>MDTD01132409.1_pt1 | contig 19059 bp, 16 predicted proteins | sample 811221 | NCBI WGS metagenome assembly MDTD01 (sample SAMN05326646, study PRJNA326480) | marine metagenome | isolation source: seawater | place: Pacific Ocean: South West | collected 2011 | reverse complement strand
TTTCTTCAAGGAATTGAGTAGTATCTTAGCGAAATGCAAAAATTGAAACTCAGTAATTTAATGATAGTTATTGCTTTAGCAATGGCAATTACATTTGTGTTTTCTAGGTGTTCTACCGATGTTGATCTTAATGCTCCTTATATGAGTCAACCAATAGTTTTTGGCTTATTAGATGCTGAACAGGATACGCAATGGGTAAAGATAAATAGGACTTGGCTAGGTGACGGTGATCAAAACGTTTATGCTCAAGTCCAGGATTCATCTGAGTATGAAAGTCATAGAGTTCAAGCTTCCATTTACAGTGAGAATGGTGTTGAATTTGAACTGATAGAAACATTGCTTGATAATAAGGATGATGGGTCATTTTGGGGCCCTGAGTATAAGGCTTACTATGCCTTAACTCCAGAAGGAAAACGATTGGAGACAGATTCTTTGTACACACTTGAAGTTCTTATTGACGATACATTAAAGGTTTCATCGACAACAGATTTGATACACACTGGAGTAGGAAATATTACTCAACCTCCACTTGGAGATATACCCATGAGTTTTGCAAATGTTGGACCTTCTCAAGTAACATATCCTGATTACACTTTCAAATGGTACACAACAGAGGGTGCTTCTAGGTATGATGCGGTATTGTCCGTCCATTACAAAGAGATTTATTGGGTCGATGAAGATCTGACTATAAAAGAAGATAGTGCATACAAAACTTTAGAGATCCCAATTGGCACAATGGAGCCAAACAACAATGAAGGGGGTGATCAAATAACAAAGGTTTTTTCAGGAAGTTCATTTTATTCATTCCTTTCGTCTAGTCTAGAGAAAAATCCAAGAATCACCCGAGTTCTTGGTGAGTGGGATGAGGAAGAACAAAGAGTATTTGCTTTTGATTTTGAGCTAATGATTGCTAATGAAGATTTAGCTATTTACCTTGATGTTAATGCTCCAACAACAAATATTCTGCAGGAGAGACCAAATTATAATAATATTGATGGTGGTTTAGGCCTTTGGGCTTCAAGATCTATTCAAGGAGTTTATAATTTGGGATATACAACAGATACAATTGAGCATTTGCAAGAAGGTGATGAGACTGCAGAACTCAATTTTTGCTCTCCAAATCCCTTCTCAGATTACTACTGTAATTAATTTTATTTTATCACGAAAAGCAAAGGTCGTGAAATTAAACCGTTAGAGCTTCTTTTTTGAATTAATAAGTATGCTCCTGACTTAAAGTTGTCAGTATTTAGAATCGGACCTTGACCAGTTTGACAGATTTGGCCTGCAGCATTTCTAACCTCCCAAGTCGAATTAGCATCAAATCCTTGAACAGTAATATTTGAACCTGTGCTTGCAGGGTTAGGGAAAATATTCACTCTGTGCTGAAGATCTTCTTTAACGCTTTCTGTGTTTGAATTAGGAGTACCTTGGTAGCGAACTCTAAATGGAACTCCAAAAGCTGTTTGAACTTCTAAGAAGGGTAGTCCGCCATCACCTAGCCATTGATATATAGTAAGCTCGTAATCGAATGACATTTCTTCCATTCCATCCGGAGTTATTACGTCTGAACTTTCAATTGTAGTAGCAAGTCTAATTACTTCGTGAGAATCACCATTTGGTAGGTTTAATGTTCCCCAGCCATCAACAGAGCCAGTTCTTGTGCCTGAAGAATTATAAGAAAATATGGTTGGTATATTGACAGTGAATTCGTACGAAGAGTTTATGATGTCTCCATAATTTAATGGAATTGGGTGAATCTCATCAATATCATCAAATGGAACTGAAATACCTTCTTCACCGATTGAAATTCCAGTTATATTATAGCTACTACCATTAGTTTGATAATAGTTATAAAAACCACCTGCTTCAATAGGTAAATCAATTTTCATTTCACTTATGTCTGGAAAATCTCCAGGTCCGAAGATGTCACTGTCATAGAAATATATTTGAGCAAGAATTGGAGCTTCATCAATATTTCCAATTGAAATTGAAATCTCAGATAATGATCCTAAATCACTAAAATCCCATATAAATCCAGCTCCAGTCGAAGCATAATCTTGCAAAGGATCAGGATTAGATTCTTGAAGAATATAAGTGGTTCCGCCTTGGGGTAAGTCGTTAGAATTAATGGTTATTTGTGCCCAAGAGCAAATTGTAAAAAAGAGAAAAGAATATAGTGAAACGGTAGCTTTTATAAGAGATATTTTCATTTGAATGTATTGGAGTTTGATTATGACTCTGAAAGTTAATCTTTTTATTGCTATCGTTTAAACAAATCCCATATCCTTTCAAAAATCTCTGCTGATTAAAGATACTAAACCTTGCTTGATAGTTTTATTCCATAAATAGAGTTCGCAAATTATCATTTTAAATTATCAAGGTTTGTGAATTTTATTTGGACTGAATTTATTACGAAATACCACACATTGATTTTAAGAGATATCCAACTTGCATCAGTTATAAAACAACTGCATTGAATTGAGTCGAATGAAAGCATTCTTGACAGTATCTTAAATAATACTTTTTTTAAAATTAAATTAACGCTATACTCCTAATAAAAGTGGTTTAATGTCTTCAAGGTAATTGTCTCAGCATATATGGAAATTTCAACAATATCAATAATAACATTACTCCAGCATGAATATTTAGAATAGATCTAGTTAATATTTTTTGGACCCTTTGTATAGTATTTGAAGGTTACCCAGAGAAGGTAGTTGTACTTTTGTCTTCTAAAATTTTATTGAATTGGAAATACCTCACCATATAGTTTTGGCCATAGAGTCTTCTTGTGATGACACAGGAGTAGCTGTTCTTCGAGGAAATGAGGTGTTGAGTAATCTTGTTGCAAATCAAATGGTGCACTCAAGGTTTGGTGGGGTAGTACCAGAATTGGCTTCAAGAGCTCATCAAAGCAATATTATACCAACAGTGACCCTTGCTCTTGGAGATGCAGGTGTCAATCCAGAAGATATTGATGCTGTTGCGTATACAAACGGTCCTGGACTTAATGGTTCTCTTTTGGTTGGAGCATCTTTTGCTAAATCTTGGGCTTGGGCAAATGGTATACCTTCGATTCCAATCCATCATATGAGAGCTCATATTTTAGCTCACTTCATTAGAGATACAGAATCTCCATCTTTCCCATTTTTGTGCCTAACTGTATCAGGAGGTCATACTCAAATTGTAAGAGTTGATTCTCCCTCAGAAATGGTTGTCATAGGCAACACTCTTGACGATGCTGCAGGAGAAGCTTTTGACAAGGTGGCTAAACTAATTGGTTTGCCATATCCAGGTGGTCCTCTAATTGATAAATATTCAAAACTTGGATGTTGTAATAGATTTATTTTCAGTCATTCTAAGGTAGATGGATTAAACTATAGCTTTAGTGGATTTAAAACTCAAGTTTTAAGATTTCTTCAAAAAACATTATCTGAAAACAAGGATTTTTTTAGTACAGGAAATGAACAAAATTTATACGATTTTTGTTCTTCAGTTCAGCATACAATTATTGCTATGTTGATGGATAAATTAATTCAAGCTTCATCTAAAACAGGTATAAATAGCATTGCAATTGCAGGTGGTGTAAGTGCGAATTCTGGATTAAGAAATGCACTAGAAAAACTGGCTCATAGTGATGGTTGGAAAATTTTTGTTCCACCTATTAGATACTGCACTGATAATGCTGCAATGGTTGGTATGGCAGGAGTTTTTGATTTTGCAAATAAAAAATTCGGGAAATTATCTGATGTCCCAAGTCCAAGGCTTCCAGATCTTTGCCAATCTGTGGAATAATTTTACCAAAATATTCTATTGATTATCTCTTGATATTGCTTCTTATTTATAAAATAAACAGCCAAGTCGAGTATGTTTCTAATTTTCGTCTTGAAAATAAGAAATATTTGCAATCTTAATCTTCGTCGTTGAACGAATGCCTTAGCTCAGTTTTTAATCTTCTAGTGTATTCTTCCTGAAGCCAAGTTCTGTAGTTGTCTGTAGTTTTAGCCATACACTTAGAATATTGTTTAACTCTAAAATTAATGTCATCACCTAATTGATCAATTAATTCGACAGCATCCCAATAATCAGTTGCTGCATATTTGATGATCATTTTATGCTGTTCAAGGCTTAAATCAACAGCTTTTTTTGGTCTTTCGGCTTGCTTCATCACCTCATTGTAGACCTTCATCATATCAAATTCAACTTCTGGCCCTCCCTTGAATTTTTTAGCAAGATCTTCAGGCATTTGGTAGACGAATTCGTTTTCAATTTCCTCATCAGAATAAAGCCCGTCTATAAAAGCCTGTGGAGCTCTAAATATATCCTGCCAATTGATATGTGCGTCCCAAAGCCCAAACCTTCTGGCATTATTTCCCAAATCAATTACGTTGAATTCAGGCTTATTTTTAAGGAATCTTGATCCACGGCCAATCATCTGATGGTAGAGAGTAAGAGATTTAGTAGCTCTGTTTAGAATAATAGTTTGGACTGTTGGCTCATCAAAACCAGTTGTCAGGATACTAACTGAAGAAAGAATAGCATCAGGCTTTTTGTGGAACCACTCTAAAATCTCAGCTCTTTCTTTTTCACTATGAGTATTGTCGAGGTGTTTGCACTCGTAACCCTCTTCTTCAAACATTGCTTGAACTTGCTTGGAAGTATTAATACCGTTATTGAAGATTAGAGTTTTTGTTCCCTTAGCCTTTTCTTCATATGCATAGAGAAGCTTTTCTTGCATTAAGTAATTTCCATAAAGTCTTTCAGAAGAACTAACAGTGTAGTCTCCGTTAATCCCAACTTTAAGAGCTTTGAGGTTAACGTCATAATTATATGTATGAGCTCTTGCTAGGTAATTTTGATCAACAAGAGAAGAGATGCTCTCTCCCACAATAAGCTCATTGTAGTTATCGTGTAGTGGAAGTTTAATGTTTGAGCTCAATGGAGTCGCTGTAACGCCTAAAAGAGCTTGTTCATTGAAGTGCTTAAAGAGCTTTCTGAAACTATTGTAGTGTGCCTCGTCGACAATAACTAAACCTAAATTCTCAAACTCCATTGCCTCCTCATTGATACGATTATTAAGTGTTTCAACCATGGCAACATAACACCAATGATCTTCTCCATCGTCAAGGTCTTTAACCTTTGCATTAATCACCTTGTTTGGTACGCCAATTTCAGTGAGCATGCTAGAGGTTTGGCTTAAGAGCTCAATTCTGTGAGTTAGGATTAGGACTTTTTTTCCCTTTGCTAGAATGAATCTCTTTGTCAATTCAGAAAAAATCACAGTCTTACCACCTCCTGTTGGAAGCTGGAACAATAGATTGTAATTGTCTCTATTGTTATTGAAAGTGACTAGAATTTGATCAATTGCAGTCTTTTGATACCCGTATAACTCCTTACCTATACTGCACTCTAGATTTGATCTGAATTTAGGATCCATGAACGAATTGGTAGTTGTATTCAATTTGAATGGGAAAGCGCAAAAATACCTTGTACTTTGCTTACTAGGAAATTATAGCCCATCGATTATTAAGTTTTAATGAAGAGTTTATTTGAAAATATAGATTTCGAACCACCTGAATCACTAAAAATCAAATCTTTAGCTTCTTTGGTAGAGAATCTCCCAAAATCTTCAAAATGGATGAAAATCTTGGGATCGTTTTCTGAAACTGAGGATTTTTCGAGATTAGAGGATTTTTTAATTTCTGAATATTCGTCTAATTACTGTTTTCCCAAACCTGATCAAATCTTTAGGTCCTTGCAGTTAACACCATTTGAAAATGTTAGGGTAGTAATACTAGGTCAAGATCCATATCACGGTATGGGGCAGGCAGATGGTTTGGCCTTTTCAGTCCCAAATGGAGTTAAGACTCCTCCTTCATTAAGAAATATTATCGTTGAGATGGGTAATGATATTGGTGGGGAGTTAAGGTCAACAGATCTAAGCAGTTTGAGTGCTCAAGGAATATTACTTCTCAACACATGTCTGACAGTTAGAAATTCAGCTCCAGGTTCGCATAGGGGAAAAGGATGGGAAACATTAATCAATTCGATACTAACAGAGCTTAATAATGGGCGTAATAGAATTTGCTTTGTTTTATGGGGCAAGGATGCAGAGATTCTAGGAGGTAAGCTAGATGCACAAAAGCATAAAGTCTTTAAATCTGCGCATCCAAGTCCACTTTCTGCTCATAGAGGATTCTTTGGATCTAAGCCATTTTCCAATGTTAATAAGGCGCTTATAGAACTTGGTTTTGATGAAATTAATTGGTTGATGTAGTCTTAACTTTGGGCATGATGAGTAAACCCTCAATTCCAAAAGGTACTAGAGATTATGGCCCAAAAGCTATGGCCAGAAGACAGTGGATTTTTTCAATCATTAAAGATGTGTTTGAAAAGCATGGTTTTCTTCCAGTTAACACGCCTTCATTTGAAAATCTTCAAACTCTAACTGGAAAGTACGGAGAAGAAGGTGATAAGCTGATTTTTAGGATTCTAAATAACGGTGATTACTTAGCTAAAGCAAATTTAGATGCGTTTGAAGCTAAAGATAGTAAGGCTTTAATTCCGTCGATTAGTAAGAAAGCTCTTAGGTATGATCTTACAGTTCCTTTTGCTCGCTTTGTCGTAATGAACAGAAATGATTTGATCTTCCCATTTAGAAGATATCAAATTCAACCTGTTTGGAGGGGTGATAGACCAGGTAAGGGTAGATATCAAGAATTCACTCAATGTGATGCGGATATTATTGGTTCTACAAGCACACTTTGTGAATTAGATCTAATCCAGGTTTTTAATGAAGCTCTAACCAATTTAGGTCTTCCAAATTTCACTATCCATTTAAACGACAGGAGGATTTTATCTGCATTAGCATCTTCATTGGATGTAGATTATTCAATGCTTAAAGATTTTACCATAGCAATCGATAAGTACGACAAAGTAGGGGTTGATGGAGTGATTGAAGATTTAGATGCGAGAGGATTTAGCGATAAGGTAAAATCTGGTGTAAAATCTATATTTGAAGCAAACCAAGCAGAATCAAATTCTGCTGTACTTAATGAGATCAAATCAATTATTGAAGATAGCGAAGAGGGAACATCAGGCTTAAAAAATGTTGAGACTCTTTTAAACAGATCTAACACATTAGGTATTAATGAGCCAAACTTGAAGTTTGATGCAATGTTAGCCAGGGGTTTGGACTACTATACTGGTGCGATTTTCGAAGTCAGAGTTAAGGATGCTCCTGTGGGAAGTATTTGCGGAGGAGGCAGATACGATGATCTGACAGGAATTTTTGGATGGAAGGGTATGAGTGGAGTTGGGATTAGTTTTGGGGCAGATAGAATTGAAGATGTGTTAGAGCACTTTGAACTATTTCCCGAATTCTTAGATAAAAGTACTGATGTGCTAATCGCCAATATGGGAGAAGAGGAATTAGATTTAGAATTAAAAATTTCTTCCCAATTGAGGTCCAAGGGCTATGCAGTTGAAATTTACCCTGATTCCACAAAGCTTAAAAAGCAGATGAAATACGCAGATGATAAAAACATTCCATATGTTGTTATCATTGGAGAAGAAGAGAGGAGTAGCAATAAACTCACACTAAAAAATATGAAAGATGGAGACCAAAAATTAGTTAAACAATCAGATTTAGCTTTACTATTAAACTTGTAGATCTAATTCGAAAAAAGCTTCTCTTTTTTTATTCCTATGACACGCCCTTTAGAAAGTAATTTTATGAGCTAAATTTTAACTCTACATTAGTTTCAATAATATGTTATGAGCCGAGTATGCGCCATTACTTTTTTGATTTCGCCCAAGACCAAGCAGCTGAGTAAGCACTAATTTCTCCTTTTTCAACACCAATCTTTAGCTCATTCCAAATCTTTTGTGAACCTGATGAATTCATGTGAGTACTCATCAAAATTTCCATTGCGTGTACTTTCATCCTCTCCACTTGTTGCAATGATCTTTGGGTTGAGAAATATTCATTCTCAATCCATAAGTCTATTAGACCTTGAAGCTTAGATCTGAATTCATTGTGACCATCTCCAGTGTAAGAACTAGCAGTCAATACTTCTACAGTGTGTTCGCCTTTAGGTTTTGGGAAGAGGTGTATTGAAGATCTATACGCTGATGCAGTCTCCTTACAAATATATTCATTGCCACTATCTGCCTTATGAACTACAACCAAATCAGCCATTTCAACGATTCCGCGCTTTATACCCTGTACTTCATCACCTGCTCCTCCTATCAATAAAAGGCAAAACACATCTACCATTTCTCTAACAGAAGTTTCACTTTGCCCTACGCCAACAGTTTCCACAATAATTCTATCATATCCAGCAGCCTCGCACAATATGATTGCTTCCATTGTTGCCCTAGCTACACCTCCCAAAGCATCTGCGGCAGGAGAAGGACGGACAAAAGCATTGTTGTTATTAGCTAGTTTTTCCATTCGAGTTTTATCGCCAAGTATACTTCCTCCAGTTCTCTTAGAGCTTGGATCAACTGCCAATACCGCAACTCTATGTCCTTCATTAACTAGGTCTAACCCCAACTTTTCAATAAAGGTACTTTTGCCTACTCCTGGAATTCCAGTGACACCTATTCTCTGACTTGAAGAAGGATTGCCAATTTCTTTAATTGCTTTTAACAGCTCGTGAGAAAGTGGTCTGTCCTCATCTTTATTGCTTTCAATAAGTGTAATCCCCCTAGCCAAAGCCTCTGTTTTACCATCAGTAATCTCCCTCGCTAAATCTTCAACATCACCTATGATAAACTTGTTAGATCTAATTCTTTCTTGAGCTGCTTTGATTGCTTTTGACTTAGAGGTATTGTTAACAAGCATAACGTGAAGTTAACATTGTTTCATTTTATGTGCCATATTAAACCGTGTAACTTGCGCTCATGATGATTTACAATAGAGTGTATTTCTGGTCGATTTCAATTTTTTCTCTTTTGTACTCACCATCTTTTTTAGCCCAAAATCCCTGTGATTCAGCTCTAGTAGTTAGTGGTTGGATATTTCAAGGAGATAACCAAATTGTCCCAGCATCTATGGTTGTAAATAGAAATTCTGGAGGTGGAGTATTTGTAGAACGTGACGGATCTTACTTAGTTAGGGCTTGTGCAGGTGATACTTTGGTTTTTGGCGCTTTGGGATATTACTCTGTTGAGAAAGTTGTTGTAGAATCTATGAGAACTGAATCTGTAAATATTCAACTCAAGAAGCTTGAAGTAGAACTTGGAACAGCTGAAGTTTTTGCTCCTAGAACTCTTAACCAAATCTTAAGAGAAATAGAAACTTTAGGTTATGATGAGAAGGATTACAGAGTAAGTGAAATTGATGCTGTGCAAAGCCCTATAACTTTCTTATATCAAAAATTCTCAAGAATTGAGAAATCAAAAAGATTAGTTGCTGAGTTAGAAAATACTGAAAAAAGGAGGGATCTTCTTCAAGAATTATTCGTTAAATACGTCGATTACGATATAATTCAACTTGACCCAAGCGAATTTGATGATTTTGCTGAATTTTGCGACCCAGGGGATCAGTTATTAAAGGAATGGACTCAATACGAGTTTATCACGTATGTGAAAAGGCAGTTTGCCATTTATAAAATGATGCCTCGCAAACTTGACGAGTCAGATTATCATTACAATACTGATTAACTCAAGTAAGCTGAGTGCAGGAAAAATACGAAGGCTTTGAAAATGAACCCACATACACAAATGCCTACACCAATAACTTGAAGAGTTCTAAGTTTTTTACTTATTAAATCGTATCTCAGAACTAGGTCTACAAATAAGGTTCCTATTGCTATAAACTCAATTATTGTAAGTGGAACCCTAATTGACTCTAATCCATTGTCAAGCCATACAATAAAATCCTCACCTAAGTTTGGGAAGAATTGACTCCAAATAAAGACTAGATTTAGTGTTAGTATAAGCCAAAGCACAAGTGCAATTTGTCTAGAATTATTTGATTTTAGTTCAGCCATGTTGCAAAAGTAGTAGTAGGATGGAGGTTCTTAACTTTTTAATTTGAACAATCTACTCACTATTGATACTATTCTCTAAAACTCTACGTTATTTTAGCGTTATGAAAAGAAATTTCTCGTTACTAGCAATTCTTTTGGCCTTATTTACTCTTTGTCTAGCTTCATGCGCATCTAAGAATAAAACTTGCGATGCATACCAATGTGTTGAACTAGAAACAGATAAGTAAAATTAGAATTGGAAGTAGATAAAAGGTTGAGGGGCTGAAGTGCCTACTTTCCAGAGAATTACGGATAAAACGCCCGTAATCACCCATAGGCTTATTGTATGCATAGAGGTAAATTTCTTTATGATTTTATTGCTTAATTTTTCAGGGCAAAGGTGTGTTGTAAATCCAAGTGCCATAACTCCCAGCACTAGACCATGTCCTTGAATTACTTCAAGAATGGGGATATCATTAAAGTGTTTAAAAAGCTGATAGACCAAATCATTCGCTGTAAACCATTCGGTTAAAATGTTGTGATCACCTGGCACAGTTTCCCACCCTGTTCCTGAACCGGCTCTAAACCAAATCCTAGTAAATGTGATAAAATTGAAGGTGAGAATCACACCAATTCCTCTTGCCCACCACTTTTCAATTTGGCCCCAGGGTATATAACTCCTTGAAAATTTAAAAACCATTAAGCCCAAACCATTCAATGCTCCCCAAAGTAAAAAATTCCAAGATGCTCCGTGCCAAAGACCTCCTATCACCATAGTGGCGAAAAGGTTCATATAGGTAGCAGCTTTTACTCCCCACTCAGGGTACATAACGGATATAGCCCATGCAAGGAGTAGTATGCCAGTCCCGATGAGAAATACTCCCATGTTTTTAAGTGCAAGTGCAGCAAATAAGACAAGAGCAAATGAAAAGATCGAAGTAAAAAGTGATGCGCTTCTATTACCTCCCATTGGTATATACAAATAATCTTTAAGCCAAGTAGATAAACTAATATGCCATCTCTGCCAAAACTCCCCCACATTCCTTGCCTTGTATGGAGAACGAAAGTTTATAGGCAATCTAAATCCCATTAGCAGAGCAACTCCTATTGCTATATCGCTATAGCCGCTGAAGTCAGCAAATACTTGTAAGCTATACCCATATAATCCCAAAAGGACTTCAAATCCACTGTGGCTAGTAGGGTTGGCAAAAACTCTATCTACGAGGTTAGTAGCTATGTAATCTGCAAATACAATCTTCTTTGTAAGTCCTGCGAAAATCCACCAGATAGCGTGATTAAATTCTTTGGGCTTAAGGTCGTAGGCCTTATTTAATTGTGGAATGAATTCAACAGCTCTTACAATGGGTCCAGCTACAAGCTGTGGGAAGAATGTTACATAGCATCCAAAGTCCAAAAGTGACTTTACAGGAGCTATTTTCTTGTTGTATAGATCAATTGTGTAGCTGAGAGTTTGGAATGTGTAGAAAGAAATTCCAACAGGAAGTAATATGTCGTGAACCCTAATTGATGTGCCAAGGTTTTCGTTTAGCCAAGCCGCTCCTGGCACTACAGCTTCCCAAGTTGTCCCAAATAAATCAGCACTTGCATCAGCAAAGAAGTAAGCGTATTTAAAGAAACAAAGAAGTCCTAAATTGATGAATAAGCTTGTGATTAGCAGGGTCTTCCTTTTTACACCATCACTTTTATTCATTATAAGACCTATTCCCCAATCAGAAACAGTAGAAAAGAGTAATAGACCTACGAACCAAGCGCTTGTGTTCCAGTAGAAAAATATGCTGGCAGCAAAGAGAAATGCATTCCTCAGCGCAACTTTCTTTTGCAAGAAGCTTAGCCCCACCATAACTGCGAGTAGGAAAATCCAGAACGCAGGTCGAGTGAACATCAATGTCTCCATTCTACCCAGCTTTTATATTCAGCCCTAATGGAAATATCAAATTTTTCGCCTACTATTCTAGCACCTTTTGGTGTGAAGTGAACAAGATCGGGGGAGGCAAGTTTGGGCTTCTCCTCAGACCAAATCATCATAGATCCTTCTCCACCCATAGCACTCATCAAATCCCAAAACAAACAATCAGATTCAATAGCAGCAACCTCAAGGCTCTCCACAACTTCAGCCAACATTGGATAAAATCCTTTAGATCCCATGTCAGATGGCCCAATTACAATTATTGCTGCATCAGGCACTATTGATTTCAAGTAATCTAGTTGCTTAGAAAATCTATGAGCATATCTCTTGGCAGAAGCTTTGTCCTTTATGTAGGGCACTACATTCCCCCCAAATTGCAATATCATCAGCCCAATCTTCCTGTCATTCAACGATTTTTGAAAATGACCGACATCGAGTTTTGTGAAAAGTATTCCAGCGCTTCCTCTCATGGGGATGTTGTGAAGCTGAACACCGGCATTGCTTCCAAGTTCAATACCTGTAACTTCTAGGTTATACCCCTCGAAACCTATTGAAATACTGGTTTCACCTTCGTGGAGTTTGGCCTCAATTTCTTGGTGATTTCCGCTTTTAGCTGGCCTGATGTTGAATGCTTTGTAAGGTGTTTTGTTGCCAGTTAATGTTATGTTTCCACCTAATGGAGCGCCGCTGATATAGAATTTTACTCTAGGCCAAACCTTATTCAATTTGAAGCCGCTTGGGTTTGTGTTGACTATAGTTTGACCTTCACCCTTCACTGTGCAAAATGTAGCCATCGGGCCATATGCGCTGTGTGTTATGGTACTGTCTAATTGGCCAAACCTTGTGTGCCTGATCATATTGCCAGAATGTTCTTGTCGCACTGATAGAGATGGAATTGTTTGGATTGCTGGGATTAAACCAGGCCCAGAGCCCCCCCAACTCTTTTGCCAACTTGATCTAAGAACGCCTGAAATTCGGTCGCCTTCAATTTGAGAATCTCCCCAATGGAATACTTCTAAAGGAACATTGTCACTATCGTTAATAGATTCAAGCTTTTCAAAAAATCCATATAACCGCTTAAATGCAATTTTTGACCCTTTTAGTTTAAGTGAATCGGGTAGAGTAGAGGCATTGTGGGTTGCGTAGCTTGGGCTAAACCTATTGACATCAATGATTAAAGTGTCAATACTATCAATAATAGTGTCAATAGCTAATGGTTCTACAACTCCAACAGAATCTTCTTCCTCCTCTAAAAGCTCAGACCAACTTGGAATTTCTTCCTTCACAACTTCGTCCTCTGATTTAAAATGTTCATCGACTTTAGGAGCCAAATACATTAAAACTAAAAGAGGCGCTAAAAATAGTATTGTCCGTGATGGCTTGTGATTCATAACCTACGGCTAAGGTATCACCAGAATGCTACCGCTGTTTATTTGAGTGCTATTACCCAGGCCATTTGCTGCCTGTATAGATTCCACACTTACTTCGTAAATAACTGAGAGTCTGTAGAGTGTTTGGCCTTCAAGAACAGTGTGAGTTTTTTTCAACCTTTTACAATCAGATGGGAGTTCAAAATTTTCAATCAACCTCATTGAAATTCTGTATTCATAAAGGAATTCTTCAAAACCCTCGTTTTTACCCCAAATTGATTTGAGAAGCTCAATAAATTTTGAAGGGTCACCATTGAACTCGCTGAGCTTAGAAAATATTGGAGTTGCTTTATCACAATCAATATGATCCCCATTGTTCAAAGCAATTGGAAGGTAGAGAGCAGACTCTAGCAAGTCGTATTTATTCAATTGAATGCGCCATTTATCTTCACAAAGACATAGACAATGGTTGTATTTCAGCAGTCGCGAATATTCATTTAACCTAAAACTATCCATAGTGGTTTGAACAATGGATTCGTCTTCTGTAACAGTCTCGATAATAAGTTCCCATTTATCTGGAACTCTTATATTTTCCCTTAGCTGAGGTTTGAATTTGGCATAGTCTTGCGCATTAATGATGCTTGTAGAAAGCCAAACGATAGCAATAAATATGTTTGGCCTCATTCCCAAGCTTGATCAATTAAATGTCTAATATGAGATCTGTGCGCTTTAGTCATACTATCTGGTGATCTGCCATCTCTTTGAAGAATATCAATCCTCTTTAATTCAGCTAGAATAACTCCTTTTGATATGCTGTCATAGCTATTGCTCTTATATGCTTTGATAAGAGTTTCGGTGTAATAAACCTGAATCTGCTGACGGAATGTATTTACCTTCTTTCTGAAATCTTCAATGAAGATTGCATTAGTTAGGTCAACTAAGTATGAATCTATGTCGTATTCATTACCATACTTTGTTGCATCAGTCAATCTCTCGAGAACATTTGGGTGTAGCAGGTGTGAAAGAGCAGTTTGTTGCATCGAAAGAATATTTGCATGGATCTTTGGATCTTCATTGCTTCCGTAGTGATTCCAGCCTCTACGTTGGGCTTGAAGGTATGCGTATGCGCTAGCTTGAGCGTCAAATGCGTGTGGATCGAAGGCGTACTTTGAAAGTGCATCTAGAGCAGCTTTTTGATCTTCTTTACTCACAGGTGTAAATGGCTTTTTATTTCCAATGTTGTTTGGTCCAGCTCTATTGAATCTAACACCGCCAATTTGACGAGTCATTACTTTAAGTTGGATTTCATATTCTTTAAGTAGAGTGTAGAATGATCTTCTTAGATCGTGGTAGCTATTTCCATCGCTTGCGTATTTATCAATCAACCCTGGGTAAAGGTCATTAACCAATTCACACCTTTCAGAAGCATAAGCAACTGGGTCATCTGAAAGGTCGTAAATATTTACATCTGGATTAATTCCGCGTCCAGAACTCCTCATGTCGTCAGCATCATTACCAAATTTTAGTAATTCAGATGTAGACTTTGATAGAATTTCCTCGAGCCTAACATCTTCTGCTTCAGGATCTTCAAAACCTTCACTGTATGCGTACTCAATTACCCAGTAATCATAAGGACCTGGGTTGTCGTCGTAGAATAGGGTTTGGTCTTCTTTATTGCGAGCAAAGTTTATTGCTGGGTATTCCATAACAGTATTACACATACCATTTTCTGCAACAACAGAAGGGTTCTTTAACTCTTCTGGTGAAAGCATAGTACTAGCATGCATATTATGACTTAGACCTAGAGTGTGGCCAACTTCGTGTAGACATAACCTATGCAGGGTTTGACGTACAAATTCCTCGTGCTCTTCATCGTTAAAGTCCAAAATATTCATAGCAGCTAGACTGAATAGAGTGTTATGAGCGGTTGCCTCACCAACATCACACCTGTGCATCATTTCAGCCGCTCTTTCTCTAGAACTCAAGTTGTTTTCGTTATAAAATACACCCGATTTCCATAGTCTTCCAGACATACCTCCAAATTCAAGCATAATGTCTGCTCCAAGAATTTCTCCAGTCCTAGGATTCACAAAGCTTGGACCATATCCACTAAAGGGAGCAGTAGGAGAGGAAGTCCAACGCAGAACATTGTATCGAATATCACCTGCATCCCAATCGGCATCGTCAGGCTGCACTTTCACCACAACTGCATTTTTGAAACCAATCTTTTCAAATGCTAAATTCCACTTCTCAACTCCAGTTTTTATATAATTTCTAAACTCATATGGAGTTGTGTTTTCAATCCACCAAGTAATTGGCTCAACTGGTTCAGACAAGTCAGCTGTATGATCTTTTTTTTCTAGTCTCCACCTATGAATTACATCATTCCAAGGAGTAGAACTTGTGCTTGTCATGTCATTTACTTGAGTCATAAAGAACCCAATCCTAGCATCATCTTTTCTAGGTCTAAATCCATCTTCTGGCATTTGTAAAATGCAATGTCTGTATTTAACCGTAACATAGCGCGCATCAGTAATCGCAGTTGTGTAAACAGTAGGGTTTGAACTTTCATATACATAGTCAACTACAACTTCTAAATTCTCAGGGTAGTTATTTATATGAGTAATGCTAGTTTTATCTTTGCTTAGCTTTCCAAGAGCACTTTTACTACCAGGACGAGTCGGTGGCTTGATGCGGTTAATTTTTTCACTCTTGAATAAGTCATCTGATGATACAAGGAACATAGAGTCTTCATCGCTTGCAATAATCTTCATTGAAGCAAGAATGGGAAAATTGATATTTGCCTTTTCTGTTTTTGATAGTGGGCTTTCAGGATTATAGTAAAAGGAGGTGTTTTCACCTATTACTTCAATCCTTTTATAATTCTTCCTGAAGCTTATGATTTTTGAACCTCTGTATGAACCTCTGTGGTTTCCAGTTTGTAATACCCCATCCTCGACTTGTGAAAAGTAGATGTATTCATTTTGAAAAGCTTCTTGTGGTATAGCCATCCATGTTTCACCACTTAGAGTATCTCTGTACATAGTAAAAAGCCCTTTTTCCGCAACCGCTTTTTCAGTTAGTTCGCTTATTGATTTGCCTTCCTTATTTTTTTTAGGAGCAACTTCATTTTGCTCTGTTTTATTGTTTTTTCTCTTAAAGAACTGAGCGTTAGATTCAGATGGTAAACATATAATTGTGCTAAGTAATATTGAGCTTGCTAAAAGTAAAATTCTTGACTTCATGGCAGATTAAAAGATAGGCCACGAATATACGGTTATTTAAATCCTCGTACTTTCTTTATCTGCTCATAAGCTTCCTGAATTTGGATAAATCTCTCTTTAGCTTTTTTTCTAGGCCCTTCTCCTAGATTCCCAATTTTGTCAGGATGGAATTTAACAGCAAGTTTCCTATATGCTTTTTTAACGTCCGTGTCTGTTGAATCTCTTGTGATCTCTAAAACCTTATATGGGTCTGAAACTGAGTGATATGCCTGTTCAATACTAAGTCTATCCTTATCGCTAATGCCCAAATACTTCGCAATGAATCTTATTATATCAAGCTCCTGCGGATGCACTTCTCCATCTGCATTTGAAATGCCGTATAAATATTGAAGAAGGAGCATCCTCTTTGGGTGATCCATGTGGAATCTAATTTGAGAAGCCACCTTTCTATAATCAATATTTTCTTTGAGAACTGACCTCAATAATAGAGTGAGTTGTTCTGCTTCTTTTGGCCCAAAATTGACTCTTAGAAAACTCTTCACATACTTGAGTTCCGACTTCATAATCTTGCCGTCTGCCTTCATTACTGCAGCGCTTAAGACTACTAAAGCCATAGAAAAATCACCCCGTTGAGTTCTTTTTTCGAAAACGCTTGGCTCACCATCTGACGATGTAAAGCCTTGGAACATTTTACCAACTTGATAGCCAAGCAAAGCTCCGATTGGACCTCCTAAAGCCCAACCTAAAGCACCACCAACCCATTTACCGTAATCTGCCATATTTAAAAACTTCCTCCAGCTCCACCGCCTCCGAAGGAACCACCTCCAAAACCGCCAAATCCAGAACTACCACTACGAAATCCTCCGCCACTAAATCCTCTTCTTCCTCTTTTAAAATTCTTGTAGCTATTGTTTTGACGATTCATATCGGCCAAAACGATAATTAAAGATGTAATCCATGATGATCCACTGTTTTTCCTCATTTGATTCTTAACAGCTATCATTATTACTAAAACTGGCATAATGAAAACCAGAAACATAACAAACAACACTATTGGCCACTCCGGACCGCCTGTTCCGTTATTACGCATATAATCTGCTTCTGTAAATTCACCAGAGGCCAAACCCATTATTTGCTTTATCCCATTCTCTAATCCTCCACTCCAGTTTGCATTCTTGAAATAAGGAATCATGCTATCAACTATTCTTCCAGTTAGAATATCTGGAATAGCACCTTCTAATCCTTCTCCAATTGCAATAAAGATTTGGCCTTTGCCACTATTGTTTCTTGGCTTAATTGCAATTACAACCCCATTGTCAAGATCAGATCGTCCAACTCCAAGCCTGTCGCCTGTTTCTATTGCAAAAGTTGAAGGATCGTATCCGCAAAAGTCTGGATGTGTAACAACGACTATAACATTGCTTGTTGAGTCTACAAATGACCTTAGAACTTTTTGAATGTCAACTTCTTCTCCTTGCGTTAAAAGATCTGCATTATCGTATACAAATGTCCCATTCTTAGGCGTAGGTAAACACGAGTCGATTTGGGCTTCAACAACCCCAAACAATGGTGAGATCAATAAGCCAAATAAAATTATTAATCTCCCCATGACACACTATTATCAAGTTCATCAACATCACCGTCTACATAGGGGAAATAAGATTTTAACTGTTCACCACAAGACTCAACAGTCCTACACAAAGCCTCAGTCCAATCCCCATCTTTAAGTAGTGGAAGTGCTACATCATAAGTCGCTTGCCAAAACCCATCATCAACTTTAGCGTTAATTCCCATGTCGCCAAGTATTGCAAACTTTCTGTCCTCAGTTGACAGATACACAAGCACACCATTTCTAGCTTCAGTTTTATGCATTTTTAGAGCAGCAAAGACTACAGACGCCCTGTCCATAACATCACCCTTACAGGTCGTTTCAATGTGCACCCTTAGTTCTCCAGAAGTCTGAAGTTCTGCAGTTGCAATTGCCTTCTCAATGGCTAATGAGTCAATAGCCATTATTCAAAGTTCACAGCAGGGGCTGCGGCTGCTTCAGATGTAGATTCAAAATATGACTTGCCCTCAAACCCAAACAATTCAGCCCAAAGCTTCCCTGGGAACATCTTAACTTTCTTATTGTAAGACTTTACAGTTTCATTGTAGTCAGTTCGGGCTTTTGAAATTCTATTTTCTGTACCTTCTAGCTGTACTTGAAGATCGCGAAACCCTTGACTACTCTTTAAGTCAGGATATTGTTCAGTATACCCAAATAATCCTCGCATTGCTCCGCCAAGTACCATTGTGCTCTTATCGAATTCTGCAATATCACCAGTTTCTCCAGCCTTTTGCATAGCGCCAAGTGCTGCTGCTCGTGCCTCAGTTACAGCAATCAAAGTCTCCTTTTCGACATCAGCATAAGCCTTAACTGTAGATACTAAGTTGGGAATAAGATCAAATCTTCTTTGGTATTGGGTTTCAACATTTCCCCATTGTCCATCAACGTTTTCAGAAGATTGAGTCATGCCGTTGTATGAAGACATTCCGTTAAAAGCTAGTAGAACTAAAAGACC
>MDTD01041221.1_pt1 | contig 19059 bp, 12 predicted proteins | sample 811221 | NCBI WGS metagenome assembly MDTD01 (sample SAMN05326646, study PRJNA326480) | marine metagenome | isolation source: seawater | place: Pacific Ocean: South West | collected 2011 | reverse complement strand
GTCTTCGTCGGTGAGAATGGACCGTCGAATGAGTTCGGTGAGCTTTTCGACGCGACGCGTGCGGTGCGCGCGGTCGGACGCGCCCGCGCGAGACGATGACGACGGTGACGGCGTCGAGGAGGGTTTCTTCGGCGAGGCGATTTCGCGCGCGCGAGCGCTCGTCATCTCCTCGATGCGGCGACGCAGAGCGTCACGCTCGGACGAGATCTCGCGCACCGTCTCGCGATTCGTCGCGCACTCGTTCTCCAATTGTGCAATCTTGCGCTCGTACGTTCGGGCGTCCACGCCGATGGGACCTCGGGCGATCTGTTGCTCCAGTTTGCGCACCGTCAAGGCGTGACGCGCGGCGTCTCTTCGCGCCTCGTGGAGCTCTCTGCTCAGTTCCTTCTCTTGACGCTCCGTCTGCGATCGCCAATCGGTGAAATCGCTCGTCTCCGTCTCGTGTGTCGCGCGTAAACGCTCGAGTTCGCCTCTTAAATACGCCACCTCACCGTTCAGGCGGTCCTTCTCCGCCGCCTCGACAGACACCGTCTCCCTCGCGTGCTCCGCCTCCGCTTGCGCCTCGGATAATCGCAGGTTCATCTCGTGCGCGCGATCCCGCACCATCTGCAACTCGCTCACCAACTTCTTTCGCTCCGCATCTCGCATCTCGACCGCGATTTGCGACGCTTTGAGCTGCTCGTGAAGCGTCGCCAATTTCCTATGCGATTGTTGCGACTCGGTCGATTCTAATTTCGCCTCATCCACCGCGCGCCGCATTCGATCGACGGCGCTGGACATGGACTCACTCGCTTCCATCGCCGCTTCCGCGCGTTTCTGCCACTCTTCTCGCATCGATTGCGCCTCTCGCAACTCAGCCGCGAGCTCTCCCGCTCGATTTCTCGACGAGTGCAACGCGCGCGCGTCGGCGCGCGCCGATCGACTCAATTCCTCCATCTCCGCCCGCCATCGTCGCTCCGCGTCCGAGACCGCCGCATCCACGGCGTTCGCGATCGCTCGCTCGCGCTCCTCCGCCCCCTTCGCGGCGACTTCCGTCAACGCCGTCGTTGCGCGCGCGGCTCTCGACTCGGCCGCCTCGCACCGTTCCCTCCACGCGGAATCCTCCCTCGACGTCGACGTCCCCGCCGAGTTCCCTCGTCGCGCCGTCATAGGCGTCAGACACAACCCATCTCCCGATCGAGCCTCGGCCTCGGCCTCCTCCTCCTCCTCCTCATCGCGACGTCCGCGTCGGCGTCGACGTCGTCTCGCCTCGAGCTCGCACGCCAACGCCGTCTCCCTCGCTCTCGACGCTCGCTCCGACGCCTGCGCCGCTCGCAACTCCCGCTCGAGGATCTCACACCGCACGCTCGCGTCGAACGACGACCCTTCGCGCGTCATCACCGTCGACGCGTCGCGCGAACGACGAGAGATCGTCGATTGGGATGGATAAAATCCCACTCTAATCTAATCTCCGGGGACGACGTTACGCGCGCCGCGCGAGTCGTTCGAGCGCTCGAAGAGACGCGGAAATCGTTCGCGCGGTCGACGACGAGCGCGCGTCGATCGCTCGACCGACTCGCGCGACGTGGAGAGATTGCGCGCGCGCGTGTGCGGGCGCGATGAGGATCGGCGTCTCTCTCTCTCGGGACATTTTTCGCGAGAGAGAGACGCGAGAGAGAGAGAGAGAGACGCGAGAGAGAGAGAGAGAGACGAGAGACGAGGATGAAAGAAAAACGATCGATGAGGGCGATGACGCGGGGAACGAGCGGTATCGTATGGCGAAGCGGGTTACGTTTTACGGGTACGAGACGACGCGCGAGACGTCACGGAGATATTTCATCCTCGACGAAACCGACGGCGCGGAGACGACTGGCGAGTATTTCCGCGGCGCGTTCGCCGTCCGTACCTCCTCGAAGGAGCGCGCGGACGAGATGGTCGTCGTCGCGAAGACTGTCGGCGAGATCAGCCTCGGTCTCGTCCTCGACGGTGGGCGCGGGGGCGTGCCAATCGAAGGCGTCCGACTCGACGGCGGGACGCGCGTCGTCGTCGTCGTCGCCGACGTCGTCGTCGTCGTCGTCTAAGCGACGTTCGTTCGATGCGGTTGCCGCGCGTAATACTTCTCTCGCGAACGCATCGTTCCGCTCTCTCCTCGTCTGCCACACGGGCGCGTCGTGCTTTGCCGTTTTGAAAAAGAAGGAGCTCAAATCGCCCGCGAAGGCCTCGGCCGTCTTCCTCCCGCGACCCCCCCGTCTCGCCTCCCTCGCGCGTTCCTCCCTCACGCGCGTCGCCGCGTCTTCCACCTCGATCGCCATCGCCCTCTCGCGCGCGCTCGCGCTCTCGCACGTTCCCTTTCGCGCCCTCGTCCGCGCGGTCGGGACCTCCCACGCCGTCGGCGGTTTCGTCCCCCGTCTCGTCCCCGGCGCGCTCGTCGACGCGCCTCTCTCACCGATCGCCGCGTTCGCCTCCGCGACGCCCGAAGACGACGACACGGTCTTCGACGTCGTCGTCGTCGCCGCCGCGGACGCGCTCGTCACCGCCGCGGACGCCGCGAGCGACGCGCACTGCGCCGCGAGCTGCCGAAGCTCCAGTCTGAATTCAACCTCTCGTCTCGCCTGGCGCTCGCGCAGAGCCTCGCACTCGGCGCGAAGGCGCGCGTTTTCCTCGAGCGCGACGCGGAGCGCGTCTTCGGCGCGTTCGCGATCGCGAGGGGGCGACGTCGTCGCCGTCGCGGTGGAATCCATTCGAATTCGAATGTCGTTGAATGAATGAATCGAACGCGCGCGCGCGACCGAGCTCGAACGGCGCCGCGCGCGAGGAGTCCCTCGAGGCGATCGCGCGACGACGACGGTCTGTTTTCGCGTCGAGTCGCCTCGCGTCGAGACGCGTCGCGTCGAGGTGTCTCGCGAAGACGAATGCGAAACGACACTCATCGCCGCGCGCGCGAATTCTCGCCGCGCGCGAATCCATCCGTCCGCGCGCGTCTCCCTCGACCCGTTCGCGCGCGGAGACGACGCGCGACGCTCGACATGCGCGAACGCGACGCGCTGTTGTTCCAAGCCACGCTCGCCGAGCGCGTCGGACGCGCGGAAGGTGCGGTGACGTGTCGACGCGACGTTTCGCGACTTTTTGGATGCATCGCGCGACGACGCGTGGACTGACGCGTGAGACGCGATGGGTGACACAGATGCCGTCGATGCCGTTCGAAAATTGTGCGCGCTGGACGGCGTGGACGAACTCGACGCCGTCGAGCGGGAAGCGGTGTCCGTCGCGTTTAACAAGGCGGCGGCGCCGAGACGCGGCGCGTGGCGAACGCTCGCGGCGATCGAGGCCGCGGAGCGACGGCGCGGACGCGAGGCGAAAGCGATGATTGTTCGAGAGCACATGAAGCGCGTGGAGGGAGAGTTGCGGGAGATTTGTGATGAATTGTTGGATGTGGTGGACGCGACGGGCGCGACGGGTTCGACCGAGTCGGAGGCGTTTTTGGGGAAGATGAAGGGGGATTATAATCGATACATCGCCGAGGTGACGAGCGGGGACGAGCGTGCGAGCGCGTCCGAGCGCGCGTCGAGGGCGTACGAGCGCGCGACGGCGATGGTGATGGCGGATAAGACTGGACTGGCGTCGACGCATCCCGTGTTGCTCGGTTTGGGACTCAACTACGCGGTGTTTCATTACGAAATCCGCGGCGACCGAGAAAAGGCGATTGAACTCGCGAGGGAGACGTTTGATAACGCGAGTGTTGAAATGGATGAAATGAGCGAAGACTCGTTCGCGAGCGCGATGCCGGTGTTACGACTTTTGCGCGACAATATCGCGCTGTGGTCGAAGGAGTCCGAAGACGAAGAGGGCAACGACGAGAGCGAGAGTCCGCGCGAGGGCGATCGAGAGGACAAGTAAGAGTCTGGAAAAAGTCACGCCGACCGCGCTCGGTGTGAATATTTCGTGTATTCATTTTCGCGGCGTCATCGCTCGCGCGCACGTCGTTTCATGTACGTACTACATTATTTGTTCAAATTCTACCTAGTACCTATCGCGCGTCTCTCGCGCGAAAAAATCGCGCGATTCGCGCGTGCACTTCACCGTAATTGCGCTCCGGCACGATGAGTCGCTGTTCTATCCACTCCGGAAGACCCTTGGCCGCCTTCGTGCGTTGACCCTGGGCGCTTCCAAACGTTCCCCAACGTTTATCGCAGAGCACGATGCACGCGTAATCGCCCACGTGTCGAATGGCTCTGCCGACGCTCTGATTCACGCCTCGCATGCACAGCGCTTCGTAATACGCGCGTCCGCGTCCTTGATTTCCCACACCTTCATCGAGATGGTCCATCCTCGCCCTGAGCTCCGCGTCGCCGACGTTGGCGTACGGCAAACCCACCATGACGACGAGTCGTCCAAGCTCATCCTTAAAGTTGATGCCTTCGCTGAGTTTCCCACCGACGACGCACAGCAACACGGCGCCACCGTTCCGCGCGTTCGTCTCTAAACCTCGTTTCACGGATGCCGCGTAGTCGCGCAAACACTTGTCCAGAGCAGTGGCGTCTCTGGGTTCGCGATACACATCCTTCATCCCGCGCATCGAGGAGAGCGTCCCCGTCGTCGCCCACCTCTCGTAGACGTCGTCGGCGTATTTGAAAGAAGGGAAGAAGACGCACACGCCGCCCGGTGCGACGCGAGACGCGTTGATGACCACGCGTCCCAGTTCGTCCATCACTTTGACGTCCGAACGCGCGGCGTGCGTGAAATCAAACGGCGTCCCCGTCGGTCCGGCGGGGAGCGCGACGGGGAGCAAATTGTCGCGAGGAATGATGTGACCGCACGTGAACGTCATCAATCGTCGATTGACGTCGTTCTCCGACGACGTTTGCGCTAATTTAAGATCGGGACAGAGCTGAGTCACCAATTCGTCGATCGGCGCGAGCGTACCCCCGACGAGAATGACGGAGCGCGCCTGCTCGACGACGCACTTGAATCGACTCGCGGCATCCAAGAGGATGAATCGAAGCGCGGCTGGATCACCGTTCGATGATTCACGCTCGTAAATGATGCGTCCATCGGTGTCAGCGCTCGCTAAACAATCGATCAATGACGTCAACGCGTGTACTGCACCGATGCGCGGCGTCGTGTTCGGATCTCGCACGACGGCGACGGTTTTGTTTCCTATGGTTTCCACGCGCGCGTTAACGCCCTCGTCTCGCGCGCGAACGCGCTCCCCATACGACGCAATCTTGTGCGCGACTTTACTCTCCTTCAAGTATTTTCGCAGACTGAACATGTTCACCGTGTCTTGTCCGCATTCAAACAAAAAATCATTCAAACTCGTCAAACGCTTCTCTGGCTTGGAGTCGTCTGCGGATTCCTTCGCGAGCGTCTTCATGAACGCTCGAGTGATGTTCGCGAGCGTCTTGAGATACCGCAGGTTGTTCGCACTCAATCGAGTCTTGAAGCGATCGACGTACGCGGTCAGCATTTCGTCGACGTCTCGCAACTGCTCCAGAGTCACCGTCGCTCCGTACGAACTGTGCACGGCGTCCACCAAGTTGTGCGCCTCGTCGAAGATGACGACGGCGTTTTCCAGCTTGATTCCTAAAATCTCTCTCGTATCGGCGTGTAACAGAGACGCGTAAGGCATTAACACCAAGTCAGCCTCGGGTAACGCCGAGCGCGCGGCGTAATACGGACACGCGCGTCGCGTCTCGCCGAGTTGCACTAAATCCTCGATATCCATCGGTTTCGCCAACGCCGCCTCTTTGATTTCGAGCATCGCCCCTCGACGCTTCGACAGAAACGGACACGCCTTTGTTTTCATCTTCTCCCCCGGTTTCGTCTTCCCTTTGCTCATCTCCAGGCACCTTTCGTTTATTCTCGCCGCCGATCCTAAATTTCTAACCGCCGGATTGACGCACAGCTGCGCGCGACTGGCGACGGCGCTCGCGGCCACCTGTTCTTCGGCTCCGGCGACTTTACCCCCGAACGTTGTGTTACGCAATTCACCGATCACCTGTGTCAACTGCGAGTGCGTCCTCGAACACAAAATCACCTGTTGCGCCGGACGAAGCGCCTCGTCTTCCTCCGCGGCGGCGAAATCGTCCTCGTCGCTGTCGTCCTCGTCCGCCTTCAACAACGTTCGCAAATCCTCCGCCGCGTGTTCGGCACCGGAATCGTACTCATCCGCGAGAAATTCTTTCTCCTCGAACGCGTGTTCGTCCACCTCACGCCTCCCTTCGCTCGCATTGGACTCTGAAATTTTCCTTCTCAACCGTTCCTCGGCGTCTCTTCGCAACGCCGCGCGCGTCCCCGCGCGTTTCGCCCTCTCCCGCATCTCCTCACGAATCTTCCCTCGTCGACGCTCCACCTCATCCGCATCCGTCTTACGTTTTTTCGCGTCGTAATCTCTCAACCAATCCGGTTCATCGTCGTCTCGCGTCGTAGTCTCCGTCGTCGTCGTCGTCGCCTCGTCGTCGTCGTCGTCCAACTTTTCACCCCCAAGTCTCGCTCGTCGTCGATCATCCACCCACGACAGCGCCCCCACGAGCACACTCAGCGTCTTCCCCGTCCCCGTGGGGGATTCGAACACGCCGAACGTCCCTCGTCGTTCGCACGCGTCGTAGATTCGTCGCATGAGATCGCGTTGGATTCCATACGGCGATGCGTACGGAAACGTCGGGAATTCGTGTCGACGACGTCGCGGCATGGCGTCCGCGCGCGGACACGCGACGGAGGGTGCGCGTCGCGATGCGAATGTATCACGCGCGCATCGCGCGGGCGTTCGGTCGCGCGAGACGTCGCGCAGTGAGGGATCACGATGACGAGACGAGATTGGTTCATCACACGCGCCGCGCGTCTATTTCCCGCGCACGGCGAGCACTTCGATCTCGAACAACAGCGTGCCGTTCGGAGGAATCCCCCACGCCGGAAATCCACCGGCGCCGTACCCCTCGTGCGCGGGAATGTTCAATTCGATGATTTCGCCCACTCGGGCGCCGAGACACCCTTGATCCCAACCTGCGAGGAACGCGAACGCAAAGACGCGCGCGTCGCCGTCAGTCGACGCGAATCGTAGTGACACACTCGACTGGACGCACCGGTGATGACGGCGCCGACGCCGGCGTCGTAGGTGAAGGGTTTTTGTCCCGGATCCTTGGTGGACCAAAACACTTTGCTCGTCTCCGCGACGGTTCCCTTGGCGTGCACGGTGACGGTGTCTCCCTTGGCGACCTCGGCGCCGGTGCCCTGGACGACGGTGCGACGCGTGGTGGCGTATCCGGGGATCGGGGCGAAGGCGGACATGCGAACGGGGGGCGAGGAGTGGGGACGGCGCCGGACGACGGCGGCGCTGGACGACGAGTCGACGAGTCGGGCGTCGACGGCGCGATGGAGCCGTCGATGGTGACGAAAGAGAGATGTATTACTCACATCGTGGATGCTACTGTACGATCGGTGAGCTACGATTCGATCGGTGCTGCGGTGGCGCGTCACGTGCCAAACTGTCCCGAGTGAAACGACAAAGCGCACTGTACTTCGTTGAAGAGATCGTCTATTCTCGTGTACGTCTTGTGCGCGGCGGCGCGAAGGGCGAGACACTCGCGCACCAGGTCCTCGGATTCCATGATGGCGGTGGTGTGCGCCTCCAAAAAGATGGACAGGTGCGCGTTGACCAGTTCGTAGTACAAGCCGCTCTCGATGGCTTTCGTGAAAAATTTAATCCCGCTCGACAGGTTTTTCACGTCTTCTTCGCTCATAAACTTGTGGTCCCACGGTCCAAGCGAACGGAGTTCGAAATCAACCGTGCCCGGTGACGCATCCTTGAGGAATTCGAGCGCTGCGGCGTAATCATCCTCCGTTTCGCCTTTTTTGAGCAACGAAATCAACGGCGTCGACGCGACGCCGGCGAGGTCGGACCCCGCGCGCAAGATGCGACTCTTCGGCTCGGTCTGTGACTTTTTCGAATCACCGTCGGCGTTCACCAGAGACTCTCGCGAGGGATCGAAGACGGAGCGACGAACGTCGTCGCTCGCCGCGACGGTGGGTAAAAAGAAGGGCGCCAATTCAGGTTCCTTTTCTTTTTCATCCTCCTTGCTGTTTTCCTTCACCGTCTCCAGGTTGAGGAGCGTCTCGATCTGCGTCTTCGGCACGTTTGACATGGTGATCATGCCCGGCTCAATTTGTTTTGGACCGGTCGCCAAGGCTTCAAAGTATTCCTCCAATTCCCTGACGTTGAGCTCATCCTCCTCGTCGCCCTCTCGCGGGTGCACGTACACGCCCTCGTCGTCTTCGTCCTCGTCTTCGCAGTCTCGATCATTCGCCGCGCGCGTGACGGCGGTCGCTGTCTCCGATTCCGCCGGTTTGTTCGGAAGTGACACGGAAACCTTGCGCCCGTACGCAACATCGGCGTCTGATCGAAACATCGTCCTATTCGCCCACAGATACAAACCAAGTTTACCCTCGTGCACGGTAGCCAAAAAGTCCATCCTCGGGGAAAAACTCATCGCCGTGACTTTGTCTTCGCCTAAAATCATCTGCTGCACGATCGCCGCCGCGGGAACGTCGTACACGGTGATGAGACCCGTCGAGTCGAGAATGAAGATCCACTTCTCGTGTTCGCTAAATTGTACGCTCACGACATCACCGGCCGCTTGAACATCGCCTCGCGGCGTGTACGTGCGCACACGTTTCCCAGTGATGGTGTCGTACACGCGGACTACTTTATCTTCGCATCCGACGACGAATAATCCGTCTTCGTGCAAGTGTCCGCACCGAACCGCACACCCGACGTCGATTTCGAGTTGAAGCTTCATCTCTTTAAACTTCCACGCGCGGATGATTCCATCCACCCCGGCGGTGACGAGACTTCTGTTCGCGCACTCGGCTTGGATGCACGTCACTTCGCCGTCGTGCGCGCTGAGACGAATCTTTCCATCCTCGTTTCCGCCGGCTTGATTCGCGAGTGCCCAAAACGAACGTTTCCCACCCGGAAAATTGTACCCTTGGTTCCCGTTGCGCTTCTTCTGTTTTGCCGCCTCGTCGGCGTCCACGAGACGTTCGAGTGACCCACGGTGTAAACCGGATTGCAGGTTGAATCGATGCACGGCGCCGTTCGCGGCACCGAGGTACCCAAAGTTCCCGCACGCGCTGATGCACACCGCCTTGACTTCAAACTTCCCGTCCCCCTTGGGACACTGAAGAATGTGTTCACCGATGGATCCTTTGGAGATTCGCCACGTGTACGCTTTGTTCGTGCCCTCATGCGCGGTGATGACGTTCGCCCAATCACGCTCGCGAAGCTCTCCCCACGCGATGCGCGTCACCGGAGGCAGTTTCAACGCCTCCTCGGCGATGCCCATCTTCTTCGCGCGCTTGCTCGTATTCTTTTGGCTCATCTCTATGTTTTGCTGGTCTCGAAACGCGTGGAAAAATCGAAGCGTGCGATCGTGACCCGAGGCCAACAGTTTTTTTCCTTGGCCGTAAAACGACACGTTCGTCGGGGGCTTGGAGTGACCCGCACGGAAACGCAACAGACGCGCCTCGCCGTCGTCTCGATCGAAAATCCACTCCTTGAGCGTGTTGTCGTGCCCGCTCGATAACATCACCGGTTGTCCATCCAGAAAGTGCAGCGCGGCGACCGGACCTTCGTGGCATCGCAAGATGAGCGACCGAAGCGATCGCTTCTCCAAATCCCACACCGTGACGCGTCCCGACACGTCGCCGATGCACAACACGTCGTCCTGATCATCCGTTCTAAACGCCAAGGCCGTCACCGCGATCCCTTTCTCCGGCGTGAGCGTGAACAACACCTCGTCCACGCGCACGTCCACCAACAACACGCGTCCATCCTCCAATCCCACCGCCACAACGTCTGAGGCGGGTGAATTTTCCAAAACCGCCACCTCGGAGCCCCACCCCGCGAACTCGTGCACGAGTTTCCCCGCGCGCACGTTCACGAGCGCCAATCGTCCGTCTTTCGACCCGAACAGGAGCTTATCGATGAGACCGTCCGGATGACACACCGTCGTGGCCTCGAACCCTCGCGGAAACTCCATGCGTCGCGCGTCCAACTCGCTCTCGCTCTCGCTCTCGCTCTCTTCCCGTGCGTCGCCGCCGCGCTTCTTCGCTCGAAACGTCTCTTCACGCGCCCGCATCGCGTCATCGTCCACGTCCCACGCGCGCACGTCACCGCCCACATCTATGCTCACCAAGTGATGCCCGAACGCGTGTAACACCGCAATCTCTCGGTCGTGTCCCGTCGGTCCCGACAGCGCGCACGTCTCTCGCAACCGCCGCGCGCACCGCACCTCCCTCCCCACGGCGCAAAACGTCCAATCTTTCCGCACCGCCAGCGCGGCGACGTGAATACCGTTAAACCTCGCCCCGTGAAACGTCAGCGTGAGCTTTCGACAGTCGTACACCGCGAACGAGTCCTCGCACGCGACGGTGACCCACGACTCGGTCCCTCGACGCTTGACGACGAACGGGACGCCCGAGGGCGACGACACGAGTCCGAGCGCGCGAAACGGGGCGAAGAGCGACATGTCAACGCGAGGTCTCGCCTCAGCGCCCGCGACGCGCGCGCGCGCGACGTGTGCGGCGCGGGAACGCGGGGCGAAGTGGCGCCGCCGCCGCGCTTTTTCCGAATGATGCATGCGCGAATTCCACATTACGCCGCGCGCGCGACCGAGGCGGCGTCGCGCGCGACCGAGGAGGCGACGAGACGATGAGACGCGAATCATCGGACGTCGTCGCGTGCGCGGACGGTGGAGGACGACGCGCGATGCGTCTGATGGTGGTGACGATCGCGATCGCGTGCGTGTCACATCTCGTCGATGCGACGCACGCGGCGACGATGGGCGCGGCGCTCGACGCCGGTGCGCGCGCGGTATCGTCCAACGCCGTCGGTGCGTTCGCGCGCGCGGTCGAACTCGCGAAAAGGGTGACGACGGGACGGACGCGGTGCGGATTGAATGGATTCTTTTGCGAGGAGGATTTATGCGAACGCGCGAGAGCGGCGACGACGGAGGAACTCATGGGCCAACCCACGGGCGTGGAGCTCGTCTTAGACGCGCTGTGTGATCACGTGGAGACGCCGAGCGAACGATTGCGGAAACCGCTGGTGATGTCGATGCACGGGAGTCCGGGGACGGGGAAGTCGACGTTTCATAGAATTTTGGCGCGCGCGGCGTACAACGCGACGACGCGCGGTTCCGGAGAGGATGCGGGGCGGTACGCGTGTCCGGGACGAGGGTGTCCGGGGTATAAGGTGATTTTCGGCACGGATTACGTCGTTCGCGAGCGCGAGGCGCAGGCGAGAATGTTGAGAGACGCGGTGACCAGACATGTGGAACGCTTTCCGGAATCCGTCTTGGTGGTCGAAGAATATGATAAATTGGGTTGTCCAGCGCGAGGCATGTTGAAACAGATGCTCGAGCACGGAAGTGCGGGCGGCGAGGGGAACCCGTTCGATCGAAATGTGACGTTCGCGAGATCGATATTCGTTCTCGAGGCCAACATGGGATTCATGGACGTGCACGACGCGTCGGCGGCGAACGGACGTCGCGTTGGCGGTGACGCCCTTGTGGCGTTGCAACGCAAACTCAAAGACGGGTTATTCGAGAAATGGACAAAGGACGGGTGTGAGGACCGCGAGGACACGCTGAAAGTGGTGGGCGCGATCGACATGTTCGTGCCGTTCGTGCCGCTCGATGGCGCGGCGGTGAAATCCATAGTCCACTCGCAACTCGTCGAGCGCGGACGCATCAAAAAACAACGACGCGAGCTCGGGCGATTGGAATGGGACGACGATGTCCTCGAGAGACTCGTGGATGAGGTGGAATTCGAAGGAAAATACGCCATCGAGGGTGGGAAGGAGGTGTCCATCGTCCTCTCGCGATGCGTCACGCGCGCGCTCAGAATTCTCGCCGAATCCGAGATCGCGCGCGCGGGCACCGACGCCGTCGGCGTTCCGCACCGCGTCCTTCGCGATCGAATCGTTCGTTTAAAACCGGCGTCGTCACACCGCGTCACCGATGGCCCCGTGGTCGCCGTCCTCGTCTAGCGTCGCGTCGGCGACGGCGCGGTCCATTTGTAAAACAATACTCACACTAGAATCGCGCGCACTCCACCCCTCCGCGATCCACCCTCGCGCACAGATCGCACGGACGCGTTCGCTCTCTCATCCAAACGCTACTTTTTCTTTTTACGCGGAATGCGTCCTCCGTTCGCCTCGACGGCGTCCCTCTTCGCGTCGGCGGCGTCGGAGCTCTCGCGCGCGTCCTCGCCCATCGACGCCATCATCTCTCGCTGTAACCTCAACTGGTCCTCCCGTCCATTCTTGAGTGAATCACACACCGGTTGACAATCTCTCCACCCCCCCGTGCCGTACGCGCGCGCCTCGCGCGCCGACGTCACCGCGACGAGCGAAGACGTCATCATCATCACCAGCGCGCGTCGTCGCGTCGCGTCGTCGGTGGACGCCGAGGCGTCGGGCGCTCGACGGCACGCGTTCGCGCGCGTCGTCGTTCGCGCGCGCGTCGTCATCGTCGTCATCGTCGTCGTCATCGTCATCGTCATCGTCGTCAGTCACCGACTGACGCGTCACCGTCGACGACCGCGTCGTCACGCGCGGACGCGCCGCCGACGGAGTCGCGCCGACGAAGAACGCGCGTCTCGTCCATCGCGTCGTCCTCGTCGCGGTCGTCGTCGTCGTCCGCGCGTCGCCGCGAACCGGTGACGAATCGATCGTCATCTGTTGTGATTTCAAACGGTCGCCACCTCGACGTCGACGCGTGGGAACGATCGCGCGCGAGAGATACGCGAGATGTCTCGATGCGCGGTGTGTCTCGAACCGTGTCGAGGCAAGAGTCTGGTGCGTCGGCGTTCGCGGGAGGAGAGACGGAACGATGGATGGTGAATGATGACTGACGACGCGCGCGTCGGCGTCGCGCAGGCGTTGCCGGAGTGCGGACACGTGTTTCACGTGCGATGTATTTCCAAGTGGTACGACTTGAAATCGCGAGAGGCGAGGGAGAGACGCGCGCGGCGGGAAGACGACGCCGAGCCGACGGCGCCGTGCCCGACGTGTAAAAAGGACTTTTCGTACGGCGAGTGCGTCGTCGTCTATCTCGACGCGCCTGGAGAGGACGAGGCGGATAGGTTGGGGATGCGTCCGCGCGCGCTCGGAGGCGTCGGGGCGTCGTCGTCGACGAGGAGGAAATCGAACGGGGGGACGCCGGGAGGGGGGGGCGGCGACGCGGAGCGCGCCGAAACCGAGAGACGCGCGCGCGCGGATCGAGAGCGTTTAGGCGAAGCGTTGGACGAAATGGCGACGTTGAAGAGAGAGTTACGGGAGGCGCGTGCGCACGCGTCGGCGAACGAGGAGGTGGAACGGGAGTTGAGACAGAAGGAGAATGAGTTGACGGCGTTGAAACTCTCCGCACAGACGCTCAAAGCCAAGGTGCGCCGCGGCGACGACGAGACGAAGAAACTGCGCGAGAAGAACGCGGACTTGGCCAAGAAGGTGGCCAAGTTTGAAGACAGAGAGAGACTCGAGCGTGAGGTGGCGGCGAATTCGTCGTCGCTGGGGGAGAAGGAGATGATGCGACGACTGGAACGAAGCGATCCGAGAATGGCGATGACGACGCTCGTGCGCAATCTGTGCGCCAAGAATACGCAAATTTCGTCGCAGCAAGAGCAATACGACGAGCTCGTGCGACGGATGCGCGAGAAGGAGAGAGAGGTGAAATCGCTCGAGACCAAGGTGGAGGCGTACCGAGCGACGTCGGGGAGCGTCGCGGGGACGTTGGACGCGCGGAGGGAGAAGGAAAAGACGGAGACGAACAAAGCGCCGACGGCGGGGGCGTTCCCGATCGGTGGACGCGCGAGCAGTAAGTTCGCGTGGGGGGTGGACGACCCGTCCGAGTTTGAGCATCAATCCGCGGCGCGCGCGGCGCCGGCGAGGAAGAATTCGCGCGAGAAGAGGAACCCTCTTCGTCGTGGCGACGATCCGTTGATGAAAAAGTTGGCGCCGCCGTCGACGAACAAGACAAAGGCGACCGAGAAGCAAGTCATGAGCCTCCTGAGCGATGAGGACGACGGCGACGATGGGTTGTTGGCGAATATTTTGAACGATGTGGACGAGCGCGCCGCGCGTAAACGTCGTCGTCCGGCGGGTTCCTTTCTCAAGGCGTCTCCGAACAAGGAGCGCGCGCCGAATGCGAACGGCACCTTCATCAAACACGGCGCCGACGGACGGGGCGGACGTGGGAAGTTTTTCGCCGTGTGAACGAGCGATCGTAGAATAGCGGCATAGGTAATTTAAGGATTCTTCTAGATGGATAAAAAATGCTGTGCGTCACTACTTGCGTTTCCGCTCGAAGATTTTCGCGCCCCAACCGTCGGGATTTGCGTCTATCGCCTGTCGCCTCCGTCGCCTCTCGCTCGACTTATTCTCCTTGGATGCCTCTGACCGCGCGCGCACGCGCGCCGAGAGCGCTCGAAGCTCGTCCTCGTCCAAAGGACGCAAGCCGCCGCGCTCGAGTTCTCCCAAGCGTAACTCGTCAATACGCGTTCGATGCAGTACGCGCACGTCGTACGTCAGCGCCTCGCACATCTTACGAATCTGCCTATTCCTACCCTCTTTGAGCACGAATCGTAACGAACGCTCCCCGATCTTCGTCACTCGACACGGCTGCGTCGCCGCGGTCGTCTCTTCCATGCCTCGCTGTTGCGTCGTGGTGATGACGACGCCCTCGGCGAGACGCCGCGCGTCCTCCTCGTTCACCTCGCGATCGACGTCGACGTCGTATTCCTTCTCAGCCTTGCGACTCGGATCGAGAAGTGCGTCCGAGACGCGACCATCGTTGGTGAGCAAGACTAAGCCGCTCGAATCTTTATCGAGTCGTCCCACCGGAAAGACTCTCACGTTGTTGAGCCGTTTCCTCTCGCGTTCGAGGACGTAATGCAGAGACGTTCGCTGTCCCGGTTCCATCGTACACACGACGCCTCGCGGTTTATTATACGCCAAATACACAAACCTACTCGTCGCCCCCGCGGCGTCGTCGCTCAGTTCCGCCTCCACCGCCACCGCGTACGGTTCCCAATTCATCACCCTTCCGTCGAGCGTCACCACGTCGCCTCCTCGTACCCTCCGCGACGGTCGCACGAGCTCACCGTTCACCAAGACTCGACCGGCACTCACCGCAGCGTCAGCCTCGCGTCGTTTCAGGTGCGGCATGCACCGCACGAGCCGAAATCCATCCCCTTCGTAGCTCGCGCCCGGCGCGGCGCTCAACCGACTCGCCTCGCCGTGTCTCCTGAGCGCCCTCGCCACGTCCGACACCGCGCGCAGATTCCGTTCGACGACCACCTCGTCGACGCCCGCGAACGATTCCGTCGCGCGCGACGACTCGCGCGTTCGCACCGTCTCGCGAACCGGTCGCGCGTCCGCCGAATCGCGTCCCCGCCTTCCCTCGCGTCCCCGGCCCCGGCCGTGTCCTCGTCCTCGCCCGCCGCCGCGTCCACCGCGCGCACCGCGTCCGCGCGACGACGACGCGACGACGACGACACGCGCGAGTCCGGTCACCATCGCGTTCGCGCGCCGCCCGTCGCCGAGTGCGGCGCGGTGCCCGGGCACGGATTGAATGAATGTTCGCTTTTTCACTTTTCCACTTTTTTGAACGCCCCCAACCCGTTCTCCTTCCACACCGCCCCCACCTCCCCGCTCTCCCCCTCCACGAACGACTCCTTCTTCCAAATCGGCACTCGCGCCTTTAATAATTCGATCGCCTCGCTCGCCGCATCGCACGCGTCTCGTCGATGACTCGCGCTCACGACGACGCACGTCGACGTCTCGCCCACGCCGACGTCTCCCACTCGATGCACGACGTCCACCGCGCGTATCCCTCGACCACCCCGTCCGCTCGATCCAACCGACGTTTCATCCCCGTCCCCTCGGTACTTTTCCACGAGTTCATCGCAGATGGCTCGAAGCTCGCGCGTCGCCATCGGCTCGTAACACTCGTAGGCGAGATTTCGCACGCGCGCGCCGTTATACGTGTCCCTCGTCGTCCCCAGGAACACGGCGATCGCGCCCGCGGCGGAATCGCGACAAAAGTCTATGCGCTCGCGTTCGTCGATGACGTCGCGCGTGATGTCCACGCGCACGCGCGGGAGGTCGTCGTCTTCGTTCTCGCGCATCGTGTCGGGAAATGACGTCACACCATGACGCTCGCGCGCGCGACGCTGACGCGATGCGTCGCGCGTTCGAGGTGGACGCGTTCGAGGGCGACGACGACGGTGCGCGTCGGCGTCGCGCGCGCGTCGAGCGAGGACGCGGACGGCGGCGAGGAGACGACGACGACGCGAGGGGCGGCGTATTTCAAAGGTTTCGTCACCGAACCCGCGGAGACGACGGCGCGAGAGTTGGCGAGCGAAGAGCGGGATATTTGGACGCCGACGATTACTCTCGTGATGCGAAGCGCGGGGGTGTTGACGGCGTTGTTCGTGGGGTTTTTGGCGAGCAATGGGTTGCCGCCGTTTGACGAGTGAGTCGCGCGCGCGGTTTGTATTACAATATTAGCAAGTAGATGAATGAATGAATGAATGAATGAATGAATGAATGAATGATTGCGTGCCCACGGTTTTCCTGTCTTTTACCGCGCCGTCTCTTCGTCGTCTTCGGTCGGTGACGATTTGATGGACTCGTCGACGAACGACGACGCGCGTTCGATGTTCGTCGCGGCGGATTCGGCGAGACGCGCCTCGAGAACCCAATCGATGCGCGCGCAGTGAAACGCCAGGAACGAGCCGGCGCAACAGACGCCGATGGCGAGTCCCCACCACAAGCCGCGCACGCCGACGCCGCCCACTTCGGTGAATAACACCGCGGAGCCTATGCCGAAGAACCAGAGCGAGACGACGTTTGATTTCGCGATGAGCGCCTGTTTCCCGCACGCGCGAAGCACGCCGTTGCAGCATCCGAGCAAACCGTCGAAGACTTGGAAAAGGGCGATGAATGGCGCGATGCGCGTGAGCGCGTGTATGATGTCGGCGTCGCCGCGAGTGAACAGGTTGGCGATGGATTTCATGCCGACGAGAATCGTTACGGCGCACAACGCCATGAAGGAAACCGATATGCCGACGATGAGCCAACCAGCGCGTTTGGCGCCTCCCGGGTCGGACTGTCCCAAGAGATTACCGACGCGAATCGATGCCGCGGTTCCGAACGCCATGGGACCGGTCATAAAGGTGATGGTTGCGATTTGAAGCGCGATCATGTGCGCGCCGAGCGAGACTTCGCCGAGTCCCGAGGCGAGAATCACCGTCAACTCAAAAGCGAACGCCTCACCGAACACCATGATGATTCCGCTAATCGACAGATGCACGACCCTGATGACCATGTCGCGAGTGACGGATCGATACGCCTCGACGTACTCGACGAAGGCTCGTCGACTCGTCGACAACCACTGCTCGTCGACGGCTATCCACGCGACGAGCGCAAACAAATTCACCGCTCGCGCCGCCACCATGGCCCAACACGACGCAACGATGCCTCCGTTCGATCTCGTCACGAACGCCTCGAGAAATCCCACCGTCACTGCCAACGTCACCATCGACGTCACCCCCACTGCCCACACTTTTCGCCGACACGCCAAGTACTTTTGTAATCCCAGCGTAAACGCGAGCGGATAGAAACTCATCGCCAACACCAAAGCACAATCCCGTATCCCCGAACTCTTATCTTTATCCGCGTGAAATATCGCCTCACTGATCGGTTTCCCCGCCGCCATCACCGCCGTCGCCGGCAAACAGCACAGCAGTAAAAAAGCCGTCGTCAGCAGGGCCCAACTCTTCACCGCCCTCGAGTCGCCCGACCCGTGCGCCTGCGTGCCCAAACAATCCATCGTCCCGCCCGCGCCCGTGATGGCCATCCATAAGATGTTCCACATCGTCGTCGCCACCGTCATCGACGTCAGCGCGTCGCGTGACAGCCGTCCGCAATAGACGAGCTGCGTCGCCACCATCAACTGTTGGGAACCGAATTGGGCGACGACCGGTGGGACGATGTGCGACACCGCGCGAAGCTCGCGACGGAACCAAGGGGGGTTGGTCGCCATAGTCTCACCTTCGCGCGCGCGCGGGCGCGAGACACGGCTGCGCGAGAGTCGAGGCGACGTGTGTGGATGGGTGGGAGGGGCGCGGTGGGTGCCTTTCGGCGGCGGCGTCCGCCTATTATTACATTCGTCGCGTATGAGCGCGGGCGGGGGGTATGAGAGACGAAACGCGAATATTATGAATCACGCGGTCTCTTCCTCGTCCTCGGAGTTCTCGAGGACGTCTTTGAAGGCTTGGAGCACGCTCGCGGGCTTGTACGTGAAAAAGGCGAGGAGCATGGGAATGGGACTGAGCGTCACGCCGACGTCTTGTGAGGCGAGAGCGTTCCATCGATTGAGCGCCATGAAGAGAATGACGGGAACTAGGATGGACGGTGGACCGCCTTGGACGTTGGCCGATTCCGCCTTGCCGCTGAGAAGACGCACGTAGGCGATGGCGCCCGCCGCGCCCAAAAGCCACGAGTATCCCATGTTGGTTCCTCCCACGGCGAACGCGGCCACCGCGCCCGAGCCCGCCATTCCGGCCGTCGTGAGAAATAAATCCTCCTTGATTTTCGCGTATTTCGCCTGATCCGCCGCGCGGCGCGCCGCTTTCTCTTCATCCGTCAGATCCGCAAACGCCTTGACCGGCGCAAAGGTTTGATCCTTAATCTTCGACTTGATCGATAACGAACTCTCCGGTCGATACCCAGGCGTGCGCATCGCCTTGGCGCGCTCCGCCTTCTCCCACTCTCTCTGCCACCGCCCTTTCTCCGCCCGCGTCGGCGCGTAATTCCACCCACGGAGATTATACTTGCTATCGCCCTTTTTCGTCGTCGCCAAATCCAACGCCGTCGGCTCGCCCTTGACGCGTCCATCCTTATCCACGTACCGCAACATCGGGTCCGCGGGCGACGTCAGAATTCCATCGCCCAATAATTTATCTTCACCGTCCTCCTCTTCGTCCTCCTCCTCCTCTTCGTCCTCCTCTTCCTCGTCG
>MDTD01175650.1_pt1 | contig 19068 bp, 10 predicted proteins | sample 811221 | NCBI WGS metagenome assembly MDTD01 (sample SAMN05326646, study PRJNA326480) | marine metagenome | isolation source: seawater | place: Pacific Ocean: South West | collected 2011 | reverse complement strand
CTTCGTTACCAGCCTACCCCTGATGCACCCGTTCGCTATTTTAGGATGCGGTTCGACAATGAAATCTACGCGACCAGCGGTTGGTCCGTTGGTATGGGTGTAGACGGTGAGCTGCCCGAGCTCACCCAAGAGGGATTGGATAGGATTCTCGCGAATCCCTTTGACGCCGACCATATCCGGTCGATATTCGATACGACGAAACTGAAGTTCAACGGCCTCGGCTTGGTTTGGGCAGAAGAGATCACCCCTCTTATTCAAGCCGAGCAGTTTAAGGACAATCTTTCGAAGCGGGACGCCTTATCAAGGCGCCAAGATTTACTGGAACTCCAAGAGCAGGTTCGCAACACCTTGCGCATCCCTGACTTGGAACTCGGCATCGTGATGAGGCCCGTTCAGGGCGAGAGCCGTGGACGTAGCTGGCAACCCCACCTTCGCAGCCTTCGATTTAATGCGGGTGACTGTCACGACTTTGCCTCAGGCGACATCTACCTCGAAGCGATTCAACGCACGGTGGTCTGCAATCAGCTGGACGGCGAAGAGGGTACTCAGGCCGTTCGTGGATCCGGTATGGCCAGCTTGATGGTCGCGCCACTTGTCCACGATGATGATTGCGTCGGCCTTTTGGAACTGGCATCGCCCAGGCCTCATGTCTTCGACTTCTACTCGCTTCCGCGGGTACAAACTATTGTGAAGGCCGTCACCATGGCCATCAATCGTGTTCACGATGGCGAGCATGAGCGAATGATGGCTGTTATCAAGCAACTCTGCACGGCTATCCATCCCTCGGTTGAGTGGCGATTTCAGCAGATGGCGAGAGACTACCTAAGCCAGTTGGAGCGAGACGAAGATCCAGTCACCGAGCCCATTGTGTTTAAGCAGGTCACGCCCCTCTTTGGCGTCTCCGACATTCGAGGTTCTTCGACGAAACGAAACGAGTCTATCCAGGCCGACCTTGAGCACCAGCTAAGACTTGCCGCCGATGTGATTACGACGGCCGGCAAATCGCATCCGAGGCCCGTCTTCAAGGAACTAGGTTCGAGGATTCGACGTCACCAGGAGACCATCTCGGGCGGATTAAAGTCGGGCGATGAGACCCGGGTTTATACGTTCCTGCGCCAGGTGGTCGAGTCATCCTTCGACGAGTTAGCAGCACTTAGCCCACCCATCGCAGCCAAGGTCGCAGCGTACCGAAACGAGATAGATCCTGACGTCGGCGTAATTTACCAAGTAAGGCGCAGCTACGACGAATCGGTGATGCTCATCAACGATACCATTGGGGCTTATTTGGACCGGCTGCAGGACCTCGCTCAGACGATGATCCCGCACTACTTCGAGAAGTTAAAAACCGACGGTGTGGACCATAACATCTACATGGGAGACTCCCTGCTCGAATCGGGCACCTGCACGCCCTTAGACGAGCGGAACCTCTACCTGTGGCAGTTGATGAGTATGTGCGGCGTGGTGTGGCTGATGAGAGCCCTCAAGCCACAGCTCACGACACCGCTCGATACGGCCCACCTCATCTTGCTCCAATCCGCGCCTTTGGACATCACCTTCCAGATGGAAGAAAAGCACTTCGCCGTGGATGGTAACTACAACGCCCGGTATGAAGTGGTGAAAAAGCGCATCGACAAAGCCCAGATCCACGGCACCGGTGAGCGCCTCACCCAACCGGACCAGATTGCTATTGTTTACACGCAAGAGCGAGAAGTACGGATGTACCAGGAGTTCATCACCTACCTTCAGGAAGAGGGCTTCCTAAAGAAGGACTATCTCGATGTACTCCTTGAAGACCTTCAGGGCGTGCATGGATTACGCGCGCTACGCCTTGAGGTCGCGGATGAACCGCCGGCCGGTTGGGACCCGAAAAAGCCCCATACCAGCCTTCTCATTGACGAATAAACCGAGAAAGCAGTCCGGTCAGTAGCACTACTTAATGCCGAAACAGCGGTAGAAGTTTTCGGAGAATACGGCACGCATTTCGGCCGGCGTATACTCGGCTTTCTTCATCGTTGTGGCCATCAGGTTGAGGTATGTATGGACCTTACCAAAGTACTGCGGACCATCGGTTGCGAAGATGAGGCGGTCGATGAGGCCACGCTTTTTGATCTCGGAAATGACGTAGTTGTGCATGGTCGGTTTATCTTCACTGGGCTGCCCGTTCTCATCGATCAGGAGAGGACGGTTAATCGCGCTTAGCTCAAGCCAGACGTTATCGTAGGTCTCTGCGAGCTGGAGGCTGTGTTCAATCGCGCGGGCATCACCTTGACCGATATGACTGAGTACGAAATCGACTCGGCCCAGGCCATGGTCTCCATCGTAGGCTTCAATGGTGCTCTCCAGTGAGAGGGGATCGTAGAACTCAGGCTCTTCCTTCGTATTCGGGAAGGGAGAAAATCCCGTATGGAGTAAGACTGGCACCTGGTATTTGGCGGCCACATCGTAAACCCCCAGGTAGATCGGATCTTCAAAGCTCACCGCTTGGTGGGCGTGAGCCAGCTTAATTCCAATGAAAAGTTCCGGATACTGCTCGAAGTAGCCGCTTAGGGCCTCCAAGCGGCTAGAAGCCAGGTCGGCATCTTCAAATCCTTCGTAGTTGATGCTGGCCATACCCCAGGCCCAAGGTCGACCGTCGGAGCTTACGTTACGGGGATCGGTGAGCTTCTCTTCCAACTCGCGGTTGGAGGCATAACCGATTGTGTGGTGTGTGTAAGTGGCCAAAATGACCGCGTGACCAACACCGGCGGTCCGAGTGTGCTCCTGGATACCCTGGTAGGGATCGTAAGGGGAGAGCACCTGAGGTGTTGTCCCGGGAAAGTAGAGCCTCGCCAGGGCTGGGATCTGACTGACCAAGAAGGCCATACCTTCTGGGATCTGAGTATGAATCTGACCCGTATGAAGATGGGCATCGACCACATCGTAAACTTCCCCGTCAAACTCGAAAGTTGGCATCTCGCCAGTCGGCGTGTTGGACGGGTCGACATTCGTAGGCAGACCGATCGGTGCTTGCATCTCAGGCGGATCGACTTGGGGGGAAAAAGGGCTCCAGACCGACACACGCTTTAAATTACCGTCATCATCAAGCTCCACACCAAGGCCGGCTTCGGAGTAGTAGATAATCGGTCCCGTCTCAAGAGTCGGTTCGCCATATTTCGTATCGAGGACTGCGCGGGGATCACCCAGGCTAAGGTCTCCCTCAACAATCGCTCCCGGTAGGGTCCCAACCGACACGACAATGCAATCGTCGGACACGACGTCATCTTCCAGGGTGGATACGACCACTTCCAAGCGGAGTGAGATGTACGAAAGGTTAATCGTTCGACGAAAGCCGGATTTCTTATCCGGCTCACCCACCGCGTCCTTGAGTTGCTTGACGGTCATGCCGACCTGGACGGGTCCAAGGGAAACACCTGGGGTAAGAACCACGGGTGTTACTTGAAGGGCCGGCGGCGCAGAATCAGTGCCTGAAACCACATCGCTCGGTGCTTCGGCGTTCGAAGAGTCTTGGTCACATGCAAGGTTGAACGAACCAAAAACTAGGACCGCACTAAGAAGTAGGAAGCGCATCGATAGGGTGTCGAGTTTCAACATCGTGACCGTCTCCTACCAATCGCTGGCGGGTTGAAGGGTGATTTCACCAAAATCAATGGGTTGGCCATCGAACACAAAGGACTCAGCGATGTAGCCGATGTAGTCGATGTTATTGGCTGGTCGGGCACTGCCGCCACCTTCCATGTAGACGATGATGTAGAGCTTGTACTCACCCGTATCGAGGAAGGGATAGGCCCGGATTGGGTAGAGTTCTCCAGCCACAATGGACGGATCGTCAATCTCCGTGATGAGCACATCGGGAGACGCCGTCGGTGGGATTTCCTTGTAGAGGGCCACCGCAATGGACCGCACCTTGCCCGTGAAATCACTGGGAACGCGCAAATAGCCGCAAACGCTGTATTCCTGGCCGCAATTTTCCAAACCAGGGATTTCGGGGCCGGTACTAATCGGCATCTCTTCAACTGGCGCACTTTCAGTCGCTTCGTCCGCGCAGGACATCAAGGGAAGCATGGCTAGCGCGCACACACATAAAAGAAGGTGGCGAGACGTGGTGGTTAAAGTCGTCATGGTCTTTCAAACTCCTCTCTTAAGGCATTTCAATGACGCAATTGGCGTGGTTCAGCAGCATCACGTCAGGCGTCGCGAAAAATCGGTAGCGCTTACCGGATTCAAATTGGGGGATAGCGTTGTCCTCTGGAACGAGCTGAACCGCGCCCTCAGGCAACTCACCTGGTACCACGGTGCCCGACAAGAGCGGCTCCATATCCGCCGGTAGACGAAACGCCCAGACGGTTCCTGCGGGCCGATCGAGATTCGGCGGAAAGCCTGGGATCTCGCTTCCAACTTCTTGCAGGTAGACCTGACGCACACCAGCGCTGCTATTCCAGGCGAGTTTGCCATCGATCAACCCTTCAAAGGGATCGATACAGTCGCGCGGCTCCGCTTCTTTCCGACTAAAGAGCGCATCCATTTGCTTTTGCGCGTCTTCCTTATCGACGTCGGTACCGCCGCGGCGCTCGAACTCGGACACAAAGAAAGCCCGTAGACGCTCAGGATCGCTGCTGGGAATCATGACAACATCCCGGCGCGCTCCGTGGTTATCCGCAGGGTCAAACGCACCGAACTCTTTGTGCTCGGCAATCATCCCGCTCAAGAGGTAGAGCCTGGCTAAACTGATGGTATCGGTCCATACGGCCGGGGCGTCAGCATCCCATGCTGTGGCATGCCCTGAACCAGACTGCGAACTGTGACAACATGAGCAACCGCTGCTGGCCACTTGGCCCTGAGCCCAGAGAAGCTCCTCTGCAAAGGCTGTGTCCTCGAGGAGCGCTTGGTCGGATGCGTAGAGGCGCTCGGGGTGGACGAACCAAGACGGTGCTTGCGTAAACACATGGTCACAGGAGCCCACGTCTGCGAACTTGATTCCCTCGGGAGCGACCGCTGTCGGACTGTTCCATACGCAGACGTAGTCCTCACCATCATCCAAGGTCGTAATCGTGGCGGTGTCCGGCAGGTTCTCTATCTCCGAAGCCAAACGGCAACTCTGCTCCGGGTATAGGTAGGGGGTATTTACCAGAAGTTCATTCTGAGCCTCGGTAGGTGGGTCGAGTTGATAATCTGCCCAGGGGCCGTCCATCGGGATCACTGCAGGCTCATTAGGCTGCGCGCTCTGTGAGCCATCGTCTGCACACGCAGATACGGCACCAGTCACACAGAGGAGGCAGAGCCAAAGAACTCGGAAGGGCCGAAGAGGTACAATGTTGGTCGTCTGTACTTGCATGCGCCGCTGATAGAACAGCGACCAAACAAAAGTCAATAGTTAAACTATCAACTTTTAACTATTCAACGAGTGTTGATGAGACGGCGAGCGAAATTAGCACTACGGCATAATCGTCAAATTCGGCAATCAAGGTCGAGCCCGGGATAACGTTGCCCCCGAGCTTTGATGCTCCCCCCCTTTCTAAGGGGATACGGGTTTGCTAGAGTTCGATTTGGGGCTCCGACAAATACTGGGGTCGGAGATCGTCAAATGGAGGAACAGATGCGCGTTACGGCATATCTCGCACTGGTTATTTTGCTAGTCATTCAAGGTTGTACGGGTGCGGAAGTGGCCAAGGTCGCGGACGGACAAGTGAGTGATCTTGTATCGACAGACGCTACGGCAGCTGATGCGTTGCCGACTGATACAGGTGCGATCGAGGATACAGCTGAGCCAGATCTTGTTGATGCAGGCAGTCAATGCACACCTGGCGATGGCTGCTTTGGCGAGCCCTGCGGCGCCGCAGATGATTGCGAATCGGGGATCTGCACAACCCATATGGGCGATAAAGTCTGTTCCAAAACCTGTGACGCGGAATGCCCCAAGGGGTGGTCCTGTACACTGGTCGACTCAGGGGGTGACGGACAATACGTCTGCATGTCCAACTTCTCCCACTTGTGCCTACCTTGCGATGACTCAGGCGATTGTCTAGGAGACGTGCCTAATGCCTGTGTGAAGTATCCCAACGGCCTGTCGTTTTGCGGCGGTGCATGTGACCTAGAGAATCCGTGTCCTGAGGGGTACGGCTGCCAAGAGGTCGATGTCGCCGGAGGTGAAAAGAGCTACCAATGCATCGCAGATTCGATGATGTGCGAGTGTTCGTCCCTGGCCGTTGCATCAAACCTCACGACTCCCTGCGAAATTACGAATGACTTCGGTACATGCGAAGGTATCCGTGTGTGCACCGAGGAAGGCCTCAAGGAATGTGATGCGGTTGTACCTTCCGAGGAGCAATGCAACGGGATCGATGATAACTGCGACGGTGATGTCGATGAAGGAACGTGCGACGACGGCAATCCCTGCACGGAAGATGGATGCGACCCGGTAGACGGCTGCGTGCATACCCCCATCACCGGCGGCGAATGCTTAGACGGCAGCGCATGCACCCAGGCCGATCACTGCGAAGACGGTGCCTGCGTCGGTGAGGAAGTCATCTGTAACGATAACGAAGAGTGTACGGAAGATAGCTGCGATCCGGAGATGGGTTGCCAGTACGAACCGACCTTCGCCGACTGTGACGATGGTGATGCATGCACCCTTGGAGATACCTGCAAAGAAGGGAAATGTGCCTCTGGCGTTCAATTTGAGTGTAACGATAACAATCCATGCACGGATGATAGTTGTGGTGAGGCTGGATGCCTCTTTGAAAGCAACGAGGCCGAGTGTGATGACGACAATCCCTGCTCCATCGTATCGGCGTGTAAGGACGGTGCATGCACTGCTGTGACGCCACTCGATTGCAACGACGACAACTTCTGCACGGACGATGGTTGCGATCCGGCCACGGGCTGTACCAATGTCGAGAACGCGTCCAAGTGTGACGATGGAGACCCATGCACGACAGGCGATGAATGTACCGCAGGCGGATGTCTTCCCGGTGTCGCCGTCGATTGTGACGATAATAATCCGTGCACGGACGATAGTTGCGATCCAGCCACTGGCTGCGTCTACACAAACAACAAAGCAGCATGCAGCGATGGCTCCGATGACACCAAAGACGACACGTGTAACGGTGCTGGAGTCTGCGTCGGAACATCCTACGACTGCCCCGAACCACCACAGTGCACGTCGGCATTCGTGAAGGACGGCCAGGGGTGTGTCCCAACCTACGCCGCCGAAGGCATTGGCTGTGACGATAAGAATGTCGCCACCAAGGACGATGTGTGTGACGGCGCCGGAGGATGCGCCGGGTCTGCGTATGAATGCCCCGAAGCAACGGCATGTACACCTTCGTACAAGCAAGATGGAGCAACCTGCATTCCAACGCACGCAGCTCCAGGTACCCTCTGCGATGATGGTGATAACACAACGAATGCTGATAGTTGTGACGGAGCCGGAGGATGCGCAGGGCTTCCCTACGACTGCCCCGCAGCGTCTGACTGCACTCCGAATTACGCCAAAGACGGCTCTGGCTGTATTGCCGTCTATGCCGGCGAAGGAGCGCTTTGTAACGACAAAGACGATACGACAAAAACGGATGTCTGTGATGGCGCGGGTGGGTGTGCTGGAACGCCATACACGTGCCCTGAGGCGACGACGTGCACCCTCGGTTATACCCAGAATGGAAGCGAGTGCATCGCCGTATACGCCAACGACGGAGCCGGTTGTAACGACGGATTCGACAACACCAAGGACGATGTATGTGATGGAAGTGGGAGTTGCGTTGGTGAGGCCTACAATTGCCCCGCGACCGACGAATGCAACACGGCGTATACGCAAAATGGCGCTGACTGTGTGCCGACCTTCGCGCCGGATGGAACAACCTGCGAGAACGACAAGTATTGTAGCGCTGGCACATGCACCGCGTACGTCAAACCCGTCGTGACATTCTCCAACAACCTACCTGCTAGCCACTCGGCCACAGCCGGCGACAATAAGACCTTTTCAGTCACGGCCCAGGATACTGCCAATCCCACCGAGACAGTGACCTATCAGTGGTACTTGAGCACCAACGGTGGTGGCTCTTACTCGCCCATCAATGGTGCAGACTCTTCAAGTCTCACCCGCTACAACCCCTTCTACTACAGTGATAATGGTCACGTGATTAAGTGCCGAGCCACGGTGACGAACATCGCGGGAACCACGACCCTTGACTCGACCCCATGCTCGCTCGACGTGAAACAGAAGTTCGAATGCGATGGAAACAATAATAGCGGGCAGGTGAAAATCTCCGGTGGGGGCCACAAACCTTCCGGCGAGAATGGCGACCAGAGTTGGGGCTCATGGTCACCTGGAGGTGGCGTCTGCGAGGTGAATGGAAGTACGAATACGTTCAGCGCAGGCGGTCGTTGTGACATTGGCTGTAAGAAAAACGATGTCTACCAGGGGTACGATCTGCAGCTTCAACTTCGTATTACGCGCTCGACCAATGGAACAAAGAAGCATTGGGGAGATTCATCCGGCTCCAGCAATTCCTGTGGTAAGTCGTCCAATTTCCAAATCAATGCAAACGGTGGAGGATGGAATCCCGTCGACGATGGGACCCCAACATTCGAGTTGATGATCATTGACAGTGGCACAGGTTGTAAGAACGGAGCCGGCAACACCATCTTTGCCGAAACGAATGATGTGTACCTTAACTACACGTACAAAACGGGCTCATACAAATTCAACCAGCGACCATAGACGCTGACCATGGCGCTTCTTAAGGGAAGCGCCATGCATTCGCTTCAGCGCATCACCTCGTACGCGGTACGTTCACCTGCGCCGGCCTAGAGGCGCAGGCCGCAGGTGAAGTCGTGACATTCGGTGGCGCTCGCTCAGCCTAATTGCATCCTGGCGGTCCGGCGCAGCACCAATCGCAGTCGTAGGACCCGTTCGGCCCCTTAGGCCAACCGGCGCCCTTGCATCCACCGCCCCCACAGCAACCTTGACCGCTGTCTGGCTGTCCGTAGAGCCCCAGCAGTCCACCACAGGAAGGTCTGCAACTCCCTCCGACCCAGCCATAATGGGGTCCGGGGCAAATGCATTGGTTGTTTTGGCATTGCTGAAATTGGCCGCATCCACCGCAACTTCCGCCGCAACCGTCACTGCCGCACTGTTTACCACCGCAATTAGGCTGACAGACGCATTGATAGTTGCTGCAAATGCTTTGACCGCCACAACCGCCGCAGCTTCCGCCACATCCATTGGAACCACATTGCTTACCATTGCAGTTGGGCTGACAGACGCATTGGTTGTTCACGCAAGCATCCTGACCACCGCAGCCGCCACAGCTGCCGCCGCAACCATCGGAACCGCATTGCTTGCCATTACAATTGGGCTGGCACACACATTGGTCACCGATGCACACGTCCTGACCACCACAACTTCCGCAGCTTCCACCACAGCCATCGGGGCCGCATTGTTTGCCATTGCAATTAGGCTGGCAGACACACTGATTATCGATGCAAGCATCCTGGCCGTTGCATGATCCACAACTCTCACCACATCCATTGTCGCCGCATTGCTTGCCGTTACATGTCGGGAACACCGCCGCGTTGAGTGGCTCACAATCAAGGGCGTCGGTCACGCCGTCGTCGTCGTCATCCTCATCGAGACAATCCGCCAGCCCTGTGCCGTCCGTATTGGGGAATCCCTCATCAACCTCGCCGTCACAATCATTATCCTGACCATCACACACTTCATCGTCGTTATCGGCCGGCTCCTCACAAATCAGAGCTCCGGCAGTGCAGATAATAGCCCCCTCGATACACACATCAGCATCGTCGCCGTCACAATCATCATTGAGGGTTGGCTCACTGAAGCCATCTGGCGTGACGGGGTTACAGTCATTATCCTCGCCGTCACACAACTCGGGATTCTCGGAGTTCGGATCATCGCAGACTAACGCTCCGTCGGTGCAAACCTGCTTACCTTCCTCGCAGAGGTCGATATCGACTCCATCGCATGTGAGGCCTAGTCCTGGGTCAGCCGAACCATCGTCGGTAGCCGGATTGCAGTCATTATCCACGCCGTCGCACACATCGGGATCTTGGTCCTCGTTGTCGTCGCAAGTGAGTTCCCCTCCCTCGCAGGCCAATTTACCCTCTTCACAAAGGTCATCATCAGCGCCGTCACATGCTGCATTGAGCTGGGGGTCGTGCAATCCATCCGGCGTTTGGTCGTTGCAATCGTTGTCCTCCCCATCACACACATCCGGATTCTCATCGCCAGGATCGTTACATACGAGGACTCCGTCTGTGCAAACCTTCGTTCCCTCGGCACATAAGTCAGCGTCTGCCTCACCGTCGCAGGCTTCTCCAAGAGCCGGATCACCGGACCCATCGACCGTCGCTGGGTCACAGTCATTGTCCACGCCATCGCATAACTCGATGAGTGGATCAGCCGCGTCCACGCAGGTGACCTCGGCGTCGATGCACTGAGTCACTCCGTCCGTGCATGTATCAACATCATCACCGTCACACGCGACACCAACCGTTACGTCATGGTCACCGTCCATGGTGTCTGGGTCACAATCGTTGTCTTCCCCGTCACAAATGTCCGGGTTGTCCGTGTTCTCGTCGTCACAGGTAAGCTCGCCGCCCTCACAGACGATGTTGCCCTCTTCACAAAGGTCTTCATCCCCCTCCCCGTCGCAGGGATTGCCCACACTCGGCTCATCAAAGCCATCCGGCGTATCTGGATTGCAGTCGTTATCTTTACCATCGCAAACGTCAGCCTCGCTCTCGTCGGAGTCGTTGCAGCTAAGGCCTCCATCCACACAGACTAACGTTCCACCTTCACAGAGATCGGTGTCGCCTCCGTCACAGCTATCACCAAGCTGCGGGTCCTGCAGGCCATCCGGGGTGGCCGGATTGCAGTCATTGTCCTGACCATCACAAACTTCCTGGGTGTCATCGGTCTGATCACTGCACACCAACTGACCGTTCTCGCAAACGATCGTTCCCTCGGTACAAAGGTCTGCATCGTCTCCATCACAGGCCATCCCGAAGGTTGGTTCGTCAGCTCCATCGGGTGTCTCTGGGTTGCAGTCATTGTCCAGGCCATCGCATAGATCCTTTTGGGACACCTCAGAGTCCGTGCAACTGAGGCTCCCCTCCTTGCACAGGAAGAGACCGTCCGCACACAGATCCGTATCGTCCCCATCACAAGGCGCGTTAAATTGTGGGTCCTGACTGCCATCAGCCGTCAATTCGTTGCAGTCATTATCCAGGCCATCGCAGATCTCCAGAGTGTCACCTTCGTTATCCGGACAGGTCCACATGCCTCCATCACAGACATAGAAATCATCCTGGCAAATGTCCGCGTCGTCGGGGCTCTCGCACGCCCCATCAAACTCCGCGTCGGCCGCACCGTCTGGCGTGGACGGGTCGCAATCGTTGTCTTCCCCATCACAAACGTCCAGATTGTCGCCACCGGGATCGGTGCAAACAATCGCACCATCGACACACTCGAGCGTCCCCTCCTCACACAGATCCGAATCCTCACCATCGCAGGGAATTCCAGCGGTCTCCTCTGCTGCGCCGTCTGCGGTCTCCGGATTGCAGTCGTTGTCGACCGTGTCACAAAGCTCGGCAGACGCTGGCTGTCCGTCACAGGCGCTTAATCCGTCATCGGTGCATTGCCGCTCGGAAGGACAGGTACCAAACTCATTCGTCACAGCACAGGACGTCATCGCTGCTTTGGAAATGGCCAACTTCGAGCACTCGCAAAGGCCCTCGACCTTCACACATTGCGCGGTATCCTGCCCCAAGATGTCCTGGGTTTCCTGACACTCATACCCCTCGGGACATGGTGTATTCGCACAATCGCCACCGCAGAATGCGCCCTCATCTGCAAAGGGAATACAGCGTGAGTTACTCTCGCTTCCTGGAAGCTGGCAATCCGCATTGGCCATGCACGGCATGCAGAGTGTTGGGAAATTAGGAAGGCAGATGAATACAGCATCCCCTCCTGCGAGTACTTGTTTGCAGCTCCACCCATCAGGGCATTCGGCGTCACATGTCTTTGAACATACGGTTCCGTCGGCTGATTGAACGCAATAACCGCTGTTACAGTCATCACCATCTGTGCACGGAGAGCCGATATCTCCGAGACCTGCACCTGTGTCCGTAGCGTTTACGTCACTTGCATCAACGCTGGCATCCGGCTTGGAAATGTCACCTGTCGAGGTATCGGGTAATTGAGTGTCTTGGACGGTGGCGACATCCTTGTTCGTCACGATTTCGGATAGAATGGTATCCGGCGTACCAATCTGTCCCAACTCAGGCTGCGGTCCAATCACAGACTCGCTGCAGCCTCCAGCGGTCATAGCGAACGCGAAAGCCACAAAAACAACATTTCCCAAACACTTCAACAATCACCCCCACATGAACTCGAGTGGACAGAGTATACTTTTCGTCTCCCGGTAAGAGCAAAGCAACTGTCCAAAATTCTTTAGACTGCAGCATCATCATCAACACCCAACGGACCACCCTCTCGCGTTATTCGTAAGAAAATGAGGAACGTTAACCTTCTAACCACCTGAATGCTCTCCGGATGTTCTCTTTCGGGCTCGTTGTTGCCTTGCTGATTCATCCGGCCGTATAGTGCATGCAAGAAGTAGGAGAACCATGCCTAGAGTAACGACACAAAGGACCGGTCGATCTGCGGCTGATGTGCATTCGCGGCTCGATCAAGGTCAGGCAGCGGAGACACCGCATCGCCAGCAGTTGGTGGGCATGAGCTACGCCGAGGGGGCCGCCTACTTGGCCCCGGTGCAGATGGAGCCTGACCCGAGTGCTACGACGACGGCCCCACCGACCTACAGCGATACGGCCACCACGACGCTCAATGCGCAAATGTCAGATGACGACTACGAACTTGAAGACCTTTGCTACATGGATACCCATAACCGCATGGTCACGATTCTTCGCGAGTACAAAACCGGACTGGAGAGCGTACAAGAGCCCGACAGTGACGGCTCACGTGCTCAGGAAATCGCACGCATTAACCGTATCGTTGGCTATTTGGAGTACGCTCAGAAAATTGTACCCAACAATCGCAATCGCAACGCGGATGTGACCTCCAGCGAGGCAGCTAAAGCAGCCTTCCCAGACCTGACACCGACGGAGGCCAAGCGAGAAGCGAAGCGGCTTTATCACATTGCCTCAACTCAACCCAGTGCTGTACGCCGAGCTCCCACCACCTTCCGTGGGGCGGGGGTCGGCGGTGCACTTGCTAAGATGGGCGGGGCGGAGATCATCTACCGCGAAGAAATCGCCGCTGGAAAGCTAAAGCCAGGCGCGCCGCTGCAGTACTGGAACGGTCAGTCCGTGTATCTTCACGGCCGAACCGATGCCAAACAACTCGACGGTAAAGGTGTCTACCAAGCGATTGTTGCAAACAAGGTAGATACATCCCAGCAAGGTGGAATCTACGGTCATTCCATCACCTTCGTTGGCTATGGTGCGTCCAACAACATCATTCAGACGACCGACTACAACGGGACTCTCAATGAGTACGATGTGAACAGCAATAGTCCCTATTTCATCGGAGCCAACGTTTCAACGGGCGGCGAAGCTACCAACGCCGCCGAGTATGTGCTGCAAGGCACCGGTTTCCAGGCTGACAAGGGCCAGGGCTACATCGCTGCAAAGGCCGCCAAGTACAATTTGGATGCCGGGAAGTTGGCAGCGCTTCTCATTGCTGGAATCGACGGCTCCGGCCATGCGTCTCTAACAAAGATTAAGGCATCTGTGTCGCACCACGGTACCCCGACCGCCTTCGATCATACGATGGCACGACTTATTGGCCTTTGGCAGTATGCCGTCATGGGGTCCGCCGACGGCCTTTTCGGCCCAGGGTCCTGCAAGCGTCTCACGGGCAAGACATTCAAGGACGCCACAGCCATTCAAATCAGTGCACCGCCGAGAGTAGCGGGACCAACGAATGATACCGGAGCAGGCTGATAGATTGCGCCGCTGCCAGCGGGTGAGACGAATATGGTGGACGAAGATATGTCTCACTCGTCGCCCAGCAAGACGGTGATAGCTTAGCGTTTCCAGACCGCTTAAGGTCCTGCACCAGACACTCTGAAAGGTGGATCTCGGTTGTCAGTCATGCTAGATGCCCCGTCCGATGTCGGTAGTTAACTCATCAATCAGACGAAGCCTTCCTCTAAGCGAATCTCACAGTACCGCCACGTGTACAGCAGGAGTCCACGCCTGTGCTCGACGGGTGCGTTGAATTGAGTGAGTCCTCCAAGTCCACCGAGCAGAAGGTCGGTCCCGATGATCCGGTTAGTCAGGCGCCTTCCGCGCCCGAGGAGACAGGTTCCAACAGCGACGGAGCACGCATTAAGCGACTCTTTTCGAACGCCTCAATTTACGCCATCGGAACCATTTCCCTTCAACTCTTCACGGCGATTTTAGCGCCCGTACTCACCTATTTCCTAGCACCAGCTGAATTCGGTATTTGGACGCTGTCGATGATGGTCTTCTTCGGATTGTCCAACCTCTTCAATCCGGCACTGCACGGCGCAGTCAACCGATTCTATTACGAGCACGAAGACGACGAAGAAGCGAGAAGACGCTTTCAGGGAACCATTGTCACCTTTTTGCTGGTCTGGTCCATCTCCCTCAGTGTGTGCCTGACGGCCATAGGACCTGCACTCTTCGAGGCACTTTTTGTCGACCTGCCCTTTTACCCCTACGGCTTACTCATCGTTTGGATGGCGTGCGTAAACACGCTCGGAGTCGTCCCCAAGGCAACATGGGCGGCAGCAGAAAAGTCCAAACTCTTTGTCGGGGTGGAACTGCTTAGCAGCGTGTTTTATGTCGGTGGGAGTATCCTTCTCGTGAGTCTTACTGCGCTCGGCGTGCTCTCTCTATTTTATGGCCGTTCTCTCGGTCTGTTGGTCGTCGCCATCCCCTACATTGTCTACACCGTTCGACGCGTGGGACTTCGTTGGGAACCAACACTGCTGCGACGTGCGTTTGTATTCAGTTTACCGCTTGTACCGCATCTGCTCGCCCATTGGGTTCTGGGTATGGCAGACCGTTTCATCATCGAGAATCAACTGGATATGACTGCGGTCGGTATCTACGGCGCTGGATACGTCTTCATTGAAATTGTCGCCATGGTAGTCATGGCCACCAACAGAGCTTGGCTTCCCCAATTCACACGTTCCTACGGAGACCCGGCAGAACATCCCTACATCGGAAAAAGCATCACATACTTTGTTCTTGTGATCGTCGGTTTCTCCGTCACGCTGACTGTTCTCTCTCCGTCGCTTGTGCACTTACTCTTTCCCGACTCGTATGCGGGGGCGGCAGAGATAGCTCCCATTCTCGCACTCGGTGGATGCTTCCAAGGGCTTTACTTCATCTATGTGAACGGTCTCTTCTACTATAAAAAGAACCTGATGGTTCCTGTCATGACGATTCTTGCGGGCAGCGTGAACGTCGGACTTAACCTTCTTTGGATCCCCGATTATGGACTGACGGGAGCGGCTTGGGCCACCCTCATCGGATATGCGGTCCTCGCCCTGGCAGCCCGCTGGGCTTGCCGACGCCATACGAAACTTCCTTTTGAAGTGGCTAGAATCAGAAAACTCGCTCTCACTGCCATTGTCGTCGTTGCCGGCGGTGTGACGCTTCAGGGACACCTTACCCCTGGATTGGAGCTTGTCGCAGAACTCAGCCTGCTGATCGTTGCCACCGGCATACTGGTCATTACCCGCTTCTGGACAGCCGAAGAGCTTAACTGGTGGCGGCGTCTATTTCGGCGATAGCAAGTGCAGCATCAACCTGTCGCTTAATCCTCGCCCGTCCGCCGCGTATCAAACGCCATGACTCCACCAAGGCTTGCTTTCTCATCATGCGCTTTTTACGGGCCTGATAGCCGTCCTCTAAGCCAAGCAATTCTCGTAACGCCTCAGGTGAGCGCTTATATTCAACTCCGAGTTCTCGTCCGCCTATCGAGGTATAAGTCCTATCACCAAATTGACCATATTCGAGCGCTTTAAAGTGCTGTTTTTGCCACTCAAGGAAGGGCATCGAAGAGTTCGAGTCTCCGACCTCAACGAATGGTCCATGTAGGAAAAACTTACGATGCAGGAAAAGCGCATAGAAGGCGGCTGTGCTGATTCGATTCGATGTGACGTATGAATGATTTAGGAGTAAGTCACGCTGCTTCACCAAGAAGTCAGGGTTGTTATCTCGGTGGCCGAGCGATGTGACCTTGAAGCCGCGGTCAGTGAAGCAAGCCCTCATGGCTTCATCCTCATACTCAAGCCAGTACAGGCACACCGTGATCGGACCGAAACCGTCCGATTGAAGCCTCTCCAGACTCTCGGCATATCGTTGGAACCCCGCATTTACGGGCTCCTTCTCCCAGCCATGAAACGGAACAGCGAGCAAGCTCATGGGTTCAGGTGCGTCCAATGCTGTCTCGGAGTCATCCAAATACAGGAATGGTGCACCAATCGCTGTACAGTTCTTCACACCGACCGATTGGCAAAGCGATAAGTTACGCCCATTCCAGACCATATGTGGGATGACATCATCACGCCTAAAATGGTCAATGCCCAGACCGGGTTGCCATCCGTGCTGGACCCGAGCCAAAAACGAACGCTTGTCCTCGCTTCCAATATACTCTCGTAGGACTGTCGAGTGACCGTAATGGTGATTCTCTTCCAACATAGAAATCCGCAGCCTACTTGTGCGTTGCTCTGACGAAAACGGGGCCTTGGGTACTTTGCGGCACGTTGATTGTCAAGCATGCTGCAGTGTTCTGGGCCTACTGCTTCCCCCCACTATTTGTGGGACAATGTATCATTGTCGGCTATAACGCGTAGCGTAGGTCATACACCCGACTCGGCTCTCTAACCATACCTACCGGAAGATGTTTATTTTGAAGTCTTTACTACTCTTCGGCTGCTCGGCCGCCTTTATCTTTGGAACCGCCTGTGGCGATGACAGTACGGACGTCAGTAGCCCTCCGACGAATACGGATGAGTTAACCCTCGACACCTGCAGCGCGACAGTGGCGGAGGGAGCACCTGACTTCTACTCAACCTATTTCGCCTGTACCGATATCTCCATTTCCTCCGATGGTGTGACGCTCGCATCGGACGGCCTACCGCCCCACAAGAGCCCCTACTATCCTTCGGACAACCCCAACTATGTCGCTTTCGATACGCGTGGCGGCACGCATAATAAGAACCCGGGTGAGATAGGCACCTTAAATCTGTCCATGACAATCCCCGACAATCCGGTCGCCAAGGGAATCACTATCGACGCCTCCATGGTCGACAACACCATGAATACCTCTGAGCACGAATACTCGGCAGGTGCCGTCGGTGTCGCCCTTAATGGAGTTGCCATTTTCGCAGCCATGGCGGGTCCTGGTGACATCTTGGCCGATGAAGCATTCACCTTTGATCTCTACGAGGGACATCCGGCTGGAAGCAGCTACCACTACCACTTCGAAACACCCGGCCCACTTGAAGTCCTGGTTAAACGCGGACTCTCCAACACCTCGGTGCCCGGGGATGGCACCGTCGAAATCTACGGCATTATGTGCGACGGAACGGTGGTCTTAGGTTGCACGGAGCTTGATGGAAGCATTCCAGACGATTCGGACTTCGACGCCCAAAATGGCCACGTTGGCGATATTTCAGACGGAACAACAGTCTACTTCAAGGACCGCTATCACACCCACGTCTGTCCGGACCGATGGCCCTCCTACCCCTTCTTCCCAGAAATCGCGTATTACGAGACCACCAATTGCCCTCAGGCAGGTGGTGGAAACGGTCCACCGAACGGTCCACCGAACGGTCCTCCCCCGCAGTAGGCCATCGTCAGGCATGCATCATGGTCCGTTCGCTTCTCGCCATACTGCTGCTTCTGTCCGGTCAGGTTCGCGCCCACGGCGGACCACCCGTGACACACGAGATCCTATTTGGCTCCGGCCATCTTGATCTCGTGACAACCCATGGTTTCTTTAGCGACGATACAGGATGGATGTGGATCTGTGAGGAGGCCTCGGGTGCTGACTTGGCTGCCAGTGCTCTGCGTACACCCAAACGCTGGCTTGTGGGCACCTTAGACGGCCTTATCTACAGTGAGAACGGATGTGACTGGAGGTCCGACCCGGCCCTTGAAGGAACGTATATCTACGCCCTGGTCCAGGATGTTCACAACCCCGACCTCACATGGGCGGCCACTCAGGACGCTCTCTGGAAAATAGACGGACTCAAAGAGAGTGTCTTGGAGACACCGGTCGACTTTTCCCTGAGACACCTAGCGCAGCGCAATGATGGCACCTTTCTATTCGTGGGCTTTGACGGACCGACGCCCATCGCGCGAATCGGAGATAACCAAGTCGAACTGCCCGTTCAGACCGGTCGACTGGATATCCTGACCTTCGATGACCAAGGGCGCTTCTATCTCCACGCACCTGCCGGAAAAACGGACCGGCTTATTCGCGTGTCCGAGGACGGCGCGGAGGTTCTCATTGAAGACAGCGATTTGATTCGCGACGTGACAGCCATCGGAGACGATCTCTATGCACTCATGGACAGCGGCATCTCATGGTCCTTCGATGACGGAGCCAGCTGGACGTTGCCCACCGGCGAGCCCATTCGATGCTTGGTTCAAGAAGACGGGGAGTTTTATGCCTGTCCATCTCAGGGCGGAGGCCCGGCTATCTTCGTGACATCAGAACTCGATCCCGATCCCATCAATTGGACATGGAACGTTGCCCTGCGATTCAATGACGTCACACCCAACACCTGCGAGCCAGGCACCACCGCGGGAAATCAATGCCCCTACCTGTGGCGGTTGGCTGGCGTCGAGCTAGGCGTTCTCGAACCCGCGGATGATGAGCCATCGGATACCGACTCAGCAGGTTGCATGTCCGCTGGCGACAAGACTCCTCTTTCGCTAACCGTTGCTTTATTTGCCCTTTGGCTAGGCCGACGTAAGCGACTACGCACGACGCATTAGAAACAAGGTTCGCCGCCACAATGTCGCATGACACCATCCACATCG
>MDTD01004076.1_pt1 | contig 19072 bp, 22 predicted proteins | sample 811221 | NCBI WGS metagenome assembly MDTD01 (sample SAMN05326646, study PRJNA326480) | marine metagenome | isolation source: seawater | place: Pacific Ocean: South West | collected 2011 | reverse complement strand
TGACAACCACCACACCCGGTAGCATGAAGGGTCTTATGTACGCGGTAATCGCCACAGGCGGCAAACAAGAAAAAGTAGAAACCGGTCAGGTTCTCAACGTCGAACTTCTGCACGCCGATGAAGGTAGCGAAGTGACATTCAACCCGATTCTGTTAGTTGATGATGACGCCGTGATGTCAACCGACGACGAACTATCGGGCTCATCTGTCACGGCTCGTGTGGTGGGCGAAACCAAAGGCGAAAAAATTCGCGGATTTACCTATAAGAACAAAACCAACAATCGGCGTCGATGGGGCCACCGGCAGCGATACACAACCATCGAAATAACAGAAATCGTGAGAGGCTGAAATGTCCAAGACTAAGGGCGGCGGTTCCACCAAGAACGGTCGCGATTCAAACGCCCAGCGACTCGGAGTCAAAGTATTCGCCGGTCAAACTATCCACGCCGGCGGCATAATCGTTCGTCAACGCGGAACGAAATTTCATCCCGGACGGAACGTGGGAATCGGAAAAGACGACACACTCTTTGCCACCAGCGACGGCGTAGTTGAATTCGGTTTTCGTAAAGGGCGACGACTCGTTGACGTTGTAACCGACTGACATCGCCAGCCTCGTAACTCATTAATCCGGCAAGAATTCCAGCTCTCGTTCAATTTCCGTTTCAGTGAACCGGCATTGCACACGTATCCTCAAGATCTATGACGGGATTCGTGGACGAATGCAATCTCCACGCTAAAGGCGGAGATGGAGGAGCAGGCTGCGTGTCATTTCGCCGCGAAGCACATGTGGCTCGAGGCGGACCCGACGGCGGCGACGGCGGCTCCGGCGGCAATGTCTGGCTAGTAGCTGATCGCAATGTCTCCTCACTATTGGCCTTCAAAGACTTCCCGTTCCGGCGAGCCGATGATGGAACGCACGGGCAAGGAAAGAAAAAACATGGGCGAACCGGCGACGACCTGATTGTCAAGGTCCCCGAAGGCACCGTTATCAAAGATTTCGACGGTGAACTCTTGGCGGACCTCGTGACAGCAGGCGATCGCTGGCTCGCAGCAGGAGGAGGACATGGCGGCCGAGGTAACGCCCGATTTCTGTCCAACAAACGAAGGGCTCCCGCCTTCGCAGAACAAGCCGAAATAGGTGAAGAAAAATGGCTTCGCCTTGAACTGAAACTAATGGCTGACGTTGCCCTCGTCGGCTTCCCTAACGCCGGCAAAAGCACCCTCATTTCGCGGATATCCGCAGCCAAACCCAAAGTAGCGTCTTATCCCTTCACCACATTGACACCCCACCTAGGGGTCGTGCGCCGAAATGACGATTTCGAAATGGTAGTGGCAGACATTCCAGGATTGATCGAAGGCGCAGCATCTGGCAAAGGACTCGGCCATCAATTCTTACGTCACGTGGAAAGAGCAAGAGTTCTACTAATACTGGTGGACTTGGCTGACGTAGAGGGCAAATCGCCCAGCACGCAAGAAGAAATCCTGATCAGCGAACTCGGAGACTACGACGCGACGCTGCTCGACAGACCGAGAATGGTCATTGGAACCAAATCAGACGTCGCAACACTTCCATGGGCTGGCCCGACTATTTCGGCGGTCACTGGACAAGGAATAGACACTCTTGTCGGGGACTTACGGCAACTTGTCGAACAAGCACGAGTGACCGATGAGGAACCCACACAGTACGTAGTGCACAAACCAATTCCCGAAGGAATCCAAGTCATCAGACATGACGATGGCACCTTCGAAGTGCTTGGCAGACAGGCCATAAGAGCAGTAGCACTTTCAGACTTAACCGACATCGACGCCATGAACCACGCTCAAGAGCGACTGCAACAACTGCGAGTTCCGCGAGCGCTAGCGCGCGCGGGTGCAACAGCCGGAGATGTGGTGATCATCGGGTCCTTCCAATTTGAGTACGAACCCGATACTTAGTTGAAGTAAGAAGAACAGGAACTACTGATGCGTGTCATTGTGAAGATTGGGACCTCGTCGCTTACCAGCGATAGTGGCGAGGTCAACATGTCCGCACTGTCGAAGTTGGTCTCAGAGGTCGTCGCGGCGCGCACACAAGAACACGAAATTGTTGTGGTGACTTCCGGCGCTATCACCGCAGGGGTGCAGAAGCTAGGAATTCCGCGCCCCGACGAACCTGAAATTCTCCAAGCTTTGTCAGCAGTAGGGCAAATTGACCTTATGCGCGCGTACGGCGAGGAATTTGGCTCCCATGGCGTGGCTACAGGTCAAGTACTTCTTGCTCCCCATGACTTCCGTGACCGCAACCAGTACCTCCACGCAGAGACCACCTTCAAGCATTTACTTCGCCTAGACGTTGTCCCTATCGTCAACGAAAATGATGCAGTCGCGGATGACGCCATCCGATACGGCGACAACGACCGCATCGCCGCCTTAGTAGCCAATCTTTTACGTGCCGATCTTCTCGTCTTGCTGACCGACACGCCGGGGGTTCTCACAGCAGATCCTCGGATTGAACCCAGTGCAACACTGATTGAAGAAATAGCAGCCATCGACCAGGCCATCGAAGAAGTCGCAGGCACCGCTGGCAGCCGAGGCAGTGGGGGAATGGCTTCCAAGCTGGCAGCGGCCCGTATGGCGTCCTGGAGTGGGGTAAGAACAGTGATCGCAGCTGCCGACCGGCCGGAAGTCCTCGCCGAAGCGATAGCGGGTATCTCAGGGGTCGGCACAGCCGTACCAGCTCGAGAAGCTCGCGTCGCAGCACGCAAACTGTGGATCGGGTTCGCTGTGGCTCCTCATGGCCAAGTCACCATTGACGACGGAGCAGCTGAAGCACTATCTCGCAGTGGCGGATCGCTGCTAATCCCAGGAATTACCCGAACCGAAGGGACCTATAGTCAAAGCGACGCAGTGGAGATAGTGACTATGGCCGGTGAAGTGTTCGCTAAGGGATTAGTTGCGTTTGACAGCGACACCATGGATAAATGGAAAGGGAGTCGGGCCGAAGAACTGCCAGCGGGAGTCTCCCCTGTGGCCATCCACCGCGATGATCTAGTCATTCTCGACGAGCACTAAGAAGCGAGATCTATTAGGAACAGGTATCGGGGAGAATCGGAAGGTAGCCTGCCAAAGTGACTGTTCCAGGTGAGAGAAGCAACACTGAGTCAATGCAATACCTGGGTGCGCGGGTAAAGGCGGCATCTGCGGTCCTAGCCAACATCACGACTGCAGAAAAAGATGAAGCTCTAAAAATCGGAGCGGATTGTTTAGTTGCGGCCACATCAGAAATCTTGGAAGCAAATTGCGCAGACATAGAACGAGCACAAATAGCAGGAACGCCGGACACCGTTATTGATCGACTTCGCCTCGATACATCTCGAGTTGACGCTATGGGTGAAGGTCTACGACAGCTTGTGGCCCTAACGGACCCGATCGGCAAGATCGTTGAGCAATGGACTCGACCCAATGGTTTAGAGATCCAAAAAGTACGGGTACCGCTTGGCGTTGTGGCGATCATTTACGAAAACAGACCCAACGTCACCAGCGATGCCTTCGGACTTTGCTTGAAATCGGGCAACGCTGCATTCCTCAGAGGCTCTTCGGCTGCCATCGACTCCAATATTGCGATCGCTCGAGCCTTACGCGAAGGCATCACGAAAGCAGGTCTGCCGAAAGACGCGCTGATGCTCGTCACCGACACCTCATATGAGGCAGCAATTGAGTTCATGCAACTCAGAGACCACATTGACTGTCTCATTCCGCGAGGCGGACCCTCCCTAATAAATTCGATTCTCGACAACGCCAAGGTGCCCTATGTCATCGATGGCGACGGTAACTGTCACGTCTATGTTGATGAAGCAGCAGACCTAGATTTGGCGACAAATGTCATCGTCAACGCAAAAATGCAGAGACCCTCGGTATGCAATGCAGCAGAATCGCTTGTTGTGCACTCTCAGATAGCTCCAAACTTCCTGCCCCGGATAACCAACGCGCTGGAAGGCGTTGAATTAGTTGGAGATGAGCGATCCCGAGACCTGGTTCCCTCAATACAACCAGCGACCGAAGAAGACTGGTCCACAGAATATTTGGACTTAAAAATGAGTGTTCGAATAGTGGATAATATTGACGAAGCTATAACCCACATCAATAAACACAGCACAGGACACAGCGAAGCCATAATAAGTTCCAATCAAACTGCGACAAAAGAGTTTGCACGACGCGTCGATGCAGCCGCCGTTCTAGTCAATACATCTACTAGGTTCGTAGATGGCGAAGAATTCGGTTTCGGCGCCGAAATTGGTATCAGTACACAAAAACTTCACGCCCGAGGTCCAATGGGCCTTGAGCAACTAACAACCACCAAATACATCGTGAATGGGCAGGGTCAAACTCGTGGATGATCCAAAGTCCCGCACCTGACAAGGAGACAACCAAATGGGCGACACAATGTTCGGAGACCTCGCGTCTGTCCGTGACGGACTAAAGGACGTCGACTATTTGGCCGACGACGGAATCGCTAGCGTCGTCTTCCTCGCAGAAAAACTCGGCAAACCAGTACTAGTTGAGGGTCCCGCAGGGACTGGCAAAACTGAATTAGCTAAATCGGTCGCGGCCATGACCGATGCGCGGCTGATCAGACTCCAGTGCTACGAAGGACTAGATGAGGCGAAAGCACTCTACGAATGGAACTACAAGAAGCAATTGCTGCGCATTCAAGCTGATCGAGGCTCAGAGGCTAGCAACGAGGACTGGACCGACCTCCAAGACGATATCTTCAACGATGAGTTCCTTCTCACACGCCCGCTTTTAGAGGCCATCAGTGCAGAAGAGAGAGTAGTGCTCCTCATCGATGAGGTTGACCGAGTAGAAGTCGAGACCGAAGCGTTACTGCTCGAAATTCTTTCCGACTACCAAGTCTCCATTCCTGAATTAGGAACCATCGAAGCGAAACAGATTCCAATAGTTTTCCTAACTTCGAATAACACACGAGAGCTATCCGAAGCGCTTAAGCGACGTTGCCTTTTCCTACACATTGACTATCCACAACTTGAACGAGAAAAAGAAATTGTTCTCACCAAAGTGGATGGCATAAGCGACAACCTCGCAGAACAAGTAGCTCGCATAGTGCGTTCTATACGACAAATCGAACTCAAGAAAAGCCCGTCAGTTTCAGAAACACTGGACTGGGCGCGAACCCTGGTTCTTTTGGGAGTCGAAAGCATTGACGTCGAACAGGCCAAGGAATCCCTTCATATTCTTCTCAAATACCAATCGGATATCGAGAAGGCTGCCAAGGAACTAACAGTCGAAGGGTGAGCCAATGCTTGATTTAATGAGCGGCTTTGTCGTCGAACTACGAAACGCTGGTCTGCCGGTCTCGCTCACGGAAAATCTTGACGCCATGGAAGCTGTCAAGCACATACCGATAGAAGACCGCGATGCTTTCAAATACGCGCTAGCGGCAACCTTGGTCAAAAACGAACAGCATTGGAAAGCCTTCGAGACTGTCTTTGAGGTTTATTTCTCATTGCGTGGACCTGAATACAACGTCGTCGACGAGGAGGGCGAAATAGACGAAGACTCCCTCGAAGAGTGGATGTCGCAGCAGATGAAAGGCATGGGCGGTCAAGGTTCAGCCGAAGACATGAGCCCTGAAGAAATTGCTGAGATGCTGTTTCGGGCGCTGATGAACGCAGACGAAGCGATGATGGCTGCCATGGCCCGAGCTGCCGTCACCCAGTTTGCAGGCATGGAACCAGGCCGCCCGGTGGGAGGCACTTACTACCTGTACCGAACGCTTCGCAACCTCGATCTAGACGGCATGATGGATCGACTCATGGAAGAAGCGCAAGAGCGTTCAGATAGTGACATGACTCCATTACAGGAACGTCTCGAGCGCGAAGAATTTGAAAATCGAATCGAAGACCTAAAGCGAGAGATCGAAGCAGAAATAAGACGCAGATTGGTCGCCGATCGAGGCGTGGAAGCAATGGCCAAAACACTGCGGAAGCCGTTGCCCGAAGACGTTGATTTCATGCACGCGTCGCGAGAAGAAATGGCGAACATTCGCAAAGCCATACAACCCCTTACCCGTAAATTAGCGGCGAGACTGGCCCGGAAACGTAAACACAAGCGGAAGGGTCCACTCGATTTTCGGGCGACTGTGCGTCAGTCATTGAGTTACGGAGGTGTTCCGGCTGAGCCTCGATTCCGGAACCCACGACCGAATAAACCAGAACTTATCGTTGTCGCCGATATCTCGGGCTCAGTGGCAGCCTTCGCCCGCTTCACGTTGCACCTGGTGTACGCCTTGCAAAACCAATTCAGCAAAGTTCGTTCCTTTGTATTCATCGATGGGCTCGACGAAGTAACTCACATGTTTCAAGATGAAGAGGACATCACGAACGCAGTGCATCGCGTTAACACAGAAGCCGACGTCGTCTGGGTTGATGGTCACTCGGACTACGGCCACGCGTTCGGCGTCTTTTGGGAGAATTTCGGGTCAGAAATTAATTCGAAATCAACTGTCATGTTTCTCGGTGATGCACGGAATAACTACCACGCCACCAACGCATGGGTGATCAAGGAAACCGCAAAAAAAGCACGGTCAGTCTTCTGGCTCAACCCCGAACCAAAATCGTATTGGGATACCGGAGATTCGGTTATCACCGAATATGCAACTCATACCGACGGCGTTTTCGAATGCCGGAATCTACGGCAGCTTGAAGGATTCGTTGACCACTTGGCGTAAGGCCCTGCTTACGAATAACAGCTAGCGAAAATCAGTTAGAAGCTCAGCGACATGAAACGCGAGGTCTAACGATTGGCGTCCATTGAGACGCGGGTCGCACATAGTCTCATAACGGTCACTGAGTTGGTCCGCAGCAAGCGCATCGCCCCCGCCAACACATTCGGTAACTGAGTCACCGGTCAACTCGCAGTGAACACCACCAGGCCAAGTCCCTTCAGCTTTATGCACTTCGAAATATTGACGAACTTCGTCCATGATGACATCAAAGTCTCTGGTTTTTACCCCGCTGTCAGTTTCGTAGGTATTGCCATGCATCGGGTCGCACTCCCAAACAACAGGGTGTCCGGCGTCGGTAACTTTCCTCAAAATTGATGGCAATGTATCGCCGACCCGTTCTGCCCCCATTCTGCTAATGAGAGTCAGACGGCCTGGAATTTGGTCCGGGTTAAGGGCTTCGCATAAAGCCAACACATCATCAGGTGAAGAGGTGGGACCTATCTTGCAGCCAATTGGGTTGTGGACTCCTCGCAGGAATTCGACATGCGCACCGTCGAGTTCGCGGGTTCTTTCGCCGATCCACAACATGTGCGCTGAACAGTCGTACCAAGCGCCCGTAATGCTGTCTTGTCTGGTTAGAGCCTGTTCGTAGCCCAGTAGCAGGGCCTCGTGGCTTGTGTAAAGTTCGACCTGACGCATCGCCGCGTCATCAGTGTCGAACCCACATGCAGTCATGAAATGCAGTGCTCGTTCTATACCTTCGGCGAGACGCTCGTATCGTTCACCGACGGGGCTCGAGGCCACAAACTCTTGATTCCAATTGTGCACCTGACGTAGATCAGCGTAACCGCCGCGAGTAAACGCTCTGAGAAGATTAAGAGTGGCGGCAGAAGTGTTGTAGGCCTGTAACAACCTGTTTGGATCAGGGGTTCGTGAATCAGAGTCAAAGGTGATGTCATTTACAATGTGGCCACGGAAACTCGGTAGCGTGGCGCCGTCTCGGGTCTCTGTACCGGAGGATCGGGGCTTGGCGAACTGGCCTGCTATGCGGCCCAGCTTGACTACTGGAAGGCCTGCTGAGTATTGAAGAACCACCGCCATTTGGAGGATTACCTTCAGCTTGTCGCGAATTGCATCTGCGCTGCTCAAATCGAACGATTCAGCGCAGTCTCCGGCCTGAAGCACGATCGCTTGGCCGTTTGCTACTCGCGCTAGTTGTTCAGTCAATCGACGAGCTTCTCCGGCGAAAACCAGAGGTGGGCGCGTGCCAAGCTCATGTAGCGCTTCGTCCAGCGCGCCAAGTTCAGGCCATTCGGGTTGCTGACCAGCGGGGTGATCGGTCCAGGAGTTGGGGTGCCAGGTGGTATTCACAATATTAAGTGTGCAGGTTGGATGGCCTCAATGCCAAACAGATTTATTGTCAATGGGTATTGAGGCCACTATGCGACGATGACGAGAGCATCTTCGCGTAACTCGTCCACAGCTCGTTTCACGAGTCGTCGAGCAGCTTCAGCTGTAACGCCGAGTTCTTCCCCAACTTCACGGTAGCTGTGACTTTCTCCGTCAATCAGACCGAAGCGGCGGGCTACCGCGAGTTGAGCTCTGGGGTCGAGCCGGTCGAGTAGGCCTCGAATCATTTCTTTGCGGTCACTTTCCAGCGCGTGGTCTTCTGGACTAGGGGCATCGTCGCCGATTAGGTCAACGAGTGTGCTGTCGCCCTCATCGCCGATGTTTTTGTCGAGAGAAGTGGGGGTGCTAATGCGTTGCAGCCATGCATTCTCATCATCGAGGCCGTCGCTGTCTCCGCCACTGTGGCGCAGAGCTGCACGAAGGCTGGCGGAGCGGTCGCTGGGTAGGCGGATCAGGCTGGCCTTTTGATCCAGGGCTCGACCTATCGACTGCCGAATCCAGAACGTCGCATAAGTCGAGAACTTGAACCCTCTACGCCAGTCGAACTTCTCTACAGCGTGCTCAAGACCAAGGTTTCCTTCTTGGATCAGGTCTAGAAGCTCCATTGCTGGCGGTAGCGGGTACCGGCGAGCAATCGACACCACAAGTCTCAGGTTGGCGCGAATGAACCTGTCGCGAGCGGCTTCGGCTTCACGTACGGCTGTTCGTAGAGAGCGTCGTTCCGCAGCGGTAATTTTTTCTTCGCCATCTAGAACGACCTGGGCGTCACGCCCTTTTTCTATTGCTTTTGACAACATCTTCTCGTCGTCGGCAGTCAGCAATGCGACTGCTCCGATTTCGTTTAGATATTGACCTACTGAATCACTCATTATTAATAATCTCCACCGGGGGGGACCGGATCTATTTGGTTCGAGGGGGGTCTCGAGACCACGAAACTTCTGCACCTGAAGTACTTGATGTTGGGCACCAGCAGTGTTGTATGGGCGCCGCTAGGTTGTGTTGTTGGTTTATCTTTCAAATTTCTCGTGAAGGCAGCGCCGTGCTTACGCATGCCAATTACTAATTGTCAGGGTGGGGCTGTGATGTCATTTCAGCAAGCGGACGTCTGTCAGGGGTCCGGCTGAATCACAGACCAAACAACAGTAGTTCATCGGGAGGCGAAATGCTAGTCGATCTATAACTACAATGGGGGAATGGGTCAACGGATCGGTTTATTCGGTGGCACATTTGATCCGCCGCACCTAGGTCATCTGGCCGTTGCTATAGCGGCTCGGGATGCCTTGGAGCTCGACAGGACCCTATTGGTAGTAGCGAATCAGCCTTGGCAAAAAGTTGGTCACCGGCCCGTAACGGAGGCTCGTCACAGGCTTGCGATGACAGAACTGCTAGTCCAGAACTCAGACGGTTTGGAAGTGAGCGACTTGGAAATTGTTCGCGGTGGCATGAGTTACACGATAGACACCGTTAAACAACTGCAAGAAGCCGGACATGAGGTCGTCTTGATCATGGGAGCAGATGCTGCAGCGGGCATCGACTCCTGGGAACGCGCCACGGAACTTAGTCGTCTGACACGAATAGCAGTAGTCGATCGCCCCGGATACGACATGCCGGAGTTAGCCAATTGGTCGGTTGACAAGATCCCGGCGCAATCGATCCGCGTTTCGAGTTCCCAAGTGAGATCGTCTATGAGCGAAGGATCGCCTGCTGCAGATAACATCCCAAGTGCTGTTCGGCGCTATATCGATCTTCATCACCTGGAGTGGCCTGCGCGTTGACGCTCTTGTTAGAGCAGCAGTCTCTTGCGAGGGACAGAAGGTGTGAGAATTCTGCGAAATGACCAACGACCTCAGTGCAGAAAAATTACCCCCATTAGTAATGGCAGCAGCTAGAGGCGCCGCTGACCTTCAAGCTAGTGACCTTGTAGCTCTTGACGTAGGCGACGTCATAGGAATCACCGACTGGTTCTTGATTGCTAGCTCTTCGAATGTGCGACAGGTTCGTAGAGTTGCTGAAGAGATAGAGGCAGCGATCAAAGATGCCGGAGGAGCGGGCCCAATCAGGATCGAAGGCCTCGAGGACGCGAAGTGGATTTTGATGGACTTCGGCGCCTTTGTGGTTCACGTATTCCACGACGACACGAGATCCTTCTACGATATCGAGAGGCTTTGGTCTGACGTCCCGCGAGTTCAGTTTGATATAGATGGTCAACCAATCACTAAGTCGTGAAGTGTTGAAATTCGCACAAGCTCACACCGTGCCCTTATCTATAAAGCTCAGCACCACACTGGCTACGATATTTGAAACCGCTATCGATGCTTTGGTGGAGAACAGATGAAAGTCCGATTCGGATTCACATGTCGCGGATCAAACGACCTCCCGCTAGAAGATTTCGTTCAGTTATGCGTAGATCTCGAACGGCTCCGCTTCGATTCCATCTGGTTACCAGAGACGATGCTCACGGGTTCCTTTGACCCGTTAGTAGCGCTTTCACATGTTGCGGCCCTAACAGAACGACTCAAAATCGGAAGCCACTTGATTCTTCCCGGAAGGGCTCCCGTGCGACTCGCAAGAGAACTAGCTCAGCTTGACAGACTCTCCAACGGAAGGCTCTTACTCATCGCCGTGCTGGGATTACCAGACCCTGGTGAAGTTGCGGCTCAAGGAGTGGAGCGTTCAGTCAGAGGGGCGATGATTGATGAAATGGTGCCCTTGTTGAGACGCCTATGGGCCGGAGAGACAGTCACGCATTCAGGCGAACACTATGAACTGGTTGACGCCTCTATTGACCCACTCCCAGTTCAGGAGCCCTTGGAGCTTTGGTTTGGCGGAGCGGTCCCAAGTGCCCTTAGTCGAGTAGGGCGTTTAGGCGATGGGTACATCCCGGGATTATCAACCCCCCAAGAAGGAGCCGAAAAAAAGCTAGCGGTCCAACACGCTGCTCAGGAGTTCAACCGGGCAGTGGACCCGGAACACTTTGGGGTCAATCTCTCTTATAGTCGTGGCCCTCTGTCTTCGGCGGCTCGTGAGGCTCTTGTTCAACGAAGGCCAGATGTTGACCCCGAAAATTTGATACCTACCTCAGCCGCCTCACTCAATGAGACCATCGATGCTTGGATCGAAGCTGGCTACTCAAAATTCCTGCTCCGACCAGTTGAAGCACCTGCGGATTGGAGTGGTGAACTCGAACAGCTGGCTTCAGAAGTATTAGCCCGACAATCATGACTTCGATCTCGCGTCAAATGTGGGAGTCAGTAGAGCGCTACCACCAACTGTGTTACTGGGCACCTGAGGTTCGCGAAGAGGGAACCCGAGCTGGTTTGAAGGGATTCTGGATGAATTACTTCGCCACTCGAGTTGCCCCGCTTGGCGCTGTAAGTCCCGAGACTGTTCAATCCCTATTTTTTTATTATTCGCCAGATCGAATTCATCGAGCTATCCCAGATGCGTGGTCCTTTGCGACGCCCAACGAAATTCTTGCTGCTCGTTTCCGAGGTATGGACCAAGCACTGCGACGCGAACTCGGCTCATTATTTGATTCCCAAGAGGTGTCCATTGCTGTTGAGCTGGCGCAACAGGCAATTGCCGCGACCTCGGGAACCGGCCGAACCCTTTACTCGGGTTGGAACTCGTTGCCTTGGCCGGATGAACCCCATTTAGCTCTATGGCAAGCATGCACCGTGTTGCGCGAACACAGAAGCGGTTCACATTTGTTGGCGTTAGCTACAGAAGAGCTAGACGGCCCCCAGTCAGTCATTACCCAAGTGGCAGTAAATGAAGCGCCAGTCGACTGGATTCAACACGAAGCTGGCTGGTCGGACGCTGCGGTAGAGGAAGCTAAAAGACTCTTGCGAGCAAGAGGATGGCTAGACGATGCCGATCAAGCAACCGCGCAATGCTACGAAGGGCGCAGACGAGTCGAAGCACTCACGGATAGCTTCGATGGGCGCCACTGGGAACAGCTAGGTGCGGACAAATGTACCGAGCTATCTGAAGTCATGAACGCACTTAACCAGCACTTACCCAAAGACGACCAACTGGACTGGCAAGAGATTTATGTCACCGATCATGAGTCGAAATAACCGACCGGTTATTCCTGCTCGTCGCTGATGATCGAAGCAGTACCAATCCGAGGTAAAGCAATCCAAGTGCGTCCAGTTGTCAGCTTCACCGTTGCCCCATCAGCATCTCTGAATTCGGTGATGTCGACCGGGGTGGGTCGATTCCAAGTGGCCTCAATTAGATGACCTTTAGTCAGGATCCACGCTTCGCCTCTGCCGACAACTTTGACTTCCGGTGAGCCTGCGTACGCAACACTTTGCCCATATTTCACGAATTGAACTATCACGTTTTCGGGAGCAATCTGAACCCCGTCGTAGTCAACGTGCGCGCTGCCTTGCTGTGTTCTAGCCCACCCCTGAAAAACATCGTCCCAGCGGTAGGTGATCTGGTAGCCGCCATAGTCAATTTCGATGACTCCCACCGGTTGAGCTGATGGAGGCAAAGACTCATCATCGTCTCTGTAGGAGAACATCTGAGGTGGAGTACCCCCGCGACCGTCCGCTGCCGCATAAATCTCGCCGGTTCCTGTAAGCAGATTGTGCGGCGCTGAACGTTCATCGCTGCGTCTATACGCTGCGCGACCAACGTTGGTGTCGCCTATAAGAATCATGTCCTCGTCGTTGAGTAAACGCATCACGGTCGGATTTCCACCAGAGTTACCGAACAACGGAGTGTTGAGGTTAGAAAGCAAATGGAAATCACCTGTTCGCGCTGAGCGCACTGGACCAATATCTGTCACATTTCGACTGTGGAATATGGCCGCGAAACGAGTGATATTTCCTTCCACTAGCTCCTCGAAGACAACATCAGCCTGGTTGATACCCCACTGCGGTCTCGCTAGTGGATGATTATCGATCTTCACTAAGAACGCAGGCCGCGACAAGGGCTGATTCACCTCCTCACCGGTGAACTGTGCAACGGGAACCGACGGAGCCTCTGTAGTTGTAGTCGTCGAAGTGGTAGTAGTCGTTGCCGGCGCTGGTGGGATTGTTGTGGCCTGTGTAACGGTCGAAGTAGTGGATGAAGTCGGAGGCCGCGATAGGAGACTGGTACCCGCACCGCTACACGCAGTGAGGAGCAACGCGGTTGCGCAGATGGGTTGAATTACTCGAGTGAAAAGGGAAGGCACAATGCTCTCAATACGAACGATTTATCAATTGCCGAGAGTAACTCTTAACCCCGCCCGATATGTGTACCCCTAGGCGATAGAAGGCAGCGGGTGTAGCGTCTCGCTAGTGCGCGACCAGTTTGTGAGCAAGGTATTTAGACAACTCCTCGATCAGGGCCATCTGCATGTAGCAAATAACTTGTTGGTGGTCGCAGGAGGAAGAGCCGAACGTGAACTCTTTCGATCGCTCAGCTTTACCAACGTCACAATCACTAACCTCGATTCTGTAGAGGCATCGGAGCACTTAGAACCCTTCCAGTGGGCTTGCGAAGACGCACAACATTTGAGCTATTCGCCCAGGTCCTTCGAGTGGGTAATCGTCGTTGATGGCTTACACCACTGCACGTCACCGCACCGCGCCTTAACCGAAATGTATCGAGTGTGCTCCAAAGGCGTCATCGCAGTCGAAGCAAGAGACTCTCTGCTGATGCGCGCATCGGTGCGCCTTCGGCTGAGCTCCCAATATGAATTGGAGGCTGTGACTGCCCAAGGCGGTCTATCTGGAGGGTTGGAGAATGGCCCCATCCCCAACCACATCTATCGATGGACCGAACGAGAATTCAAGAAAACAATCAGATCCTGTGACCCGACTGGTGAGCATGACTTTCAATTCCACTATGGAGTCAACATGCCTTATGAGACCGCCGATCTTCGAGGTTGGAACTTCAGAAAATTACTTTTGAAGCCCGCTGAGATAGTCCTTCGAGCGGTGACCTGGCTACTCCCAAAGCAATGCAACTCCATTGCGATGATCGCTGAGCGACCTAAGGAAAATCATCCTTGGGTCAATGAATCCACCTCTGGTAGGGAACCCGACAGCTAAGACAAAGAAACAGTTCCGTTCGGTGTTTCTAAGACGATTCGAATAGCCGTAGGTCCGTCAGAGATAGTGGCGCTGAGACCAAGTTCTTGATGTAAGGCTCGGATGCCGGCTGAATCGCGATCGCTACCTTCGACTGCCACCAAGGAACATCCCCCAGGGGTAACAGTCGCTGGGTTTGGTGTAGTGCCCCAATCGATGACGAAAGGCACCAGACCTATTTTGCTGGCTCTCGTCAACCGCCAACTAATTTCCTCGCCATCAGGCTTCACCCTGCTCATGGAGATGACAGGCCCAGGGTCGGTTCCGTGACTTCGAATGGTCTCCGCTACAGAGTCAATAGTTTCGCCAGGTCCAGGGTGAATAGCGAACGCAGCCAGACGGGGACCAGGGTGTTCGTCAATGCCGAACGGTCTAGGTGACTCAGGTTCGCCTTGTTTGGGGTCTGCAGCGATGATTTCTAAATAGACGTCAGAGCCCAGCGAAAGTAGAGCGTTATGAGTTCCTATTCCAGGGTGAGGTCCGCCGGGGGCCGCCCGTACACCGGTCAACGACTCCACGTAACGCACTCCCTCATCTAGGTCTTGACATGCGACTGCGAAATGATCGAATCCGGCCATATCAATCAAACAACTCCTTCGGTAAGTCGCTAGATGGGTCCATGCTCCAATTTGCGGTCCGCTTTTCAAGAAACGCGGTGACCCCTTCAACCGAGTCTGGCTGCTGGGCAACCCAGTTGAAAATGGGCGTCTCTTTGTTGTGCATTTCCTCCCAACTGAGTGCTAGCCCTTCCCAAAGCAACCTCTTGCTTGCCGCAACTGAAACTGGTGCAGCCACTGACAGGCGTTCAGCAAGAGCAATTGCCTGGTCTAGAAGATCTTCATCGGGGTAAACCTGCGAAACGAGGCCCATTGACAGGGCGGTGTTCGCATCGATGATCTCTCCACCTAGCAGTAATTGCGCGGCATTAGAAAATCCTACGATGCGAGGCAAGAGAGAATGGGAGCCGAGTTCGGGAAGCATGCCGATGCGGTTAAACACAAAGCCGATACGCGCACTCTGTGAGGCAATTCGAATATCGCACAACAATGGGTACGTTGCTCCCACTCCAACAGCCGGGCCGTTGATGGCAGCTATTACGGGTTTATTTACATCGATTGGTAAAAACTGAGGAGTGCGTTCCTCGCTCCTATCGTCAGGGTCGCGAGTCCTATCGGGATCGAACGTATCGCCGCCACCTGAAAGGTCAGCACCAGCGCAGAAAGCTCGGCCGTTACCGGTGATGATGACTGACCTAACCGCTTGGTCTTCTGTGGCTTGTTGAAGCGCGGCGTCTAGACCCGCTGAGATCTTGTTGTTCCAAGCATTGAGTCTGTCTGGGCGGCTCAGTCGAATGACCGCAACCTGATTCTGATACTCGACCGTAACCTCGGCGTCTTGGTTCATCGCATCAGTCTTTCAGAATTCACCCAAAAGAAAAGACTTGATCTTCAAGCATTCGTAACTCTTCTGCTTTGATCATTCGTCGGCTAGTTTTGACTTTGATTACCGTGCAGATCATCACCCCATTACTCGTTGGCTTTGCCGTAACCCAGGTTTCGACTCTTACCACCTCTGCGTACCTTCATCGCTCCCTTGCGCACAAAGCCGTTCGGTTCCATCCTGGCGTAGCGTTCTTTTTGAGATTCTTCTTGTGGTTGACCACCGGAGTGAAAGCTCGAGAGTGGGCGGCAGTCCATCGAAAGCATCACGCTTTTACCGACGAAGAGTCCGACCCGCATTCACCGGCTCAACTTGGCTGGATAAAGGTCCAGTTGACTAATTTCTGGCTTTACCGACGAGCCGCGAACGATCCAATAACAGTTCAGAAGTGGGGTAAGGACCTTGCTCCGGACAAATGGGATCGACTGATGTTCGACAAAGGCCCACTCGGCCTGCTGATCTCAACGGTTTTGCTTTCCCTTTGGCTGGGATGGTGGCAGGGCCCTCTAGCTTTCGGCTTCCATGTAGTTACCTACGTTTTGCTCTCGGGTGCGATTAACGCCATGGGTCATACCTTCGGTCGGCGTCCCTACGCTAATAGCGCGACGAACCTGCATTGGTTGGCAGCAATAACTTCTGGAGAGGGTTACCACAACAACCACCACGGCCTGCCCACTTCAGCGCGATTTGGAGCGAAATGGTTTGATTTTGATGCAGCCTGGTGGCTCATAAAGATCGCTGAACGTTGCGGCTTAGCCAAAGTAAGGAAGCTCGAGTCGAACAAGTCTTTAGTGTGAACCGTCAGCGAAAGTTTTCGAACCTCGAAAAAGTCCTCGGGACAGCTAACTCAAGCTTTCGGGGTTAAATCTGAACGAATTGCGAGGCGAGAGACAGCCACCGGGGGCCACCACCGTCTCGGTCGATTCGACTGGGGACGTCCAACCGAAAAAGCTTCTTCCCAGTAGCTGCCTCTCGTCGCGCTCAGACTATATACGAATACAACTAAGAATGAGAATCATTCTTGATAAGTGAAGTGTGCTCGAGAGTTCGGGGCCTGACACGGCCACATTGAGATTCGGAGTGGAGCTAAGGGGAATTGAACCCCTGACCCCTTCCATGCCATGGAAGTGCTCTACCAACTGAGCTATAGCCCCGAAGATCACCCAAGCTACCAGTGCGCCTGGGTCATGCAACTCTCGCTTCTATTTGTGCGCAGCGAAGCCTAGGCTTCGAATTATGAGTATTCCTGTCGATCCCACCAAACTCGGCGAAGAGCTCGAAAAGTTCGGCAACTCGGCGTTTCTGCTTACGGTAAGCGACGACGATACGTCCCACGTAGCTCACATGACGTTCCGGCTCCAGCAAGGCGATCTCTACTGCCCCATAAGTAAAACAGCGGCGCGAAACATCGAATCGAGACCAAACGTCGTTGTCTTATGGCCTCCGTATGAGCCAAACGGTTATTCAATGATTGTCGACGCTGAATGCAGGCTCCAAGGCGAAGAACTAATGGTTGTTCCCACCTCAGGTGTTTTGCATCGACCGGCCGCGCCCGAAGTTCCCGGAGAGCTTGACTGCGGAAACGACTGCGCACCACTGGGTTCCTAGGGTGAGCGGCCCCCTAACCGGAATTCGAGTGCTCGAACTCGGAAGCTTCATTGCAGGCCCCTTTGCTGGGCAGCTGCTTGGCGACTACGGCGCCGAAGTTATCAAAATCGAGCCACCCTCAGTCGGTGACCCCATGCGTAAATGGGGGCATTGTGACCCCAACGGCAACAGTTATTGGTGGCCCGCGATAGCCCGAAACAAACACTCCGTGGCGATCAATTTACGGTCTGATGAAGGTAGGAAAGTGGTGCGCCGCCTCGCCCTACAAAGCGACGTTGTGTTAGAGAATTTCACCCCAGGCCGACTCTCGGAATGGGAACTTGGATACAGCGATTTAGCGACAGAAAATCCGGGCCTGATCATGACCCACGTTTCAGGCTTTGGGCAGACGGGCCCTAGAGCCACCGATCCCGGCTTCGGATCCATTGGTGAAGCAATGGGAGGCATTCGTCACACCACTGGCTGGCCAGACCGTCAATCAACCCGAGCTGGAATTAGTCTCGGCGACGCAATCGCTTCTCTGTTTGCTGTGATTGGGACCATGGCAGCTCTGAACGAAAAGCAAAACAGCGGGAAAGGTCAAGAAGTTGACGTCGCTATCTATGAAGCAGTTTTTGCTTTGATGGAATCAACTATCGCTGATTTCGAACTTGGGGGCCATATCAGAGGACGCACTGGTTCGATACTCCCCGGAGTTGCTCCTTCAAACGTGTATCCCACTGCAGATGGAGCAAATGTATTGATCGCAGGTAACGCAGATGCAATCTTCGGACGTATTTGCGAAGCGATGCGACAACCCGCGTTAGCTGAGGACCCCCGTTACGTTGACCACGAACATCGAGGCGCCAACCAAGAAGAACTTGACGAACTTATCGGAGCGTGGACTGCCACCTTTCCCGTCGATGACTTAGAGGCCCTGCTCGACCAACATGCGATCCCATATGGGCGAATCTTCACCGCACCGGACATGCTTTCAGACCCCCAATTCGCGGCCCGAGAACTAATCAAAAGATACGAAGATGAGGTGTTAGGTCAAGAGGTTCCAATGGCCGCACCAGTACCCGTATTTTCTCGCACCCCAGGCGCAATAGCTTCAACCGGACCCGAATTAGGGCAACACACACAGCAGATCCTTCAAGAGGTAGCTGGTTACAGCGATGAGCAAATCGCAGACATGCGACAGCGCGAAATCATCGCCTAACTTCCGCTCCTATGACGCAACAGTTCGGGTGCGGGGACCCGACCGAAGGACTTGCGCCGGCAGCTGTCGACCGACGAGCTGCTCCGCTAGCTGCCCGCAGCCAATCAACTTATCGAGATCGATACCGGTCCTTGCCCCTGAATCCTCAACCATGTGCACCACATCTTCGGTAGCCACGTTGCCGGTCGCTCCAGGAGAATATGGGCAGCCACCCAATCCTCCAATTGCAGCATCGAAACGTGAAACTCCCCTTTGCATAGCGAACATAATGTTGGCCAAGCCCGTATTGCGTGTGTTGTGGAAATGTAGACCTATCTGAGAAATATCGATCTCGACTTCTTCAAGGGCATCCAATAACTCGGAAACCACGCGTGGAGTTGCCATCCCGCTGGTATCACCGAATGACAACCCATCAACTCCCGCCTCATCCAACACTTTCCGAGCATATTGAGCGACACGCTTTGGCGAGGTGTCACCCTCGTAGGCGCATCCGAACGCCGTTGAGAGAATTGCTTCAACGGGCGTTTTCTCTTGATGGGCAAGCTCAGTGAGACCGATGATTTGTGTCACCGAATCATCAGGAGACATGTTGAGATTTTTG
>MDTD01091036.1_pt1 | contig 19076 bp, 15 predicted proteins | sample 811221 | NCBI WGS metagenome assembly MDTD01 (sample SAMN05326646, study PRJNA326480) | marine metagenome | isolation source: seawater | place: Pacific Ocean: South West | collected 2011 | reverse complement strand
GCGGTCCGGAGAACGCCGCGGCGGGCGCGCCATCTTTGCCTCGGTACTGAATCTTGCCGTCACCGTTCTTGTCGACCCAGGCGAGCAGGCCGGATGTTTCCCATTTCTTGAACCACTCCGGAATCAGCTTCGCATCTTCGGTTCCATGATTGGCCGCGGCTTCGGCGCTGTAGTAGCTGTCTGTGACCGTGTTGAGCAGGTTGACCCGCCCGAACGCGCCGATCGCGGGGGCCGAGGTGTAGAGGATTGCAATGAAGAACAATGCCCAGAACGCGCTGATGCGCGCGTCACGGACACGGGGAACGGTATAGAAGCGGATGATGACGTGAGGCAGCCCCGCGGTGCCGACCATCAGCGCTGCGGTGATGCAGAAGATATCGATCATGCTCTTGGAGCCGTCGGTGTAGCGGGCGAAACCCAGTTCTTCGTTGAGTCCGTCGAGCTTGTCGAGGAGTGTGATCTGCTCCCCCGCAGCGATCTGGGTTCCGATATCGCCGGCGAGATCTCCGCCGAACCCGATCTGCGGGACCGGGTTCCCGGTGAGTTGAATGGCGATGAAGATGGCGGGGACCATGAACGCGAAGATCAGCACGCAGTACTGCGCGACCTGCGTGTAGGTGATGCCCTTCATGCCGCCGAGCACTGCGTAGAAGAACACGATGCCCATGCCGATGAGCACGCCCGCGGTGATGTCGACCTCGAGGAATCGGCTGAACACCACGCCCACGCCTCGCATCTGCCCCGCAACGTAGGTGAAGCTCACGAATATCGCGCAGATCACGGCGACGAGACGGGCAAAGTTGGAGTAGTACCGATCACCGACAAAGTCGGGAACGGTGAACTTGCCGAACTTTCGGAGATACGGTGCCAGCAGGAGCGCGAGCAGGACATACCCCCCCGTCCAGCCCATGAGATACACCGAGCCGTCGTACCCTAGAAACGAGATCGCGCCGGCCATGCCGAGGAATGACGCGGCGCTCATCCAGTCCGCGCCGGTGGCCATGCCGTTGGCGAGCGGGTGGACCCCCTTGCCGGCAACATAGAACTCGGACGTCGAGCCAGCCCGCGACCAGATCGCGATGCCGATGTAGAGAGCGAACGTCAGCCCGACGATCACAAATGTCCATGCCTGCACGGTCATCGGATTCTCCACTGCGAGCTGCCCAGTGATTGGGGCGGTCAGTCCTCGGCGACGCCGTACTTCCGGTCGAGCCTGTTCATGAGCCAGACATACACCACGATGAGAAGTACGAAGGTGTAGATCGAGCCTTGCTGCGCGAACCAGAAGCCGAGCTTGAACCCGGAGCCCGGCAGCTTGTACTGATTCAGCCAGTCGACGAGCAGAATGCCGAAGCCGTACGAAACAACGAACCAGACGGCGAGCAGGATGAGCAGGTAACGAATGTTCTCCTGCCAGTACTTGTGCCGGAGTTCCGCTTCATCGACGCGCGGCTGTTGGTCGGCATGGTCGCTTTCTGGCATGGCATCGTCCTCTTACACCAATTTCGGCGATTGCGTTCTCTTTCGATGACTATCGCTGAACGCGTCCCGAGCCGCCCGACTTGAGCAGCGACTCGACCTCTGCGGCACTGACCGGGTTCACGTCGCCCGGGATGGTCTGTTTCAAACACGAGGCAGCAACCGCAAACTCGAGCGCTTCGCGCGTGCTCGGCTTTGTAAGCAGTCCCGCGATCAGGCCCGCAGCAAAGGAATCACCTCCGCCGACACGGTCGACGATCTGTATGTCATACCGGCTCGAGCGGTACGCGTCCTTGCAGTCCTTGTCGTCAAGCATGATCGCCGACCACCCGTTGCGACTGGCCGAGAAGCTCTCGCGGAGCGTGATCGCCACGGTATCAAATCCAAAATCATTCTTGAGCCTTGCCGCGAGCTTGGCGTACCCGCTTTCATCGAGCTCGCCTGAGTGGATATCCGTATTCTCCGGCTCGAGCCCGAGCGAAGTCTGTGCGTCTTCCTCGTTGCAGATGCAGACGTCGACATGTTCCATCAGTGGACGCATGACATTCTGAGCTTCGGCCGGCGTCCAGAGCTTGGCGCGGAAGTTGAGATCGCTGCTGACACGCAGCCCTCTGTCCTTGGCGGCCCTGGCGAGCATTGCAACCGCACGGGCGGGGCCTTCGCCGAGTGCGGGCGTGATCCCGGTCCAGTGGAACCACGTGGCTCCATCAAAGATCTCGTCCGCATCAAACGAGTCTTCATTGACCTGACTGATGGCCGATCCCGCCCGGTCGTAGATCACACGAGAGGCCCGCTGGCTTGCGCCGGTTTCGAGGAAGTAGATGCCGAGGCGCTTGCCCTCACGCTTGATGCGCGAGGTATCGACGCCGAACGCACGAAGACTGTTAATCGCAGCCTGACCGATATCGTTGGCCGGGATCGCCGAGACAAACGCGGCATCAAGACCAAAGCTCGCAAGACTCACAGCGACATTGGCCTCGCCTCCGCCGTAGTTCACATCGAACGACGATGCCTGCACAAGCTTCGAGAACCCTGGCGACGAGAGCCTGAGCATGATCTCACCAAATGTCACGACACGCTGCCTGCCTGCCATCGACCGCTCCATTACGTGCATGTTCCCAGCCGCTCAATGATGAGATCAAGATACGCATCCTGATCCATCGCCCAGTAACGCTCGGAGAATACCTCCACCTCGTTCCACCCGCTGAATCCGGCCGCCTCGACCTTCGAGCGAATCCCGCGGATGTCGATGACACCATCGCCCATGAGGCCCCGGTCGGTCAGGAGATCCCTCGTGTCGAGTTTCCAGTCGCAGACATGGAAGCCGAAGATCCGACTCGATGCCCCGACTTCCGCGATCTCTTCCTCGAGCTGCGGATCCCACCAGATGTGGTATACATCCAGCGCGAGGCCGAGCAACGGATGATCGAGTCCATCGGCGACCGCACGGGCTTCGGTGATGCGGTTGATGCAGCTCTTGTTGTCGGCGTACATCGGATGGAGCGGCTCGATCGCGAGCTTCACACCTGTAGTTTCGGCGTGCGGCAGCAATGCGGCGATGCCGTCGCTGACCTGAGTTCTCGCCTCCGACAGAGACAGACCCGGCGTTGCGCCGACCACCAGCACCAGCATCTCGGCGCCGATCACCGCGGCATCATCGAGAAGTCTGCGATTGTGATCGAGCGATTGATCTCGCTCCTTCTTATCAAGAGAGGTAAAGAACCCGCCCCGAACCAATGCCGGCACGCCTAGCCCGTTACCCTCGATGATCCGGCGTGCTTCATCGGAACCGATGTCGGCGTACGCATCGTCCCAGACACTGACGCCGCCGATGCCTCGCCTGGCGTACGCCTCGCAGCACTGGCGGAGCGACCAAGGCTTGTTCGTCCGCGTGTGCACGGCACACTTCTTCAGATCGATCGGTGTTGCCCCCACGTTCAGCGCGCCTCAACATCCATCCAGCGTTTCTCCTGCCAGCTCTTGAGGCCGAGTTCAGCAAGCTGCACACCCTTGGCAGCCTCGCGGACCGTCCAGCGGAAAGGCTCGTCGAGTGCGACATGACGGAGGAAGAGCTCCCACTGCACCTTGAACGCGTTGTCGTAGTGTGTCTGCTCGGGCACCTTCTGCCAGCCTTCGAAGAAGTCGATCGGCTGCGGGATATCAGGGTTCCAGACAGGTTTGGGTGTGGCGCCGAGCGGTTGGATAAAGCACTCACGCAGGCCGGCCACGGCGGAGCCCTTGGTGCCGTCGACCTGGATCGTCAGCAGATCGTCACGCCGAACGCGCGTGCACCAAGAGCTGTTGAACTGGCAGACGACGCCGTTCTGCAACCTGAATATCGCGTATGCAGAATCGTCAGCGGTCGCCTTATAGGCTTTGCCCTGCTCGTCGACACGTGTTTTAAGATCTGTATTCGCCCACGAGACCAGGCTTTCGATTGGACCGCACTCGCCGCCGAAGACGGTATCGATAACGTACTGCCAATGACAGAACATGTCGACCATGATGCCGCCGCCGTCCTCGACACGATAGTTCCAACTCGGTCGCTGCGCTGGCTGGTCGGGCATCTCGCCTGAGAAGACCCAGTAACCGAAATCGCCCTTGACAGCCAGGATCTCGCCAAAGAATCCTTGCGCGATCAGCGCGCGGAGCTTGCGGATACCGGGCAGCCAGAGCTTGTCCTGCACGACGCCGTTCTTGACACCGACCCCCTCGACGATCTTGGCAATCTCAAGCGCTTCCTCGACTGTGGTCGCGGTGGGTTTCTCGCAGTAAATGTGCTTGCCGGCCTTGGCAGCGGCTTCGACAAAGCGTCGGCGGTACTGCGTCGCCGAGGCGTCAAAGAAAACCGTGTCTTCCTTGTCCGCAAGCGCGGCATCCAGATCGGTCGTGTAGCGCAGCGGCTTCCCGATGACATCCGGTCCGTGCGCTTCTGCCAGCGCGCGAAGTGTGTCTTCATTGCGACCAACCAGGATCGGATCGGGCATGAGCGTGAGTTCCGGGCTGACGCGCACCCCGCCCTGCTTCATAATGGCCAGAATGGAGCGGATCAGGTGCTGGTTGGTGCCCATGCGTCCGGTGACGCCGCTCATGATGATGCCGATGCGCTGCTCTGCCACGTTCTCGTTCCTTGCTGGTTAACCGCGCGCCGCTCGAACACTCTCGATCGACCGCTTTGCGTTCTCTGTGATCTGCCGGTAATCCCCGGCCGCAATCGCCTTGGTGTCCACGAGTGCGCTCCCGATGCCCACCGATACACACCCGGCCCTGATCCAGTCGCCCGCGTTGTCGGGTGTCACGCCGCCGGTCGGCATGAGTCGCAGAAACGGCATCGGAGCCAGAACACTCTTGATGTACTTGGGCCCACCCGTATCCGCGGGAAAGACTTTCACGATATCCGCGCCCGCTTCATGGGCATCGAGAATCTCAGTCGGGGTCACACCGGCTGCCATGGCCGGGACGCCGAAACGGTGCGCCGTCTCGATCACCTCTCGGCGGAGTACCGGGCTCACAACGTACTGGGCTCCCGCATCGATCGCCCGCTGAGCCTGATCCGCGAGGATGACCGAGCCCACACCCACGAGATGACCTTCGCCCAATTCCTTTGCGAGTTGCCGGATGCCGTCGATCGCTCCGGGCACGGTGAGTGTGACCTCGATCGCGTTCACACCTCCGGCGATAAGAGCTTCGGTCGTGCGAAAGAGCTGATTCTGATCTGGCAGCCGCACGACTGCGACCACGCCGTCGGCGACCAGCCGTTCTGTCACTTGCTGTGAGGCTGCGGTTGTCATCGGTTTCATCCTAACGATCACGCTGTGTACAACGCCCCCGCCGCACGACGCGGGACTGTGCCATTCTGGACATCAGAAGACCGTTGGCGAGTCCCTGAACTCGGTGGGCGTGCGGCCCTCGTTCATCCGGAACCACCTCGTGAAGGTCGCCGGGCTTGCAAAGCCGAGTTCATCGGCGACATCGGCGATCGGGGTGCGTCTGCTGATCAGGAGCAGCTTGGCCCGATCAAGCCGGCGCACCGTCGCGTATCGCGCCGGTGTCATGCCCGTGGACGCGACAAAGAGCCGCGTCAGATGCCGACCCGATATCCCGGACGCCATTGCGAGTTCTTCAAGCGATGGCGGATCATCCAGGGCACTCTCGATCATCGTTGCCGCCACTTCTACATGATCATCGACGTCGTGTGTGTTCACCGCTCCCAGCGCATGACGACTGGTTGGCCAGGCAGCGAGCAACTGGAGCATCTGGATGGCCGCGGCGACGCGGGGGCTCGACGGATCTCCCCAGGATTGACGCGCGTTTTCGGCGATCGAGACGATCTTTCCCGCACGCTCTCCCAACTCCGACGCCCTTGGGAGTGTTTGCTCACGCACGCACTCGATCTCAGGATCGAGAAGCAGCTTGAAGTGGTACACGACCGCGTTCTTGTTTCGCTTCTCGAGCGCGTAGCCGTGTGTCTGGCCGGGATAGGCGATGTGCCCGATATCCGACTCGAAGCCGAGCCATTGATCGTCGATGTACAGCCGACCTTGACACCCGGCGATAACGTCGACCTGGATGCTCCGCTCGTGATGGTGCGGCGCGATATGGAACGGCTCATTGATCGCGTGGTACGCCGAGGACTCGACCGCCCCGGGATGCGCCAGAATCTCAAGACCCGCTTCTCTCAGCCAGAAATCGCTTACCGTTGCCATTCGAGGGTCTCCGCTGGAGCACCCGAGAGTACTCGACACCAGAATATGCCAAAGCAGACACCTATGCACGGTGTACGGTATCATCCTTCTGAGATTCTCCATCAGAAGGGACCACGTGATGATCAGGCCCGAGACGCACCTCACACCGAAAGACCTGCTGCCACGCATCGAGCGGATGTGGGACCTCTCAGCTGCCAAAGTCCGCTCCATCGACACCGACTTCCAACCCGGCGCCCCCACACCCGTGTTCACCGTTGAGGGCAAGTACTCGCCGCAGGGATGGACCGAGTGGACAGAGGGGTTCCAGCACGGCTCGGCCGCGTTGCAGTTCGATGCCACCGATGACCAATCGTTCCTCGATCTTGCTCGCCAGCGCACCCGACAAGCGATGGCGAGCCACGTCACACACGTCGGCGTCCATGACCACGGGTTCAACAACGTCTCGACTTACGGCAACCTGCTCCGTCTTGCACGCGAAGGGCGCTACGAGGCGCATGACTACGAGCACGCCTTCTACGACATCGCGCTCAAAGCCAGCGGTGCCGTCCAGGCTTCACGCTGGGCCAAGACCATCGATGGCACGGGCTACATCTACTCGTTTAACGGCCCACAGTCCCTCTTCGTTGACACCATCCGTTCCTGCCGGGCGCTCGCTTGGTCGCACATGCTTGGCCACTCCCTGATGGGCGAGCGGGATGAGTCGATCAATCTGCTCGGGCTAATCATCGAACACGCACGCAACACCGCCCGATACAACATCTACTACGGCGAAGGCCGAGACATCTACGACATTCGCGGCCGCGCTGCACACGAGAGTTTGTTCAACACCAACAACGGCGACTATCGGGCACCCTCCACCCAACAGGGCTACAGCGCCTTCACCACGTGGACCCGCGGCCTCGCGTGGGCCATGTGCGGCTACCCAGAGCAGCTCGAGTTTCTGGCTACGCGCACCGATGAAGAGCTCGCCCCGCTTGGCGGGCGAGATGAGATCGAAGCATTCATGCTCAGAGCGGCCGAGGCGACGTGCGATTTCTATCTCGAGCACACCCCGCCCTGCGGCATCCCGTACTGGGACACCGGCGCGCCGAGGTTGCACGAACTCGGTGACTACCTCGATCGTCCCGCCGACCCGTACAACGACATCGAGCCGGTCGACAGCTCTGCGGCCGCGATCGGCGCTCAGGGGCTGATCCGTCTGGCCGTGCTCCTCGATCAACGCGGACGAAGCAAGGACGCCACGAAATACATGAACGCCGGGCTGCACACACTGAACACGCTGCTCGATGAGCCGTATCTTTCGACCGACTCCTCTCACCAGGGGCTGCTGCTGCACGCCGTCTACCACCACCCCCGCGGCTGGGACCACATCCGCAAGGGGCGCAAGGTGCCGTGCGACGAATCGTGCATGTGGGGTGATTACCACCTCCGTGAATTGGCACTACTTGTACAACGGATGGCCGAAGACAAGCCCATGCTCAAGTTCTTCGCCGAGCAGCACGAGGCGGTGCGGACATGAGCAGCAAGCCAATCGCACTCGTCACCGGCGGTACGCGAGGAATCGGGCTCGCCATCGCCCTCGAACTCGCACGCTCGGGATTCAATGTTGCGGTCAACGGCCGTCGTCCCGAAAGCGATGTCAGCGATGCACTCGGTGCGATCGAAGGCGAAGGCGCCCAGGCCGCCTATGTCCGGGGCGATATCGGGGACGATGACTCGCGGTCGGCGATTCTCGAAGCAATCCGCGAACGATTCGGCAGGCTCGACACGCTCGTTAACAACGCGGGCGTGGCGCCAGATGTCCGTGCGGATATCACCGAGATGAGCGAGGCAAGCTATGACCGCGTGATGGGTATTAATCTGCGAGGCCCCTTTTTCCTTACACAGGCGGTGGCCAGATGGATGCTCGAGCAGCGTCAGGCAGACAACTCGTTCCGTGGCAGCATCATCAATGTGTCTAGCGTGAGCGCGACCGTTGTGAGCATCAACCGTGGCGAGTACTGCATCTCAAAGGCCGGCATCGCGATGGCGACGCAGCTCTGGGCTGCAAGGCTCTCCGAATACGGGATCGGCGTCTTCGAGTTGCGTCCGGGCGTCATCGAGACCGACATGACTTCCGGTGTGAAAGAGAAGTACGACGCACTCTTTGAGCAGGGCCTTACCGTCGAACGTCGATGGGGCAAACCCGAGGACGTCGGGCGAGCTGCCGCGATGCTTGCGCGGGGTGAGCTCACATACGCGACTGGGCAGGTCATCACGATCGACGGCGGCCTGACACTCCCGAGGCTCTGAGTTCTTGCGCCCGTCGCCACGCCCTCTCAGGGACAACCGGCCTCGAACGCGACCTGATACGCAACCGCGTCATCGGGCGTGATGCTGCCATCACCATTCCAGTCCGCGATCACCTCGCCGGACTCGTACGCCTGGTAATACCGTATCGCGTCGAGGAAGTCGATCGTTCCGTACGGCTCGGCAATATCAGTTTCGCAGCACGCCACGTCATCCGACGGGTCGACATTGATCGCTATATTCGTCAGAGCCGCTTCGTCATCGATCCGGAACTCAATGCGATCCCACGTCTCCGGATAGACGGGAACACCCTCCATCGACAGATCCGTGAGCGCCGGAACATCCGTAAAGCTCGTCTCTCCGCGCGAGATATTCATGAACGCGAGCGTACAACTGCCGAGCCCAGAGTTGGCAGTGAAGTCGAGTGTGAGACGTAACCGTGCCCACTCTCCACGCGAGTACCAGCCGGATGGGATGGCCGCGGTTTCTTGCAGGATCGACGAGAACCGACCGCCCCGCACATAGAACGTGTTGTTGTTGAGGATCCCGAACTGGATGCCTTCTTCATAGGCGTTGTTCACAATCAGGAGCGCATCACCAGAACCCGTCGTGCCACCTGAGCGAAGATCGAAAGCGATCTCTACACCCTCTCCGTTATAACTCGGCGGTGTAAACGCAAAGTCCGGGTTGTTTTGCCGCGAGTAGATCCCCTCAAGGCCCTGCACACCAATCGGTACGACAACCGGACCCGACGGGTAACTGCTATCGAGCTGCATGCTCGCGATTGCGCCTGTGCCGGTAAAGTCTCGCGAGAGCACCCAGTTGTCCTGGCCGCCGAGTTCCTGTCCGATCTGCGCACCGAAATCGAATGAGTAGACCCCGTCTGGTCCACAGCTGTCGCACGGCTCGGATGCCGATGGTGGAGGCACGGGGTTACCAAGACGCAACGCCAATTGCGCGTCATGCAGGTTTGGCGGGTTCGGGGCCTGCCCGAGTCTGCCAGAGTCTTCGACGATCGCCTCCGACTCACCCGCAAATGTATTCTCGGTCTGTCCTGTTGGCGTGCAACGCACACCGATCAGTGCACCGCGCGGCATGATGTCGGGCTGAGCGATCATCCGGCCGCCCGTCCCGAGCGTGTCCACATTCCAGTGCACGTGTCTTGCACCCATAGGCGGACCCGAGTCTGTATCCCCGCCGGCACGACCGGTGTTGACGATCGAGACCTCCGTCATCGCGTTCGCGTAGGGCAGAATCTTGTGGTAATCAAACGTCCCCCCCGCCGCGACGCCACGAGAGTAGACCGAACCCATCGTGAGCCCGCCGAAATAGAGGCCGTGACGCGGGATCGCATCAACCACAAAGTCTTGAACCAGCGTATCGAACGAGTTGGCGATAAAGAAAGCGTGATGCATCGCCCGGAGAGCGTCGGAATCTGCACCAACATCAACATCGCGGATCGTGACGTGCTTTCCGCCATTGACAATAACTGCGGCCCCGTCCGTGTTCCGGAAGGCCACATTCTCGACGAACCCGTTGATGACCGCGTTCATACAGACGCCGTTGTAACCCGGTTCGTTATTATGAATCGCGTCAGTCCACGTGTACGCCCGATCCATCCGGATCGTCAGGTCACGGATGCCGACGTTGCGCAACACATTCGTCGGCGTGCGGAGTTGCGGCGACCACGCGATTCTCGCATCGAACTTCAGCGGTTCTTCGAACGTGATCGCGTTCCCGGATATGCTCTGAATGCGGTGCATCGAGCGGATCACGCTCCGAGTCGACGGCAGAATCGCGTCGTCATTCTGAGTCGTAAACGCATACCCATTCGCCCAGATGCCGTCGCCGAACAAGTGCCGGAGCGTGCTCAGATCTTCCGCATTCGCCACCTGAACAAAGACGTAGTCACCCGGGGAGAACTGGGACGCATTTGAAACGGTGATCTGACGATCGCCGAGCTCGGCTGTCGCGGTGAGATTGCTGCTCGGGCTCCCCGTTGACCAGCCCGTACTGAGTGAGGTGATCGTCGGCACTCCCGTCCGGTACGTCTCGCGGCTCGGATGGATAAACCAGATCATCCCGCCCGAGTACCCCCAAAACGGATACTGTGCGTGCGATTCTTCCAGTGATTTCGTGAATCGCAACGTGGTCTGATCGCGACCGGAGCCCGCGAGAACGAGCTTGTGGTTGTGCACAAAGACCGGACCCGAGAGCAGATACTCACCCGGCTCAAACACGAGAGCCGCACCCACTGGGTGCGATGCCGAGAATGCCCCCGCCACAGCCACCGCGTTGCGGATCTGCTCTGTATCATCAACGCCATCATCGGGGATAGCCCCATAGCCCGACACATGGACGATCATCCGCCCATCGGTGGTCGTCGGCAGGGGCGTCGCCCCGGACTCGTACCCCGCGTATGACACGTTCGGGATGTTCGGATGCGCATCAGGATTCGCCGCGTAGCTCTCCCACGCCGGCGAGAGCTGCGCCTGACCTGACGATGCCTGCGCCAGGAAGGCCGCGACTATCCCGATCTGTAACCGAAAGCGATGCATGCTTACCAGTTCCACATGGTGCCGTCTTCCTTGCGGTTGACGGGAAGATATGCCGGCACATAAGGGTGCTTCTCGACCGACGATTCATCGAACTCCACTCCCAGTCCGGGTGCGTCACCGGGATGCACGTAGCCGTCCGAGAATGTGTACTGGGCACCGAAGATCTCGCGCGTTTCTTCGGTGTGCAGCATGAACTCCTGAACACCGAAGTTCGGCACCCACATCCCGAAGTGCAGACACGCAGCGATGCAAACGGGCGACATGTCCGTCGCGCCGTGACATCCGGTGCGGACGTGGTAGACATCCGCGAGCGCCGCGATCTTGCGAAGCTGCGTAATGCCACCCCCGTGCGAAACGGTCATTCGGATGTAATCGATCAGCTGCTTGCTCAGCAGTTCCTGGCAATCGTAGATCGAGTTGAACACCTCACCCACCGCGAGCGGCGTGGTCGTGTGCTGCCGGATGATCTCGAACCCCGCCTGCAACTCACATTGGACCGCGTCTTCAAGCCAGAACAGGTTGAACGGCTCGAGATCGCGCCCGAGTCTCGCCGCCTCGATCGGCGTCAAGCGGTGGTGCACGTCATGCAACAGGTGCACGTCTTCGCCGACCGCATCACGCGTCGCTTCGAAGAGCTTGGGAGCGAAGTTCAGGTACTTGCGTGTGGACCAGATATTCTCCGGCGGCAGCGTTCGGTCGGCAGGCTCGTAGAAGTACTTCCCACGCCCGACGCCGTACGTGCTGTCGAGACCGGGGATACCCGACTGCACACGGATCGCCCTGTACCCCTTCGAGGCGTAGTCCTGTACGTTCGCGACCGCTTCATCAACATCGGCACCGGACGCGTGACCGTACACCATCACGCCTTTGCGGCTTGCGCCTCCCAGAAGCTGATAAAGCGGCACGCCCAGCGCCTTGGCCTTGATATCCCAAAGTGCGGTGTCGATGGCCCCGATCGCGGTCATCGTCACTGGGCCGCGACGCCAATAGGCGCCACGGTAGAAGTACTGCCAGATATCCTCGATGTTCCGCGCATCGCGACCGATCAGACACGGGATCAGATGTTCCTCGAGGTATGACACCACGGAGAGCTCACGACCGTTGAGCGTCGCGTCACCGAGGCCGGTGATGCCGTCCTCAGTCGTGATCTTCAGCGTCACGAAGTTCCGACCCGGGGAGCACACGAAGACTTTGGCGTCAACGATTTTCATGGATGGCGTTCTCTCTCTGATGTTGTGGCTGCACCGCCACGAAGACGGGCGAGGCAGTGTGAGATGGAATCGGCGGTCTGCTTGGCCGCCTCGTCAGCAGGTGTGTCTTTCCAGCGCGGGTGCGTCGGCTCCGCTGTCAGCGGCCCTGTGTAGCCGCAACGCGCAAGACCTCTCAGGAACCCTTCGATATCGATCAGCCCCGATTCCCCGGGCAGCAGACGCTCCATGACAGTCTGCTCTTCAACCGGACGGTCGGCCACGAAGTCATTCAGATGCACCGCAACGATGATGCCGGGATCGAGCTCAGCGATCTGCGACTCGGACTCCCCTGCACATGCCCAGTGAAAGCAATCGAGCATCAGGCCCGCGTTTGGCCGGTCAACCTCGCCAAGCAGCGTCATCGCCCCACGCAGATCATGCACAAATTCGTACTTCTTCCCGGCACGCCGTGACTTTGGCGAGACATACTCCACGCCGAACGCGATCCCATAGTCCGCGAGAATATCGGCAGCCTGCCTAATCCGTTCGACGTGCATCGCTGTGTTGGCCGCCTCATCCAGATCATCGCTGAACGGCAGGACTACAGAAGTCGCCCGCTGGTAACCCAGCTCGCGTGCAACACCGGCACGCCTGGGCAAATCCGCGATTTCGCGGTTCCATTCGTCGGCGTCTACGCCGATTTTCTGTGCAGTCAGGCTGCTGTCCCCCGGCCGCAGCCCCGCCTCAGCCATCGCATCGCGGAACCGGTCAACGCCGAACCCAATCACCGAGTCGGTGAAGCGATTCAAGCGGATATCCAGCCCCTCGAACCCCGCTCGCTGCGCAATGCCGATCGACTCGGCAGGCTCCGCATCGATCGCAATCAAATCTGGCATGAGGCTGACAAACACCCGCCGCTCCTACTTCATCGCCTCGATGCCCTCGCGGCATCGATCGAGCACTTCCATGCAGCGCAGAGCACTTGCAGGCGTGACCACGAGCGGGCGCCCGCTGCAGATCGCGGCGTGCAGATTGGCGAAGAACCGCTTGTACGGGTCACGCGAGGTCGCGGTGTCCTTCCACTCACCCTCGTTCCAGACAACATCTTCGTTGTTGTACAACCGGTCCGACGCCGCCCCGAGATCGAGCTCCCGCTCGGGCATCTTCGACCAATCCACGCTGCGCCAGCGGAGCTCCTGGGTCGTGCCCTCCAGCCCGCCGCCCGTGCCCATGATGAGCCATCGCTTCTGCGGGAACGCGCAGGCGTTGGTCAGTTCAATATCGATCGTCGGGTGACCCTCGCCATGCAGCACGAGCTTCATGTGCTGCTCGGCGTCACCGAGCGTGAGGCCCGGCTTGAGATCCAGGAAGATCTCGGGCTCGCCATCGCCAAAGAGTTCCATGGCCTGGTCGATCAGGTGCGCACCATTGTTCGTCAGTGCACCACCGCCGTAACGACGCATCGCCTGCCAATCCCATCGCCTCGAAAAGAAGTGCCACGCCATGCGAATCTGCACGATCTCGCCGAACGTCCCCGCGTCCATCAGCTCGCGTACCTTGAGGAAGTGCCCCTCAAAGCGACGGTTCTGGAACGGAGCAATGATCCGTCCAACTTCCTCAGCCGTGGCGATCATGTTCCTCGCCTCGGCGGCGGACATCGCAAACGGCTTCTCCACGATCACATGCTTCCCCGCACGGAGAGCACGGATCGTGTGCTCCTCATGCAGATGGCTCGGCGTCGCGACCACGATCACATCGACCGCATCATCCTCAACCAGCGAGTCAAACGTCCGATGCACGCCGCACCCGAAGAGTTCGACCGCCTCGGCGAGTCTCTCCTCCTTCGGATCGGCCACCGCAACCACGCGGAACTTGCCCGGCATCTCGTTGATCGTCATCGCATGGATAAGCCAGCCGCTCCGGCCCAGACCCGCGATACCCACGCGGACAATCCGGCTTCCCTGAGGGCTTCGCTCCTGCGGCACATTCACAACGATCATCGCATCCTGCTCCCGGGCATCGCCCTGACCATCATCGACATTCCGCAGACCAGACATTGGCTCAACGCATCCGTGGGGGCGAAGCCCACATATCAAGACTCGGACCGAGGGCCCGCTTTACCGGATCCGTCGCGGCATCAAGCTCCGCGATCGTCTCGGGCGAAAGCGTCACGCCCGCCGCTTCAACGTTCTGCTTCACCTGCTCGGGCCGACTCGCACCCACTAGAACCGAAGTCACCATCGGCCGAGCCAGCAGCCAGGCAAGAGAGAGCGTCGACATCGAGAGCCCCTCACGCTCCGCGATCGCACGGATCTTGGCGATCGCCTCGAATGTCTCGGCCTCACAGCCCGCCTCGCCGTGACGAGCCTCCTCACGATCGTTCGAAAAGTGCCGTGTCCGAGCCCGACCCACCGGAACCTCGTCCGCCGATGCATAACGACCGGCGAGCAGACCCTGCGCCACGGATGAATAGCACAGAATGCCCGCGTTCTTCTCCTTCAGATGCGGGAGCAGTTCCTGCTCAACCGCGCGGAAGATCATGTTGTACGCGAGCTGGTTCGTCGTGCACTCGGCAAGCTCTGACCAGTTCGCAAAGTCTTCCACACCGAAGTTGCAGACCCCGATGTGCCGGATCTTCCCCGATTCCTTCAGCCTGAGCATCGCGTCGGCCGTTTCCGACCAGGGATGCTGATGCCGAGGCCAGTGGATCTGGTAGAGGTCGATCGTCTCGACATCGAGGTCTTTCAGCGACTGCTCGCATTCCTCAATCAGTTCATCCCGGGCGAGCGTCGGCCCCATCGGCTTGGAGGCGATCACAACCGAATCACGCCGACCCTTGATCGCTTTCCCAAGCAACCGTTCGGACTCCCCCCCGCCGTAAGCCCGCGCCGTGTCAAAGAGCGTGATGCCCTCATCCATAGCGGCGTGAATGGTTGAGATAGCCTGAGCTTCTTCGAGGCCCGCATAGGTCTGCGACCCCACGGTCGTCATACACCCGTATGCAATGCGAGACACCTTCAGGTCGGTGCCGTTAAGAGCCGTGTACTGCATCATGTATCCCGGGTCCGGATGGGCTGTTCACCCAGCGTTCTAATGTACAACCGTTCGGCAAACTTGCCCAACACGGGCGGATTGTAGCAGGAAATTGCTGCACATTACAAGGAATTGCACACAATCCACGCCAGGATGCCCCAAACGCGACGTAAAACGCATTCAATACGCATTTTATGAGTCACCAGAGCTTCTCAGATCGTGGTGGGCCTGATGATCAAAACCGCATTTCCGGGCTCTAAACGCATGTATCCACCGGAATGCAATTGCATAATGCTGTAAATTTCGTGTTGCGTCCCATGCAAATTCCGTTATGCTCCGGCGCATACAGGAAGGAGACTTCTGGGTGTCGATCACCGAAGTTGCCAAACTTGCAGGTTTCTCACACGCGACCGTTTCCCGTGTTCTCAACGGGCGAGCGGGCGTGTCTGACGAGGCCGAAGCCGCCGTCAGAAAGGCCATGCGCGAGCTCGGATACAACCCTTCCGGCCGACGCCGCGGCCCCAGACCCAAGGATCGATCCGGACTTCGCAACGGCACCATCGCACTCCTCATGATGCGAACAGAGGCCATGCTTGTGCGAGCCCCGGTCACCGCGGCCGTGCTCCACGGGGTCGAAAAAGCCCTGGCCGACGCAGACGTCAACCTCGTGGTCGGACAAGTCCAGGACGAGAACCGCCTGCCACCCACCGTCGCCAGCGAACGTGTGGACGGCCTCCTTCTTCACGGCTTCCTGCCGCCGCGCAAACTCATCGAGCAACTCGCCCACACACCGAGTGTCTGGCTCATGAGCCCACGCGATGCGACAGGTTACTTCGGCAATCGTGTCAGCCCCGACAATGAAGCGATCGGTCGTCTGGCCGCCGAATACCTGATTCAACAAGGCCACACACACCTTGCCTACATGTACTGCGACCCGGGCCACCAGGGATTCCAGGCCCGCAAAGACGCGTTCCTTCATACAGCAAAGCTTCATGGCGTCCAATGTGACTTGATCGAGCAAGGTCAGCCGGTCACCCACGACACCGTGCACGCGACCCCCGAACGCTTCATCCCGATCGTCGACAAGCTGATGAACCTCTCCAAACGCCCGACGGGCGTTTTTGTTCCCCGGGACCGCGCCACTGTCATCGTGCACAGACTGCTCGAACAGAGTGGCGTTGATCTCGCAAGGGATCTGGAGCTGGTGTCTTGCGACAACGACCCAGTTCTCTCGGGTCTGAACCCCTTGCCCGCGACCATCGACATCAACCCCGAACTCATCGGGCGTGAAGCTGTCGCGTTGCTTCTGAGAGAAATCAATTCTGGAGACGGGCATTCGCTCCGTCAACGCATTCTGATCGAGCCGCGCCTTGTCAGGCCGGAAGAGCACCCCACCTTTGTTCCCGAGCTGAAGACACGGCCGGGCTTTTCACGTGTAAACCCCTGACCTCGGCCTGGAGGAGGCCCGGTCATCGTCGGATGGAGCCGACACCAACCGAGGAGATCTGAGATGGATTCGAAACTTCGTTTGCTCTGCATCGCATTGATGGCCGCCGCCGGCACCGCTCAAGGACAGGTTCTCGTTTCTGACGGTTTCGGTGATGGAGACCGTGACAACGACGGCATCGCCGAGGGACCCGTCACCGACGCCGGCGACGTTGGACAGGCTTGGTACTTCGCCCGCGGAAGCTCTGACATCACAGTCAGTGTCGCCGACGACGCCGCAGGCATCGGCTCCGGCAACGCCCTCGACTTTGTGTCTGATACCGCAAGCAGCCGCTTCTTGATCTCCAATTTCGCAACAACAACCCTCGAAGACGGCGATCGCATCACTCTGATTATGGAAGTCCGCATCACCGAGAACCCGATCAACCCCGTCGACACCGGCGGCGCTGGCGATGGTGACCGCCGTTTCCGTATGGGTCTGTACAACGGCCGTGGCACGGATGTCACCGAAGACACATCTGACCTCGCTCTCACCGATGACGACACCGGGTACAACATCCAGGTCGACACCGGCACCGCCGACGGCGGCACTACGATCACCGGTCGCGGCGACCCCGCCCCTAGCCTTCTCGGAGGCAGCAGCGTCTCTATGGGCGCCTCCGATTCCGACCCGGCCTACGCCACCACCAATGACTCGAAGCGTTACGAGTATGTCATCCGCCGAGTCGGAAACGACTTGAACTTCTCGCTTGTCGTCGATGGCGTGGTCGCTCAGGAAGGCGTCATTCTCGAGGCCGACCTCACTGCGAACAACCTCGATTACACATTCGACACCGTCGCATTCGGGACCAGCGGTGCCGCGGTTGACTACCGCGTTGACAATGTCGAGGTCATCTACATCGCCGCCCCCGAGACTTCCGCTACGGAAGACGGCTTCGAGGACGGCGATCGTGACAACGACGGCGTCGCTGACGGCCCCGTCAATGATCCTCTCGACCTGGGCTTCCCTTGGTACTTCGCACGAGGCACCAGCGGCATGCTCGTCGACGTCGCCGACGATTCGGCAGGCATCGGCACTGGCAACGCTTTCCGAGCGCTTGTTTCGACCACAAGCACCCGCGCCATGATCGCAAACATCGACGAAGTCACGCTCTCGGATGGACAGAAGATCGCATTCCAGTTCGATGTCCGCCTCGACGGCTTCGCACCCGACTCCGACCGCCGGTTCCGGTTCGGCCTGTACCACTCGGAAGGCACTCCCGTGACCGAGGACACCGGCTCAAGCGCCACCACCGATGACGATACCGGATACATGGTGCAGATGGATACGGGTACCAGCCCCGATTCCAGCATCACCATCCGTCGGGACCTCGTCGGTTCGCTTACCGGCGGCGGCACCTTCGCACTCGGCGCAACTTCCGACGATCCGCAGTGGTCGCTCGGTACAACCAAGCGCACAGTCCGCCTCGAGCTCGAACGCCGGGGCGATGAGATGGACGCACGGGCGTTTGTCGACGGCGTGCTCGCCACGAGCGGTTTCGACCCGACGCCAGAGACCTTCTCGTTCGACGAGCTCGTCTTCTCGACCAACAGCATCCCGCTCGTGTCGTTCCTCGTCGACAACGTTGTCGTCGAGACGCCCTCTGCTGCGGTCTGCCTGCCCGATGTAAACAACGACGGCATCGTTTCGCCCGCCGACTTCTCGGCATGGGTTGCCGCGTTCAACACCATGGCCCCCGGATGCGACCAGAACGGCGATGGCGTCTGCTCGCCTGCCGACTTCTCGGCCTGGGTCGCCAACTACAACGTGGGTTGCCCGTAATGCACCCTGCCTCGATGTGAGATCCACAACAGGCTTTCGCCGGCGGACACGTCGGCGAAAGCCATTCACCACCAAACCCGTGTCACACCATCAAGTGGCATACTCGGAGAAGGCTTCATGTTTGGAAGTGCACATAGGCGGGGTGCGTTTACCCTCATCGAACTTCTGGTTGTCATCGCGATCATCGCGCTGCTGATCGGTATTCTGCTGCCCGCGCTCGGAAAGGCACGCAAAGCCGGTAAGACCGCGCTCTGTATGAGCAACCAGCGGCAGATCGGCATCGGTCACGGCGTCTACGCCGCGGCTTTCGACGACATCATCATCTGGCCCGGTATCCCTGTCATCGGAAAGGACAACCCGGGTGACCAGTCCATCTTCTGGTTCCAGATCATGAGCAACTACGTCATGAATGACCAGGGCGAACGCGAAGCACGCTCCGCGGTCTTCAGGTGTCCCGAATTCAAATCATTCCTCTCGGAAGAAGAACTCCGCGACACCGACCTCCCCGACCAGATCAGCTACCGCACCGGCATCGGCATGAACAGACGCCTGC
>MDTD01186086.1_pt1 | contig 19078 bp, 14 predicted proteins | sample 811221 | NCBI WGS metagenome assembly MDTD01 (sample SAMN05326646, study PRJNA326480) | marine metagenome | isolation source: seawater | place: Pacific Ocean: South West | collected 2011 | reverse complement strand
GTTGTGTTAGGTATTGATAGAATTATTCAATTAGATTTTGCACCTTCGACAAAAATTCAAGTAGGTAATAATTCAATACTGACTTATCAAATTATTCCTCAAAAAAGAGAAATTACTTTTAAGGGACTTAAGCCTGGTAAGACCTCCGTCATAATTAGAAATACTGTAGGTGATATTAGAGCCCGTTATCTCTTGACAATTACCTCTAGTGACTTATCTAGCAAAGTTATGGAGTTGAAGGAGTATTTAGGTGATATTGAAGGTATAGAAATAGGGATAAAAGGTAAGAATGTCTATGTTGGAGGAAAGATTGTTGTTCCATCTGACATGGGAATGATAAATATAGTTCTTAAAGGGTATCCAGATGTATTAAATTTTGTTGAACTTTCACATCAATCTCAACTGAAAGTAGCAGAAAAGATGGAAGTTGAGCTAAATAGAATGGGGTTAAAAAAAGTCCGGGTTAGAGTTGTTAATAACACATTTTGGTTAGTAGGAAGGGTTGATTCTGAAAAAGATATTCCTTATGCTCAAAAAATAGCTACAGCATTTATCCCTGGTAGCATTGCGACTATTGCAGAAAGAGAGAGGGTTGTTCAAACGGTGCAGGGAGGAAAGGCATTGCTTCGCAACTTTTTAAAGGTAGTACCTTCGAAAGCAAAAAAATCATTACCTATTAAAAAGATGATTAAAATATCGGCACAGTTTGTAGAGGTCGTAAAAGAGTATATGAAAATATTTGGCTTTAAGTGGAGCCCTTTAATGAGTGGTGGTGGTGGTGTTATTAAATATGGAAGGTCTAAGGCCGGAGATATTTATACAGATTCTAACGGAACACTTGCTGGAACAATATCGAACCTTTTTCCTAAATTGGCCTCAGCTAAAGCCGCAGGCTATGCAAGAGTTGTGCAATCAGGTATGATTATTGTTAAGGACGGCCAAAAGGGTACGATCAGTAAGGAAACAACAACATCCTCTTCAGTCGCAGCAAAAGGTCAATTTTCAACAAAACAAACAACAACTGCAAAATTTAATTTAGAAGTTAAGCCTCAACTCCAATCAAAGAGTAAAGAAATTATAAGTCTTCAAGTTTCAGTTGGAGTTAGCCAAGGTGATGGATCTGCATCCACTACGTCAAATAAGCTGAATAGTGAAGTAGATGTAAGATCAGGAGAAACGGCAGTGATGGGTGGTGTTGCAATCAAAAAAACTTCAACTCAATTTGATCGAGATCCACCTTATGGTGAAATAGACTACTCACAAGCAGGTGGTGGTCAACCTGCCGTACCATTGTTTTCTTTTCTTAAATCTAAAAAATATCTTAATGATAGAAATCAGTTTGTCGTTTTTGCTACTCCATCAATTATTGAAACAGCTTCTGAGAATGTAGAGGTTATAAAATCAAAATTTTTAAAGAGAGGTAGGTAGTTTGGCCGGATACATAATTTCAGTGCTTGGGGGAAAAGGTGGAGTTGGTAAAAGTCAAGTATCAACTAATTTATCTTTTTCCTTCGCAGCTGAAATTAGAAATAAGGTTCTTCTTTTAGACTTTGATCAAAAAGCTAGTGGTGATCAAAACTTCTTAACTGGCTTGAAGTCGAAAAAAACCATTAAGGATTTATCAGAATTCTCAGGAACATTAGATGCCAGGTCAATTCAGCAATTCATAGCTATGCATCCACAAAATGTTAGTTATATCGGTATGCCTACTGATCCAATGGAATCAGAAAACATAAATGTTGAAGGAATGGGAAAAACATTAAAAAATATAACTAGTGTTTTTCCAATTACAATAATTGATTGTGGAAGTGAATTAAATGAATTAACACTTAAGGCTTTAGAATTTTCAACGTTAATTTTTCTAGTGGTTACACCAGATATTCTTGCTTTAAATCAAACAAAGAGGCTTTATTCTGATCTTGTATCAATGATGTTTCCTAAGGACATGATTCAAATTATTTTAAATCAGATGGTTAAAGGTCATCCTGTGTCACCCGAAATTGTTGGAAAAACTTTAGGAAAGCCTGTTTTTGCGAATATTCAAAAAGATGATCAAGCATGCACCTTGGCATTGAGTTCTAAAAAACCAGTTATGGTTATTGGTAAGAATAGTGCTTTTGCTAAAGGCATTGTTGAAGTCGTTAGAAAAATAACTCAAAAAAATGTTTTGAAAGTTCTTGCTAAGCTTAATAAGCCTAGTGAAGTTGAAAAAAAGACTTCTGGTAAGGGTGAAAAAGGAGCTGAGAAAGAAAAGGAAAAATGGATAGATTTAAAAAGTCGTATTCATAAATCCCTCGTTGAAGAAATGGATATAAATAAGTCAGATGAAAATGATCCCAAAGCAAAAATTATTTTAAGGGAAAAAACTAAAAAGTTAGTAGTAGAGCTTTTAGGAAAAGAGGACACAAAAGGTATTCTTAATACTCGAGATGATATGAATAAGATTGTCAAAGAGATTTTAGATGAAGCTCTAGGTTTAGGACCTTTAGAAGATCTTTTATCGGATAAAGCAGTATCAGAAATAATGGTAGTTGGTCCTAAGAAAATTTATTATGAAAAAAGTGGAAAATTAAAATTATCTGAGACTATTTTTACAAATAATAGACAAGTGGTAAATGTTATAGAAAGGATTGTTGCACCTATTGGAAGGCGAATTGATGAAAAAACACCATATGTGGATGCAAGATTAGCTGATGGCTCTAGGGTTCATGCTATAATTCCTCCATCTGCTATTGATGGCGCTGCAATTACAATTAGAAAATTTCCTGAATCTAGGTTGACTTATAAAGATCTAATAAAGTTTGGATCAATGACACAAGAAATGGCCGACTTTTTAAGAATTGGAGTTGAGGCTCATCGGAATATTGTTGTTAGTGGTGGAACTGGATCTGGTAAGACATCTCTAATAAATGTTTTAGGTTCATTTATCCAAGCCAATGAAAGAATTATAACCTGTGAAGACTCTGCTGAATTAGATTTTCCACAAGAGCATATTGTAAGACTTGAAACGAGGCCACCCTCGCTAGAAGGAGAAGGTGAGATTGATATTCGTTGCCTTGTTAAGCAGACTTTGAGGATGAGGCCAGATAGGATTGTTGTAGGTGAGTGTCGAGGTGGCGAAACCCTAGATATGTTGCAAGCAATGGGAACTGGCCATGATGGTTCTATGACTACAGTTCACTCTAACAATCCTAGAGAATGTATTGGTAGAATAGAAGTTTTAGTCCAGTATGCTGGAGCAGGATTAAGTGCTAAGGCGATAAGAGAAATGATTTCTAAAGCGGTTCACTTAATTATCCAGCAGTCGCGTTTGGATGATGGGTCCAGAAAAGTTATGTTTATTACAGAAGTAGGTGGAATGCAGGGTGATGTCGTTACTTTGCAAGATATATTTAATTTTAAACAAGAAGGCATTGATAAAAACGGAAAGATTCTTGGTAAATTCCAGGCATCAGGCTTTATACCCAAGTTTATAGAGACACTAGAAAAAAAGGGATACAACATTCCTAGAGGAATCTTTAAAAATAAATAGGAGATTTCTAACATGGAAAATAGCGCTAGCCTTTTTACAAAAACAAACGTTATTTTTGGAGTTGGATTATTAATATTTGTTTATGTTTTTAGAAACTCGAACAAAATTTTTACTTGGATTGAAAATCAAACTCTGGGTACAAGAAATTATATTCAAGAAAAATTTGATCTTCTTTTTATAGAGGCTGAAGATGATCATATAACTTATGTGCTTCTCTCCCTTTCAATAGGGTTAGCGTTAGTTACCCTTACCCTGTTTGGACTTATGGGGAATTGGGGAATGGGTGTTTTTTTTGCTATAATATTATCGTTTATTGGATTTAAAATCCCTAAACCATTTGTTGATATGCTCGTCGAGAGAAAAATTAAGGCTTACAGTGATCAAATGGTTGACGCACTGACTCTGCTTTCAAATGGTATTAGGGCCGGTTTATCCATGCCTCAAGCTGTCGGCATGGTTGTTGATGAAATGCCAGCACCTATTTCACAAGAATTCAACTTAATGCTCCAACAAAATAAATTGGGTGTCCCTTTAGAGGAGTGTTTTGATAATTTAGTCAAAAGGGTTCCGACTGAAGATAATGATATGTTTGTTTCGGGTGTTAATATTTTAAGAGAGACAGGTGGTAACTTAGCGGAGACTTTTGATACAATTGTTGGAGTCATTAGAGAGAGAATCAGAGTTCAGCAAAAGGTTGATCAATATACTGCCCAGGGAAAGTTTCAAGGTTATACAATCGCAGCAATGCCATTTGCTATAGGTGGGATCTACTATATTTCTGACCCAGATTCTATGACGCCTCTTTTTACAACGATCATTGGTAATATCGCTTTAATTTTAGTTCTTGGCTTAGATGCCTTAGGTTTATTTGTAATTTTAAAAATTGTAAAAATTAAAACATAAATAAGTTTTTTTTCTATTTTAAAATAATTATCAATGATTCTTCTTTATTAAAGTTTTGGCAATTAAATCCCGAAAATTACTGAGTATGGATAAATAAGGAAAGTCTTATGAGTAATTTAAAAAGTATGCTTCTATTCGTTTTAAATATTTTTACATTTTTTTCCTTCTCTCTTTGGGGAGGAGTGAATTTAAAAAATGGAAACTTTTATGTTTCCTATACTGATGTTGTTGTTCCAGGTGGAGGAAAAAACTTAAAGATAACTAGAACGTATAACTCAAAGTCTGCCAAAAGAGGTTGGTTTGGTTATGGTTGGGGAAGTAACTTTGAAACAAGTTTGAGTGTGTCGGCTGATGGTTCTGTAGTTATAAGAGAATATGGCTCAGGTGCTGTGACAAGGTTCACTCCCAAAGAAGATTTAAATATTGACGACGCTGTTTCAAGGATAATAAAAGCCATGGAAAAGGAGGGGCAGTCAATCGATGATTCTTATGGGGAAAATTTGAAAAAAGAGCTCACCAATAATGAAGAAAAAAGAAGAAAGTTTGGTGAGAAATATCTTGTTAAAGTTAAATTAAGGGAAGGTACTGAGCTTTACTCTGTAAAAAGGGGATTGCAAAAAGTAGTTAAATTAAAGAAAGGATATGCTCGTTTGTTTACAAATGGTAATAGAGAAGACTTTGATCAAAGTGGCAAACTAATTAAAATTTCGCACGGTAATGGTTATTCTATTAGATTTAAATATAAAAATAATAAATTAGATTCAATTAAAGATTCCGATGCAAAGCAGATTTTTTTCAAATGGTATGGAAGCGGAAACGTAAAAAGTATTTCTTCCATTGGGAAAAGAAAATCTTTGTATAAATATGAAAAGGGTAATTTGATTGAGGCAACTGATGTAGGAGGAAATACTTATAAACACAAATATGATGATAAGAAAAATATGTTGCAAATTACTTATTCTGATAAATCGACAAGGCTTATTGAGTACGAAGAAGGTACGGGCTTTGTTAAAAAAATTATAGGAAGAGACGGTTCTCGTACTGAATATGAATATGGTAGCAACCCAAAAAATAAGGACCTCCATTATTGGACCGTTGTAAAAAATGAAAATGCAGAAAATGTTAAAAAAATAAATCGTTTTGAATATGAGTTAAGAAGAAGGAAAGATGGATCATCCTACACTTATAGAACAATTACTTCTGAAAATGGAGTAAAAACCGAAACTACTTACAATGATTGCTGTTCTCTTCCGTTAAAGGTCGAGAAAAGTATTTCCTTTAATGATGAAACTAAAAAAGACGTCACTTCTTTTAAATATAACGAAAATGGTCTTTTGGTTCAAAAAGAAACATCTGATGGGGAATTTGTAAAGCTTGATTACCACAAAAAATTTAACAAGATAACCAAAGTTTCAACAAATGATGGAACGACAAGATTTAAGTATAATAAACAAGGTAAGTTGGCCCAAGCTCTCGATAAAGATGGGAATAGTGTGCTCCTTATTTATGATAGGAAAGGGCGAATTGGTAAAATGGTGGATTTTAAAAAAGAAAGTAAAGAGAAGCGCTCTCTTTCCTTTAAATATAATTCCATAGGAAAGCCGATTGAAATTGCTATGAGCAAAGTTGGTAAAATAAATGTTACTTATGATAATTATGGAAATATAAAGAGAGTTAAATCAAGCGCTGGTTCTCGGATAGCAGCTCAGGTAACCTCCGCATTCCAGGCTCTTTTGGGAATTATTAGGCCAGCGGGTGTGACGCTAGGAAACTAGGATTAAAAATGACTTTTATTAATATGATTAAGCTAATTTTTTTATATTTTATACTTCTGGTAAGTTTACAGGTTCCAATTCTTGCAGAAGATTTAGAAAGTGGTGAGGAAATTAATGATGGCTGTCCTACTAATAATTGTGAATGTATAAATGACTCATCAAGGGGTGCTAAGGAAGTGAATGAGGATGAGTCAGATAGTGACTCATCACCATCCGGTAGTCGGAGTACTTAGGCAAAGGTTTAAAATGATTTTTAAAAAATTAAATTTAAAAAAGTATACTTTCATTTTTTTCACTTTTTTTCTTTCTTCCGCTTCTTTTGGAGTTCAAAATGAGTTAGGAGAAGATTTAAAGGGAGAGTGTATTGCTACTTTGCCAGATCAAAGCAGGTCAGAGCTATTGGATATAAAACTAGATTTAGAGGACTTAGAGGCAGAAGATTCATCTGGCACTACCGAAACCAAGTCTAAGTAAGTTTTTTTTAATTTAATTCACTACATTAAAGACTTTTTCCAATTTGCCATTTATTGTAATTCTTTATTTAAAATTTTCTGAATGGAGCCTTCCATGGAAGATGAAATTTTGCAAATTATAGAAAAGCAAAAGAAATTTTTTGACAGCAAGCAGACATATCCCTATGAAGTTCGCCTTAAAAAGTTGAAAAACTTGAAGGAGGCGGTTGTAAGAAATGAAACTCTTATTGGTGAAGCATTGAACGAAGATTTAAAAAAATCTCCTTACCAATCATATCTTGCTGAAACTGGGTATATTATCCATGAAATTACTAAAGGTATCAAAAGATTAAAGAAGTGGATGAGACCTGTTAGGATATCAACTCCTATAATGCTTTTTCCTTCGGTGAGCTCTATCGTTAGTGAGCCAGTTGGACAAGTCCTTATTATAGGACCTTGGAATTATCCCTTTCATCTTATCTTTATTCCTCTTGTTGGTGCAATAGCCGCAGGTAATACCGTTATTGTGAAGCCTTCAGAGGTATCATCTAGATCGGCTGAGGTAATAAAGAAAATTATTGAAGAAACTTTTAAAATTGAGGAAATCGCAGTTATTAATGGTGGTGTAGAGGTAACCCAATTCATTTTAGAGCAAAAATTTAATCATATATTTTTCACCGGTAGCACTTCTGTTGGGAAGATTGTTGCTGCAAAAGCCGCGAAATTTTTAACTCCTGTTACTCTTGAGCTTGGCGGAAAGTGCCCTTGTGTAATTTTTGGAGAAAATGATATTGATCTGACGGCAAAGAGAATAGTATGGGGAAAGTATTTGAATACTGGCCAAACTTGTGTAGCACCAGATTATATCCTAGTTGAAAAGAATATAAAAAAGAAACTTATCGGTAAGATAATCCATTATATAGAAGAATTTTATGGTAAAGATCCAGCGGTTAGCGAATTCTATGGAAAAATTATTAATAAAAGAAACTTCCAAAGAATTATGAACTTATTTTCAGAAGAAGAGATCTTGTATGGTGGAAAAAGCAATGAAGATGCTCTTTATATATCACCTACTATTGTTGAAGCCAATACATCTTCCAAAGTTATGAGCGAAGAAATATTTGGTCCTATTTTACCGATATTGGAGGTAGAAAGTTTTGAGGACTGTATTTCTATTATCAATTCTCTACCAAAGCCATTAGCTGTTTACTTATTCTCTAAAAACAGTCATTTACGCCAAAGAATCCAAAGTGATACCCAATCGGGATCCATTTGTTTTAATGATAATGCCATTCAATTAGCCTCTTCGGATCTACCTTTTGGCGGTTTTGGTGAGAGTGGAGTTAATCGATATCATGGAAGAACTAGCTTTGACACTTTTTCCAACAAAAAGTCTATTGTTAGAAGATTCCAGCTTTTAGACTGGGTTAATGCTCCATTTAGGTATGCCCCTGATTTTAAAAACCTTTCTATTGTAAGGTGGGTTTGGAAGCTTTTTGGATAATTAGATTTTTAGTTATTAAAAACTCTTTTCAGTAATTCTCTTTCTTGATCAGTATAATGGTCTTTATTCTTTTCTATTTGTAAGCTTTTAGTATCTGTAGAGAGGCTAGGTAGTGAACCATTAAAAAATTTTTTACCAAAGTTTGTTCCTTCTTGAACTTTTACAACAACCTCTTTTTGTATCTCTGTTATACCTTGTTCAACATATTTACCTCCTAACCTATAGAGATGGAAGAATAAGGGAGATTTATTTATAGGAACACAGAGTAGGAAAAAACTAACGAAAAAATAGAAAGTTACTTTTACAAGGAAGATCATGAATATTTCTCTGTTTGTTTTAGCTTCTAATTTCCAAGTCTTGCTCAGCTTTTTTAACTGACTTGATAAGTGTTTCTTTTTCAAATGGCTTTTGCAAAAAGTCAACGGCACCCACTGCTATTGATTCGATTATAATATCTTCTTGTTTTAGTGATGACATCATAATAATTGTGACTTTGTTTTTAAGCTCGTTTAAAGCTTGCGCTAATTCGATACCGCTAATTTCAGGCATTACAATATCAATGATGAGACAATTACAGCCTGAACTTTGTAAAAGTGTCATGGCTTCCTCTGCACTTGGTGCCTCACCTACAACCTCGAATCCTTCTTGCTCTAGCGTGTCAATGATTGCTTTTCGAGCTAAGTTGGAGTCCTCTACAACGACAATTTTTAGAGTTTCTCTTTCATTATCTTCCATAAAAATTTTTGATAAAACTCCCTATTTATTCTATTGTCAGATCCTTCTAAGTTTATCTAAAAAAAGTCAAAAGCTCACCAGCTTTTTTAAAAATTTGTTATTCGAGGTCTTTATGGAAAGTGAACGAATATCTTTTGAAGAAATTTATATGAATCTTGCATTTGAGTTATCCAAGAGATCCACCTGTTCAAGGCTCAACGTTGGTGCTGTTATTGTTTCTGAAGACTTTTCTCGGGTTTATGGAATAGGTTATAATGGTAATGCTGCGGGGTTGGGAAACCACTGTGATAGTGATGCACCTGGTAACTGTGGTTGCTTACACGCAGAGGACAACGCTCTTTTGAAAACAAATGGAGGGCCAGAGGTCCCAAAAATTGCATTTGTTACCCATCAACCTTGCTCGTATTGTGCTAAAAGGATGGTTAATAAAGGTGGTATTAAAAAAGTCTATTACTTTCACCCCTATCGTTTAAAAACAGGTGTTGAAATACTTCAAAAAACAGGCATTGAAGTTATAAAAAGCGAGTTTCCGTCTTCTTTAAGGTCTCATTAAGCCGCTGCTGGAGGGATTTCTTTTACTTTTTTACCGGACTCTATTTCAAGATCGGAATTTTCCCTCTTAAATTTATCTTGAAACTCTTTTTTCTTTTTATCCCAACCTTCAAGGACTAACCCGAGGACTTCCTCAAATGTTTTGACTGGTACAAATTCAATTTTATCCCTGTACTCTTGAGGTATATCTACCAAGTCCTTCTTATTCTTATAAGGGAAGATAACTGTCGGTATATCCATTCTCATTGCGGCAAGAGCTTTTTCTTTTATTCCTCCAACAGGAAGTACTTTTCCTGTGAGAGTAATTTCTCCCGTCATGGCGATTTTCCTATGGATAGGACAACCAGTTAAGAGTGAAACGATTGCTGTAGCGAGAGTTATACCAGCACTTGGCCCATCCTTAGGAATGGCACCAGCGGGTAAATGGATATGAATTTCATTTTTTTCGAATGCATCTTCATCTATACAAAAATTTTGGTATTGGCTCCTTATAAAGCCGATGGCCGTCTGGGCTGACTCCTTCATTACTTCGCCTAGTTGCCCAGTCAGGGTTAGTCCTTTACCTTTCATCTTTGTTGCTTCAATGTAGAGAATTTGTCCACCTACAGCAGTCCAGGCTAAGCCAGTGGCGACACCAACCTCATCATTTATTTTTCTGTCTTCATCAGTATAAATTTGTGGACCCAATAATTCACAGACCGTTTTAGCATCCATGATTGTTTTACCTGTTTCACCCTTCGCTATTTTCATAGCGACTTTTCTACAAAGAGCTCCAATTTGTCTTTCAAGGTTTCTCAGTCCAGCTTCTGAAGTAAAATTCCTTATAAGAGTTGTTAGACCTTCGTCCTTAAAAGAGATATGTTCATTTGTAATTCCATTTTCTTCAAGTTGTTTTGGAACCAAGTATTTGTGTGCAATGGCTATTTTCTCTTCTTGGGTATAACCACTTAAGTTGAGAACTTCCATCCTGTCTTTTAAAGGCTCAGGAATATTATCGAGAACATTTGCCGTAGCAATGAACATGATATTTGATAAATTGAAAGGAAGATTTAGATAATGATCTCTAAAAGTAGAATTTTGTTCTGGATCTAATACTTCAAGAAGAGCTGAAGAAGGGTCACCTTTAAAGTCACCGCCTATCTTGTCCACTTCATCTAATAGTATTACAGGATTATTTGTATTGACTTGTTTTAAAGCTTGAATAAAACGGCCAGGCATGCTCCCAACGTAAGTCCTTCTATGACCTCTTATTTCTGCCTCATCCTTTATTCCACCTAGACTTATTCTAACAAATTCTCTTCCAGTCGCTTTCGCAATAGATTTACCTAACGATGTTTTACCAACTCCTGGAGGTCCCGAAAAACAGAGGATTGGGCCTTTCATATTGTTGCCTTTAAGTTGTCTTACAGCTAGGTATTCAAGAATTCTTTCTTTTACTTTTTCAAGATCGAAATGGTCTTCATCAAGTATTTCTTGAGCTCTGATAAGATTGATTAACTCTTTGGAACTTCTAGACCAAGGCAGTTCTGTTAACCACTCTAAGTAGTTTCTCAAAATGCTTGATTCAGATGAATCAGGGTGCATTTTTTCAAGTCGGTTTACCTGTTTTCTGCATTCTTTTTCAACTTCGAGAGGCATTTTAGCCCTTCTTATTTTATCTCTAAACTCAGCAAATTCATCTTCAGGGCTCTCTTGAGCTTCGTCCCCAAGTTCTGATTTTATGGCCTTAATTTGTTCTCTAAGAAAGTATTCTTTTTGAGATTTGGAAATTTCATCAATAGCAACATTTCTTATTTTTGCCTGCATTGCTAAAATTTCAAGCTCTCTTGAAAGAATATCATTTATTTTGTGAAGCCTTTCTAAAGGGTCAAGTATTTCAAGAATAATTTGGGCTTCAGCTACATGGAGGTTTAAATTTGATGCAACTAAGTCTGCTAACCGTCCAGGGTCTTGAATATCTTCCAAAACAATAAGAATATCTGGAGAAAGGGTTTTTCCAAGTGTAATGACTTTTTCTAATTGCTCTTTAATATTTCTCATGAGAGCAGTTATTGGAACATCTTCAATTCCCAGCTTTTTGTTTTCAACTTTTGTGAGGTTTGTAATAAAAAAAGGTTCTGTTTGGGTAAATGATTGAATTCTTGCTTTTGAAAGACCCTGAACAAGTATCTTTATTCTTCCGTCTGGCAGCTTCCTCATTCTCATGATCATTGCAACTGTACCAAGCTCATAAATTTCTGAGGGCTCTGGAGACTCTGCTGTAATATCTTTTTGACTAGATAAAAAGATAAGTCTTTCGTTCTGGGCCAGGGCGTGCTCAACCGCTAGAACTGAGGACTCTCTCCCAACAAATAAGGGAAGAATCATAAAGGGGTAAACAACGATATCCCTAATAGGCAGGAGAGGGAGCGTCTCCTTAAATTCGACATTATCGTCCTCATAATTTGTACCCATAATGCTTGGCTCCTAAAAGTGAGAAGTAACACCACATTTTTCCAGGTTTATTTTGTCTAGGTCGGGAAAAAGTGATAATGTCTTTAAGCTTTTTGTGAGCTTAATATATAAACTTTGAATTTCTGATAATTTAAGTCTATTATGCGTTGTGTTTTTTGACCTTTGTACCTCACTTTGCTTCACAATCCACGACTTTTTTCTTTAGTTTTTAAGGGGTTATTGTTTATGAGATTATCGGTTCGTGCAGTCATTTTAGCTGGTGGTAAAGGAACTCGTTTAGTCGGTATTGATGCCAAACCATTGGCTCCATTACTTGGTAAAAAATTAATTGATTACCCTTTAACTCAGGTACTCGATTTTTTTAGAAGTGAGGATGTGGATGGATCTGTCTCTGTTGTAACAGGGCACAAGAGTGAAGACGTTGAGAAATATGTTAAAGAAAGTTATCCAAATATTCCTATAAGCTTTTCGCTGCAAGAAAAGCCTCTTGGTACGGGTGATGCTCTTAACTCATATTTTACGGCTCATTGTGAAAGCTCTTCTCAATATGATTTAACTCTAGTGCTTTGCGCAGACACTCCTTTATTAACTGCACAAAATATTAAAGCTCTCTATGAGAAGTGTTTAGAAGATCAGGTACAAGGAGCTCTAGCTACTTTTGTAACACCTAACCCATATGGATATGGACGGATTATTCGAAGTGAGTCGGGGTTGTCCATAGTTGAAGAACAGGAGGCAGATGAGCTTCAAAGGTCAGTAAAGGAAGTTAATTCTGGCTTATATCTTTTTAAAACAGACTTTGTTGTTAAAAAACTTCAGGGCCTTAAACCGAGAGGTGATAAAGGAGAATATTACCTTACTGATGTAATTGAGTCTGGTGATATGGTCAAACCTATTTTATCTAGCGATGAAAAATGTTTTCTTGGAGTTAACAATTTAGAACAATTAGAAGAAGCTGAAAAAGAGCTTCTAAACAGAAAAGTATGTAGGCTCCGGGGGAAAGGCGTAAGGTTTCTTATGTCTGATACTGTTTATATAGAGGATGATGTTGTTATTGGGGAAGGGTCTGTCATATACCCGAATACTCTCTTCTTTGGGAAAACCACTATTGGTAAAGGTTGTATTATTGAGGCGGGAGCAGTCGTAAGAAACTCTTTAGTGGGGGACGGTACTGTTGTTAAATCCTATTCCTATTTGGATGAAGCAACGGTTTTTCAAGATGTAAAAATAGGACCTTTTGCTCATCTTAGACCTAAAACTATTGCTGAAAATTTTGTGAAGATAGGTAACTTTGTAGAAATTAAAAAGGCGACTTTATGTGAAGGGTCTAAAGTTTCTCATTTGAGTTATGTGGGAGATGCTGAGGTTGGTGAGAGGACAAATATTGGCTGTGGTTTTATAACGTGCAATTATGATGGCGCACAAAAACATTTTACCAAGATAGGAAAAGACTCTTTTGTGGGCTCAGATACTCAGATGATTGCTCCTGTTGAAATTGGTGATCGGTGCTTTGTTGCGAGCGGGTCTACTATTGGTCAATCCATGCCAAGCGGTTCTTTTGCGATTGCACGCTCCAGACAGATTACTAAAGAGGGCATGGCCAAAAAATTTATTAAAAATAAAGAAGAATTATAGAAGTGTTTCAAATTTAAATCTACGAGGGAAAGATGTGTGGAATTGTTGGACATATAGGTCATAAAAACTCGGTTCATGTAGTTCTTGAAGGTCTTAAAAGGCTAGAGTATCGCGGTTATGACTCTTCTGGAGTTTGTTTTAAAAATGAGTTTGGTAACTTAACTCTCTTTAAGAAAACTGGAAAATTACATAATTTAAAAAACCTCTTAAGAGGAGTTAATTTAAGCTCCAACTCCTGCGTGGGACACACTCGATGGGCAACTCATGGAGTTGTAAACGATCAAAATTCTCATCCACACTTGAATGATACTATATCCATAGTCCATAACGGCATTATAGAAAATGCAGCGGAAGTTAAAAAAGATTTAATTTCCGAAGGATTACAGTTTAAATCGGATACTGATTCTGAAGTTTTTTTAGGTCTAGTCCATTACAGCGTAAGACAAGGCATGAGTCTATTTGATGCTGTTTCTCGGTCTTTTGAAAAAGTTCAAGGTAACTCAGCCTTTGTCATTCAGGAAAAAAGTTCAAATCAAATCCTAGCAATAAAAAGAGGCGCTCCACTTGTATGTGGTTTAAATTTTAAAACAAATGAAGTTATGGTTTCTTCTGATCCATATGCTCTAGTTGGTATGGTTGATCAGATATTTTTCCCGGAGGATGAAGTCGTTTGTTGTCTAACAGGAGAGAAAGATAAACCTATTACTTTTTATGAAAAAAATGGTGAATTATCTGAGAGGTATGTATCAAAAAAGCAAGAATGTGGATTAGAACCTCAAGAGAAGGGTGAATTTGAGCATTATATGCTTAAGGAAATACACGAGCAGCCTGGGCTTATTCGTTTCTTAGAAGAGTATTATTTTTTAGGTGCGGGGAAAGAGGTTTTAAAAAATGTTGAAAACGAAAAGCCTAGTCGTATACAGCTTAATGCCTGTGGAACAGCATATTATGCTGGTTTGGTTATTCGTAATTTTATTGAGTCAATAAATCGAATACCTGTTTCCGCTGAGTTGGCAAGTGAGTTTCGTTACAGAGATCCGATCTTTCAAGAGTCAGATTTGGGGCTTTTTATTAGTCAATCAGGTGAGACTGCGGATACATTGGCTGCACTTAATCTTTGCGTTGAAAGAAAAGTAAAAACTTACTCCCTTGTTAATGTTGAAGGATCTACACTTTCTAGGTTGTGTGATCAAAACCTTTTTATTAAAGCTGGTGTTGAAATAGGGGTGGCAAGTACAAAAGCATTTACCCAGCAAGTTCTTACCGGCCGTATAATGGCAGAGTCCTTAAAAGGAACACCTTCTTATGGAGAGTTGAGGACTAAGTTTTCTTTGTTGGCTCACAGGCTTGAAGTATTGCTGTCTCAAGTTGATAAAATTAAAAAGATAGCAGAAGAAATTTATAATTATAAAGGCTTCTTCTTTACAGGCAGAGGCCAATATTTTCCGATTGCTCTTGAAGGAGCACTTAAACTTAAAGAGATTGCCTACGTCCATGCTGAGGGGTATGCAGCTGGCGAACTTAAGCATGGACCAATTGCTTTAATTGACGAGGAGATGGTTAATGTCGCAATTATTGGGCCTGAGCTATTAGAAAAAGCTGTGTCGAATGTTGAGGAAATAAAAGCGAGAAGAGGAGTCATTGTTATTTTAGGACCCAAAGATAGAAAAGATCTAGAAGCTTTAAGTGACCACTATATACCTCTTAACTTTGATGGCTTAGAAGAGTTGTCACCAATTTATGTCAATGTTGCCAACCAATTACTTTCTTACTATATGGCCAAATTCAAGGGTACAGATATTGATAAGCCTAGAAATTTGGCGAAGTCTGTTACAGTTGAATGATGGTGTAAGTGGGCGTTTTATAAACTTAATAAAAACTGAGTTGTTTATTTTAAAAAATGTTGAGCTCTGACTTGTTCATTCCCTTTGTCGTTGAAATCATAACCCTTGTTGCAATGCTGTAAACTTCCATTTTGTTGATAATCTCTTATGCATTGGCCGTTCATGGGATTCGGAGGAATTTCAAACTTTTGGAGTTAGGATATAAATTTTTCAAATGAATCCTTATTTAAATAAGATCTAAAAATTCCTGGCTTTTATTAGGTCCTAATCTATTACTTTGAAGTAATTTCTTAATTATTTTACCTTTTTACAGTATAGTATTTTTCCATACTACAACTTGAAGTTTATAAATTTATTTAACAGGAGTGTCTTAAGTGTCGGTATATAAAAAAATGATTAAGTGCCTTAAGGATAAAGACCTGTCTGCCTATTTAGACCTTTTACACAAAGACTTCATTTTTGTGCGCCATCAGATGGGTGAATCAGTTCCCAAAAAAGAATGGGAAGTTACTGTTACTGGCATGTTTAATGCAATGGGAGAGGGTAAACTGACTTTTAGTGAAAACAGATGTTTGTATGAAAATAATGATATTTTAGTTATGCATAATATGGGCAGTTTCCCGGATGGAAGTAAAGAAGCTATTATGGCAGTGCATACTGTTAAGGATGGCAAGATTATAAGAACTGAAAGTGGAGCAACACCAATAAAATAGAAAAAAGTTTAAATTTTTCTATACTTTCATAATAGTCGTTTTATTTCACAGGTAGAATCTACTCTTCCGCCATGGTATAAAAGCGCGTTTGAGAATAAACAGCTCTTCTAAGGCCTTTGTCAAAAGGCCTCAATTACTAATTATTAAAAATTGAAGGTAAATTGATGATAAATCTAGAAAGCTTAAGTCAGGGTCAAAAAAGTGTGGTTTTAAAGACTGAGGGGCCTCTAATGGTTTTAGCTGGAGCTGGATCGGGTAAGACAAGGACCTTAGTAGCAAGAATAGTCTACCTTTTAGAGAATTTGAAGATTAGCCCTTTTCAAGTTTTAGCACTAACATTCTCTAATAAAGCTGCAAGAGAAATGAGGGAGAGGATTTCATCAGAAGCCAACCTTGATTTAGGTGCCTTGCAAGTGACAACCTTTCATTCCTTCTGTGCAAAAGTTTTGAGGACTGAGGCTAACTACCTTGGCTTAAGTAGAAATTTTACCATTTATGATCAAACAGAATCTAAAGCTGTTATAAAAAATATCTTGGGCAGAAAAGGAATAAGTCCTAAGGAGTTACCACCATCAGAAATTTTATACTTTATAGAAGGCTTAAAAAATAACGGTCATTATATTGGTAGAGAAGACTCATTATCTGAATTAGATGAGAAGGATGAATATTTTCCCTATTTTGAAGAATATGAAAGAGAAGTTCATAAAGCCAATGCCTGTGACTTTGGTGGATTGATTACTGGGACACTAGAACTTTTTGAAAAACATCCAACAGTTCTAGAAACTTACAAAAATAGATTTCAATATATTCTTGTTGATGAATACCAAGATACCAATAGGGCTCAATTTGAACTGGTCAAGCTTTTGGCAAATGAAAAAAAGAATATCTGTGTTGTGGGGGATGAAGATCAATCCATATATTCTTGGAGAGGAGCGGACATAAGAAATATATTAGAGTTTGAAAAGGTATTTCACGATGCTGAAGTATTGAAACTTGAACAAAATTACCGCTCTTCAAAAAATATTATAGAAGCTGCTTCTTGTGTTATTTCTCAAAATAAAATGAGAAAAGGCAAAGAAATGTGGACCGAAAATGAAAGAGGTGATTCAGTTCAAATTGTAGAATTAAAAAATGATAAGGATGAGGCAAGCTTTGTAAGTACAGAAATTAAAGAGCTCATTGAGAATAAAGATGAAAAGGTTTTATATAGAGATATCGCTGTTTTTTATAGAGCAAATTCACAATCAAGAATTGTTGAGGACTATTTAAGAAGTAATAATATTCCTTACAGAGTAGTTGGTGGAACAAAATTTTATGAAAGGAAGGAAATAAAGGACCTTCTTTCATACTTAAGATTGATTGTTAATGACAAGGATTCATTGGCCTTAAGTAGAATTATCAATACCCCTTCTCGAGGTATTGGATCGGTAACTCTAAGAAAGTTTGAAGAGGAAGCTATTAGAACAGGACGTTCTTTGTGGGAAACAATAGAAGGTTTTGTAAAAAATAGTGAGGAATATTTTCATTTAAAAATCAGTCAGAAGGTAAAGTCGAGTATTAGTGAATTTGTTAATATGATTCAAGAAGGTAAAGACTTAAATCAAAGCAAAATTTGTCCAAGTGATATTTTTGAAAAGATTCTGCACGATTCAGGTTACTTAAGTTTTCTTAAATCCAGTAAAGATTATGAATCATTGGCTAGGGTAGAAAACTTAGAGGAGTTAGTGAATGCGATTAAGCAATTTGAAAGTGGACAAAGTACTCCGACATTACTTGGTTTTTTAGAAACGATTACCTTAGATGGTAGTAGTGAAGAGAAAATTGAAGAAAAAAAGAATCTAGGGGAAGTTTCTTTAATGACAATACACGGTTCAAAGGGACTAGAGTTTAATTATGTATTCCTAGTAGGTTCAGAGGAAAATATTTTTCCCTCATTTATGAGCCTTGAAAATGGAGACCAGGGTTTAGAAGAAGAAAGAAGACTTTTCTATGTTGCTATGACGAGGGCAATGAAAAAGCTATATATTTGTTTTGCCCAAGGAAGAATGCTTCACGGTATGATGAGGTTTAATGGACCCAGTCGGTTTATCTATGAGATACCAGAGCAATTCTACTTTTGGCGGAAAAAAACGGATAACTTAAGTGAAGAAGGGTCTGAGTATGAAGACTTAAATGATTCGGATTTTAATGATAGAGAATATGATGATGAAAAAGTTTATCAAGTTGGTGATTTCTCTTCAAGTTATGAAAAGAAAAGAAAAGAATCAAGTAAATTCCCAAAAGGTATTAAAGTCCTTCATTCTTTATACGGAGAAGGTTTAGTAATTGATAATCAGGGCTTTGGGACTGAGGAAAAGGTGGTAATTGAGTTTCTTGGTGGGGAAAGAAAAAAGTTTATGGTTAAGTTCGCTCCTCTAAAAAAAATTTGAATTAAATTTTCAACAAAAAATTTTTTTTGTTAAAATCTAATTTTACAAAAAATATAGAGGAATAGAATGAAATTATTAAAATATCTTGGTGTGTTTTTAGTAATAACTTTAATATCATTCCTAGCTTTATTTTTTTATATAAAACAAGCTTTTCCTCCTGAAAAGATTAAGGAAATCACCTTAACCCAACTTAAAAAAAGCTTTCCCAAAGCTAAATTTAAAATAAATTCAATAGAGACAAGCTTATTTCTTTCGCTTAATGTCGAAGTCGCCGGTTTTGAAGTTACCGGTTCAGAGGGAAAAACTCTTTTTAAAGTTGAGAAAGTAAAAAGTAATATTCCTTTACTATCTCTTTTCCAAGATTCAAAGGCAATAGATCTAAGCTTTTATGATCCAGTAATAAACTTTAGAACTAATGGAGAAAAAAATAATTTCACTGAGACTTTTGTTGCTAAATCCGATATTAAAAATAAAGTAAGCAGTGATAAAGTAAGCAGTGATAAAGTAAGCAGTGATAAAGTAAGCAGTGATAAAGTAAGCAGTGATAAAG
>MDTD01199315.1_pt1 | contig 19079 bp, 16 predicted proteins | sample 811221 | NCBI WGS metagenome assembly MDTD01 (sample SAMN05326646, study PRJNA326480) | marine metagenome | isolation source: seawater | place: Pacific Ocean: South West | collected 2011 | reverse complement strand
GCGCTCGATCCGGCGCGGCCCGTCTTTGTCGAGGCCGAGAGCGCGCGCATCGGGCGTATCGCCCTGCCCCCGGCGCTGGCCGTGGCGATGAAGGCGGCGCGCGCCGTGCGGATCGAGGCGCCGATGGCCGCGCGGGTGGGTCATATCCTGAAGGACTATGCCGACCTGATCGCCGATCCGGCGCGGCTCGACGCGATCCTGGGGCGGCTCGTGCGCTATCACGGGCACGCGGAGGTCGAGAGATGGCGCGCGCTTGCCGCGGCAGGCGCGTTCGCGCCGCTGGTGGCGGCGCTCATCGCCACCCACTACGATCCGCGCTATACCCGCATGAGCCGCGCCGAGGCCGAGCCGCTTGCCCTGCCCGACCTCGAGGAGGCCACGCTGCGCGCCGCCGCCCGGCACCTGAGCACACGCCACGGCTAGGCTCAGGCCGCCGCGCGCACCACCTGCGCCAGCGCCGCCTCCACAAGCTCCGGCCCCGCGCCGGGCCGCCCTGCCCCCTCCGAGAGCATCCGCCGCCAGCCGCGCGCGCCGGGACGGCCCGCGAAGAGGCCCAGCATGTGCCGCGTCACCTGGTTGAGCCGTCCGCCCGCGCCCAGATGCGCCTCGATATAGGGCAGCATCGCGCGCACCGCGCCCTCGGGCGTGCTGTCAGGCCCCGGCGCGCCGAAGATCCGCCGGTCGGCCGCGCAGAGAATGTCGGCGGGCTGATGATAGGCGGCGCGCCCCACCATCACCCCGTCAAGCCCGGAGGCGAGATGCGCCTCGGCCGCCTTCAGCGTGTCGATGCCACCGTTGATCGAGATGTGCAGATCGGGAAAGAGCCCCTTCATCCGCTGCACGAGATCGTAATCGAGCGGCGGGATCTCGCGGTTGTCCTTCGGGCTGAGCCCCTGAAGCCAGGCCTTGCGTGCATGGATTTGAACCCGGCGCACCCCCGCCGCGCTGATCCGCGCGATGAACTCCGGCAGGACCTCCTCGGGCTCCTGCTCATCGACGCCGATGCGGCACTTCACCGTCACCTCGCGCGGCTGCGCGGCGATCATCGCGGCACAGCACTCGGCCACAAGGTCCGGGGCGCGCATCAGCACCGCGCCGAAGGTGCCCGACTGCACCCGGTCCGAGGGGCAGCCGCAATTGAGATTGATCTCGGCATAGCCCGCTTGCGCCCCCAGCCGCGCCGCCTTTGCCAGTTCCGCCGGGTCCGACCCGCCCAGTTGCAGCGCGACGGGATGCTCCTGCGGGGAATGGTCCAGCAAATGCAGCGCGCGCCCCCGCACCAGCGCGGGTGCCGTGACCATCTCGGTGTAGAGACGCGCATGACGGCTGAGCAGCCGGTGCAGATACCGGCAGTGGCGGTCGGTCCAGTCCATCATGGGGGCGACCGCCAAAAGGGGCATATTGAAATTATTGTATTTTTTATTTTTATCAGTCATTTATCGCCCAGTCTTTCAGCCCGTTCTTGTCTGATATGTTGTAAATCGCGCCCATTTCGGGCAGGATTTGCAACAAATAGTGTAACTCGGGCCAATTGTTTTAATCCCACGGGTACCATCATCAAGCGAAAGCGAAAAGACGGCTCTGCCGCGTGGCTTGCCCAGGTCTCCGTCCGGCGGGCTGGAAAAACCCTCTGGCACGAGAACCGGACCTTCGAGCCGCGCGCGACAGCCGCGGCCTAGATCGAGAAGCGCGAGAAGGATCTCGCCAAGCCCGGCGCCCTCGAAAACCTGCCCATCGGGGAGACGCGCCGCCGCGAAGTGACCCTCGGCCCAAATACCGTAACGAGGAACGGCCACACATCGCGATCGGCATCAAGGCCCCGATCACGCTGACGAAATCGGGGGGCATCACCAGCCTGTCACCGTGATCGAAGCCGGAAAACTCCCGCCAAGGGCGGTAGAAGGTTCGGGGGCGGACCAGGATAATGCTGTGGCCGAGGTCGAACGGCTCGCCGTCATAAGTGACGTGAGACAGGCCCGCATACAATCTCGGCTGCGCTTCGGTCGTCATTGCCCGCCCTCAGTGGCGGAAGCGGTGGGATTCGAACCCACGAACGGCTTGCACCGTTGCTGGTTTTCAAGACCAGTGCCTTCAACCACTCGGCCACGCTTCCACACCGTTCGGGGGCTCTGGTGCTTGCGACCGGCTTACGGGCGATTTTCGCGTTGCCCGCTGCCCCTCGCAAACTTGCCCCCAACTCCTTGTAACCACAATCCTATTTCTTGGTCCAGCGAGCAACGGCGGTCGAACCCCCGCTTGCTTTCAAGACCGGTGCAATTGGCCACCCTGCCACCCTTCCATGCCCCGAGTGGCAAGTCCCTAGCGACTGCCGCGCGATTCTGCAAAGCCCTGCGGGGAAAATCCGCGCAAGGCCTGGCGCGGCGCTTTTCACGCGGCCCGCAAGCGGCTAGACTGCGCCCAAACAAGATCGGGTGGCGGCACGCCCGTGCAAAGGCAGGCCAGGGGGCAGAGAATGGGTCAAGAAGCGAAGGTCAGGCGGGCCGGATGCGCAGCCGCGCTGCTGGCGGCCATGGCGCTGGCGGGCTGCGACGAGAGCGGAAATCTCAGCTTCGGGCAGCCGGGAGCGGGAGAGGCCGCGAGCAGCGCCCGGTCGGTGCGGCTGGTCGAGCGCGATGTCGAGGCGCCCGAGGTGTTTCAGAAGACCGATATGGGACTGTGGGACGGCCGGCCCTCCCTGGGCGGCGTCTGGGTGGCCCATCCCGATGTCACGGAGCCCGAGCGCGTGATCATCCGCAACGCCGCCAACGGCAATTTCGTGATCGGCGCGCTCTTCCGGCGCGAGCGCGACCTGCCGGGCCCGGCCTTCCAGGTCTCCTCCGACGCGGCCGAGACGCTGGGAATGCTCGCCGGGTCCCCCGCGCAGCTCAACGTGACGGCGCTGCGCCGCGAGGAAGCCCCGGAGACGACCGAGGCCCCGGCCGCGGAGGCATCGGCGCAAACGCCTGCCGAGGCGGCGGAAATCGCCGCGCCGGCCGAGATCGAGGCGAGCGATCTCGATCCGGTGGCCGGGGCCGCCGCCGCCGTCGAGGCGGCCGAGATCGCGGAGGCGGCCAGCGCCGCCGCCACATCGGGGGCGCAGGCAGCGGCGGCAGCCGCGCCCGCGACCGAAGATACCCCCAGGGCCGGGCCCGTCGCGCGCCCTGCCGCCAAGCTTGACAAGCCCTTCATCCAGGTGGGCATCTTCAGCGTCGAGCAGAACGCGCGCAACACCGCAACCGCGCTGCGGCAGGCGGGGATCGTGCCGACGGTGCTGGCGCAGAATTCGCAGGGCAAGGCGTTCTGGCGCGTGATCGTGGGGCCCGCCACCAGCGCCGCCGACCGTGCCGCCGTTCTGGACAAGATCATGGGCATCGGTTTCGCCGATGCCTATCCGGTGAGCAACTGATCGGGGAGGACCACCATGGGGATGCTGCGCCACTGGATCCTCGTGCTGGGCCTCATGGCCCTTGCCCTGCCCGCCGCCGCCTTCGAGACGAGCGCGCGCGCGGCCTATGTGGTGGACATGACCACCGGCACGGTGCTGCTCAACAAGAATGCCGACGAGCCGCTGCCGCCGGCGTCCATGTCCAAGCTGATGACGCTCTACGTGGCCTTCGAGGCGGTGCGTGACGGGCGGCTCTCGCTCGACGAGCGGCTGCCCGTGTCCGGACACGCGATGAGCTATGGCGGCTCGACCATGTTCCTCAATACCCGGGACAGGGTGCGGGTCGAGGATCTGCTGCGCGGGATCGTCGTGCTCTCGGGCAACGACGCCTGTGCGGTGATCGCCGAGGCGCTCAGCCCCGATGGCACCGAGGCTGGCTTTGCCCGCTTCATGACGCAACGCGCGCAGGCGATGGGGCTGACAAATTCGGTGTTCCAGAACGCGAGCGGCTGGCCAGCCGCGGGCCATGTCATGTCGATGCGCGACCTTGCGCTGCTGGCGCGTCGGCTGATCGAGGATTTTCCCGAGTTCTATCCCATGTTCGCCGAGACCGAGTTTCGCTTCGACGGGCGCGCGCCCGCCAACATCCACAACCGCAACCCGCTTCTGGGCCTCGGCATCGGCGCGGACGGGCTCAAGACCGGGCATACGCAGGAGGCGGGCTATGGCCTTGTCGGTTCGGCGGTGCAGGGCGACCGGCGCGTCATCTTCGCCATTACCGGCCTCGACAGCGCCGCCGACAGGGCACGCGAATCCGAGGCGATCGTCAACTGGGCCTTCCGGCAGTTCGCGCAGAAATCCGTGCTGAGCGCGGGCACGGTGGTGGCCGAGGCCGAGATCTGGATGGGCGACGCGCCGCGCGTGGGTCTCACGCCCGCCGAGGACATCGAGATGCTGCTGCCGGTGCTCGGGGCGGACCGGGTGCCCGCGCAGGTGGTTCATACCGGGCCGGTGCGCGCGCCGGTGGCAAAAGGCGACGTGCTGGGCGAACTGGTCATAGCTCCCGAGGGCCTGCCCGAGCGGCGCGTGCCGCTGGTTGCGGCCTCGGAGGTGGGGCCCGGCGGGGTCATGACGCGGCTGCGCACGGTGGCGGGCCTCCTGCTCGCCCGGCTGCGCGCGGGTCCAGAGGGGGCGCTTTGAGCGGCGCGGGCCTTTTCATCAGCTTCGAGGGGATCGACGGCTCGGGCAAGTCCACGCAGGCGCGGATTCTTGCCGAGGATCTGCGTGAAAAGGGGCGCGAGGTGGTGCTCACCCGCGAGCCTGGCGGCAGCGCGGGGGCCGAGGAGATCCGCAGGCTCGTGCTGACCGGCGCGGGCGACCGCTGGTCGCCGGAAACCGAGGTGCTGCTCTTCACCGCCGCGCGGCGCGACCATCTGGAGCGGGTGATCGCCCCCGCGCTCGACCGCGGCGCGGTGGTGATCTCGGACCGTTTCGCCGACAGCACGCGGGTCTATCAGGGCGTGGGCCGGGCCGACCTGCGCCCGCTCGTGGACGAGTTGCACCGGCTGGTGATCGGCCGCGAGCCGGACCTGACGCTGCTCATCGACATCGACCCGGCAGCGGGGCTTGCCCGCACGGGCGCGCGCGGCGGGGGCGAAGCGCGGTTCGAATCCTTTGGCCTCGCGCTTCAGGAACGGCTTCGCGCGGGATTTCTTGCCTTGGCCGCGGAAGCACCCGGGCGCGTCACCGTCATCGAGGGCGCGCACGCACCCGAGGTCGTGGCGGCAGAGGTGGCGCGCGTGGTCTCCGCGCGGCTGTCATGAGCGGCATGAGCGAGGAGGCGCTGCCCGAACCCGACCGCGCCGAGGGCGCGCCACATCCGCGCGAAACGGGGCAGATCTTCGGGCAGGAAGCGGCCGAGGCGGAATTTCTCGATGCCTTCGCCTCCGGGCGGCTGCATCACGGCTGGCTGCTGACCGGGGCGGAGGGGGTGGGCAAGGCGACGCTGGCCTGGCGCATCGCACGGTTTCTGCTGGCCAATCAGACTCCGGCGGAGGACGGCCTCTTCGGCGCGCCACCGCCGCCCGCAAGCCTCGACGTGGACCCCGAGCACCCCGTCGCGCGGCGGCTGCGGGCGCTGTCGGAGCCGGGACTGTTCCTCTTGCGGCGCGGACCCAACGACAAGGGCGACCGGCTGGCGCAGGAGATCCGCGTCTCCGAGGTGCGCAAGCTGGCGAATTTCTTCGGGTTGTCGGCGGCGGATGGCGGGCGGCGGGTGGTGATCGTCGATGCTGCGGACGAGCTCAACACCCAGGCCGCGAATGCGCTTCTGAAGATGCTCGAGGAGCCGCCCGCGCGCACCGTGATGCTGCTTGTCGCGCATCAGCCATCGCGGCTTCTGCCGACGATCCGCTCGCGCTGCCGGATGCTGCGGCTTTCGCCGCTTGGCGCGCCCGACATGGCGCGCGCGCTCGGGCAGGCGGGGATCGTGCCGGAGGGCGACCCTGCGGCGCTGGCGGAACTGGCGGGCGGCTCGGTGGGGGCGGCGGTGCGGCTCGCCTCTCTCGACGGGCTCGCGCTCTATGCCGACTGGGTGGCGCTGATGGAGAGCCTGCCGCGGCTCGACCGGCCCCGCGCGCTGCGGCTGGCGGAACGGGTGGCCGCGCGCGGCGCGGAGGCGCGGCGCGATCTGATGTTCTCGCTCATCCACCTCTTTCTCGCGCGGCTCGCGCGCAGCGGGGCGACGGGCGCGCCCCCCGCTGTCGAGGCTGCCCCGGGCGAGGCGGCGCTCATGGCGCGGCTGGCCCCCGATCCGGGCCGCGCGCGCGCCTGGGCCGCGCTGGCCGAAGAGGCGGGCGGGCGCGCGCGCCACGGTCTTTCGGTCAACCTTGACCCTGCCGCGCTGCTCCTAGATACGGTGTTCAGGATCAAGGACACCGCCGGGGGCTGACCCGGCCACCGGAGACCCATGACCGCCACCGCCCGCATCACCGACAGCCATTGCCATCTCGACTTTCCCGATTTCGAGGAGGGCCTTGGTGACGTGATCGCGCGCGCGGGCGCGGCGGGGGTGCACCGGATGGTGACGATCTGCACAAGGCTGCGGCAGGAGCCGCAGGTGCGCGCCATCGCCGAGGCGCATCGCCCGGTCTTCTACGCCGCGGGCACCCACCCGATGAGCGCCGCCGAAGAGCCCATGGCCACGGTGGATGAGCTTGTCGCGCTGTCCGCGCATCCGAAATTCGTGGGGATCGGCGAGACGGGGCTCGATTATCACTACACCGCCGAGAGCGCGGAGGTGCAGAAGACCAGCCTGCGCCTCCATATCGCGGCGGCGCAGGAAACCGGCCTGCCGCTCATCATCCATGCCCGCGACGCGGACGAGGACATGGCGCGCATCCTGGCAGAGGAGTTCAGGAACGCGCCCTATACCTGCGTGATGCATTGCTTTTCCTCCGGTGCCGGGCTTGCGCGGGCGGCGCTCGATCTCGGCTTCTACCTCTCGATGTCGGGCATCGCGGCCTTTCCGAAAAGCCAGGCGTTGCGCGACATCTTCGCCGCCGCCCCCGTGGATCGCATCCTGGTGGAGACCGACGCGCCCTATCTCGCGCCGCCCCCGCACCGGGGCCGCCGCAACGAGCCGGCCTATGCGGTCCACACGGCGCGGAAGGGGGCCGAGATCTTCGGCATGGACTGGCCGGATTTCGCCGCGCAGACGGAGGCCAATTTCGAGCGCCTCTTTTCCAAGGCGGTGCTGTGATGGGGGAGTTGCGCTTTACCATCCTCGGCTGCGGCTCTTCGGGGGGGGTGCCGCGGCTTGGCGGGCATTGGGGGGACTGCGACCCGGCCGATCCGCGCAACGCGCGCCGCCGCTGCTCGATGCTGGTCGAGCGCGAGACCGCACAGGGCGTGACCCGCGTGCTGATCGACACCGCCCCCGACCTGCGCGCGCAGCTTCTCGATGCCGGGATCGGCACGCTCGACGCGGTGGCCTATACCCATGCCCATGCCGATCATGTCCACGGCATAGACGATCTGCGGATGATCGTCTTCAACCGGCGCGCACGCCTGCCGGTCTGGGCCGATGGCGACACGCAGAACGCGCTCTATTCCCGCTTCGGCTATGCCTTTACCCAACCCGCCGACAGCCCCTATCCGCCGATCCTCGACATGCACACGATCGACGGGGCCTTCACCGTCGAGGGGGCGGGAGGCGCGATCACGCTCACCCCCTTCCGGGTGGGCCATGGCAGCATCGACGCGCTCGGCTTTCGCGTGGCCGATCTGGCCTATCTGCCCGACGCGGTAAAGATACCAGAGGCCGCCTGGCCCACGCTCGCGGGGCTTGACTGCTGGGTGGTCGATGCGCTGCGGCGCACGCCGCACCCCACCCATGCCCATCTCGATCTCACGCTCGCGTGGATCGCGCGGGCGGCCCCGCGCCGGGCGGTGCTGACCAACATGCATATCGACCTCGATTACGCGACCCTGGACGCCGAGACGCCCGATCACGTCACCCCCGCCTTTGACGGGATGGTGATCCGCTATCCGGTCTGAGCCGGTGCAGGCGCTTCTCGAGGTCATCCTGCCGGTCTTCCTGGTGATCGGCTTCGGCTATCTCGCGCATTGGCGGGGCTGGTTCTCGGCGGCGGGCGTGGACGGGCTCATGGTCTTCACCCAGAAATTCGCCATTCCCTGCCTCTTGTTCGTGGCCATCGCGCGGCTCGACCTGGCGCAGGAATTCGACTGGCGGCTGCTGCTGAGCTTTTACGCGGGCGCGCTCTCGGGCTTTCTGCTGGGTCTCTTCGGCGCGCGGAACCTCTTCGGGCGGTCCTGGGAGGATGCGGTCGCCATCGGCTTTGCCTGCCTTTTCTCCAACTCGGTGCTGCTGGGACTGCCGATCACCGAACGCGCCTATGGGGCCGAGGCGCTTTCGGCCAATTTCGCCATCATCGCGATCCACTCGCCCTTCTGCTACGGCGTGGGCATCACCGCGATGGAGGTGGTGCGCGCGCGTGGACAGGGGGCGATGCGCGTGGCCGCCAAGGTGTTGCGCGCGATGTTCTCCAACACGCTCATCCTCGGGATCGCCGCCGGGTTCGCCGTCAACCTCTCGGGCCTGCCGCTGCCCGGACCGGTCGATGACGCGCTCGATCTCATGGTGCGCGCGGCCCTGCCCGCCGCGCTCTTCGGGCTGGGGGGCGTGCTCGTGCGCTATCGGCCCGAGGGCGACATGCGCGCGATCCTCTATGTCTGCGCGGTCTCGCTTCTGGCGCATCCGGCGATCACCTACGGGCTGGGGCGGGCCTTCGCGCTCTCGCCGGAGGCGCTGCGCCCGGCCGTGGTGACGGGCGCGATGGCACCGGGGGTCAACGCCTATATCTTCGCCAACATGTATGGCCATGCCAAGCGCGTGGCGGCCTCGAGCGTGCTGATTGCCACGGGGCTGACGGTGCTGACGGCCTGGGGCTGGTTGCAGGTGCTGCCGTGATCAGCGGTCGGAGGGATGGTTCACGCCGTCCTCCCAGGGGATCGGGTCGAAATCCCGCGGGTTGACGCCTTCGATCGCGCCGAGATTGACGCCGAATTCATGGGGGTTCGAGCGGCGGCGGTGATGGGTGTAGATGCCGCAGATCCGGCAGAAGTAATGCTTCGCCGTCCCCGTGCCCCATGTGTAGAGCGTGAGCGCATCTGCCCCCCGGACGATTTCCAGATCGTCGAGCGCCACGCTGATCGTGGCCGGGCCGCGCCTGCGGCAGAAGGAACAGTCGCAGCGATGCGCGTCGCCAAGGCTCGGGTCGCGGGGGCGCAGGCGCAGTTCGACCGCGCCGCAATGGCAGGTGGCTTTCAGCGGATCGGTCATCGGCGTCTCCTCACGCGGGGAATCGGGGTCTGGCGAAAGCGATAGTCGGCTTCCGGATGCGGCGGCAGGCCGTGATGCGCCTCCCAGAAACGCGGCCCGCCCAGGCGCAGGAAGAGCGGCAGCGTCAGCACCACGCCCGCCACGAAGCCCCCCGCATGGGCCCAGTAGGCGACGCCCCCCATGTCCGGGTCGCTGCCGAGGCCCGCGAAGACCTGGATGGCGAACCACACGGCCAGCAGAAGTGCGGCCGGGATCGTGATGATGCGAAAGAAGATGATGAAGATCAGCAGGATATCGACGCGGGCACGCGGAAAGAGCAGAAGATAGCCGCCCATCACCCCGGCGATGGCCCCGGAGGCCCCCACCGTCGGCACCATCGAGAGCGGCCCGCCCAGGATATGCGTGATCCCCGCCGCGATGCCGCAGGCGAGATAGAAGGCGAGAAACGGCAGATGGCCCATGCGGTCCTCGAGATTGTCCCCGAAGATCCACAAGAACAGCATGTTGCCCACCAGATGCATGAGCCCGCCATGCAGGAACATCGAGGTCAGGATGCCCGACCAGGCCCCGGTCTGCGTGACGCGCGCCGGGATCATCGCATATTCGGAATAGAAGCGCAGGAGCGCGCGCTCATCCCCGAATAGCGGCAGGTAGCCCAGGAAGATCAGCACATTGGCCGCGATGAGCGCCCACGTCACATAGGGCGTCCGCCCCGAGGGGTTATGATCGCGGATCGGAAACATGCCCGGAAGCTAGCGCGCTTCGGCCCTTCGGGAAAGGCGCAAGTCGCCGGGCGTGGCACCGCTTTCTTGAAAGGAAAGCGGCCCGAAATCTTTTGAAGATTTCGGGGGCTCGGTCGGTCAGGACATGCCGCTCAGAAGCGCCGCGTTGCCGCCCGCGGCCGTCGTGTCCACGCAGACATGCCGCTCGTGGAGCGCATGGCCCAGATCGGGCATCCCGGTGATCAGCGGCAGGATCGGGCCCGCGCGCCGCGCAAGCGCGTCCGCATAGGCACGCGCGTCGCGCGCCTCGCCCCACCAGAGCGCGCCCGAGAGCCCCCCCATGGTGACGAGCGCCTCCGGGTCCACCCGGCCCGTCACCGCGACCGCCACGCCGCCAAGCGCCTCGACCGCCCGTTTCTGGGCCGTCGCTGCCGCCTCACCCGGCCCGAGACAGAGAAGCGCCGGGCGCACATGGGTGGTCAACCGGTTCGATTCGCCCGTGGGTCCGGGCAGGACGAGCGCCGCGCGCGGGGGATGATGGGCACGATTGGCGGCGTCGAGCGCAGCCTGCACCGCGCGCACGGGCATCGCCGCCCCCCATTTCTCGCCCGTCATCGGCGCGGGCTGCGCGGTGAAACGCGCGAGGTAATGCGGCCCGCCCGCCTTGGGTCCGGTGCCCGACAGGCCCTCGCCCCCGAAGGGCTGCGAGCCCACGATGGCACCGATCTGGTTGCGGTTGACATAGATGTTGCCCGCGTGGACGGCCTCGGTCACATGCTGCACGCGGTCGTCGATCCGGGTCATCAGGCCGAAGGTGAGGCCATAGCCGGTGGCGTTGATCGCACCGATCACGCGGTCGAGATCGCGCGACTTGAACGTGGCGAGATGCAGCACCGGGCCGAAGATCTCGCGCTCCAGATCGGCGATGCCGTCCACCCGGATCAGCGTCGGCGCGATATAGGTGCCGACATTGGGGGTCTTGAGGTCATGCAGCAGCCGCCCCTCGGCGCGCGCCGTCTGGATATGCGCGGCGATGCCCGCGCGCGCCTCTTCGTCGATCACCGGTCCGCAATCGGTGCTCAGATGCCAGGGATTGCCGACCACGAGCGCATCCATCGCGCCGATGAGCATCTCTGTAAAGCTCTCGGCGATGTCCTCCTGCACGTAGAGGCAGCGCAGGGCGGAACAGCGTTGCCCGGCGGACTGGAAGGCCGATTCCACGATCGCCTGCACCGCCTGTTCGGGCAGCGCGGTGGAATCGACGATCATCGCGTTGAGGCCACCCGTCTCGGCGATGAGCGGCGCGCCGGGGGCGAGGTGGCGGGCCATGGCCGCGCGGATCCTGAGCGCCGTTTCGGTCGAGCCGGTGAAGGCCACGCCGCCCACCCGCGCATCCGAGGTGAGCATTGCCCCCACCTCGCCCGCGCCGGGCAGGAGCTGAAGCGCCGTCCTGGGCACGCCTGCGCGGTGCATCAGGCTGATGGCCAGATGCGCGATCAGCGGGGTCTGTTCGGCGGGTTTCGACAGCACCGCGTTGCCCGCCGCCAGCGCCGCGGCGATCTGCCCGGTGAAGATGGCCAGCGGGAAGTTCCACGGGGAGATGCAGGTGAAGGTGCCCACAGGCGCACCCTCGGGGGCGTTGGCCGCGTAGTAGCGCAGGAAATCCACCGCCTCGCGCAGTTCGGCCACCGCGTCGGGGATCGACTTGCCCGCCTCGCGGTGCAGGATGGCGAAGATCTCGCCGTAATTCTCTTCGTAGAGATCGGCCACCCTGTTCAGGATTTCCGCGCGTTCGGCGGCGGGGGCGTCCCAGGGTTTGGCGGCGGCGAGCGCGGTCTCGACATCCGCCGCGCTGGCCCATGCGGCGGTGCCGGGTAGGTCGGCGGGATCGGCGGGATTGGCGACCTTTTCCGGCGGCTGCGGATCGGACGTGCCCGCGAGGATCGGCTCGGCCTGCCATTGCTGGCTGGCAAACGGCGCGCGCGCCGCCTCGATGGCGTCGAGCGTGGGCTGGTGGCGCAGATCGAACCCGCGCGAATTGCGCCGCTCGGGCAGGAACAGCTCCGGTCCGGTGGGCAGATGGGGCCTGGGATCGCCCGCCGCCTCGAACGGGTCGCGGGCCACCGTCTCGGGCGGCACGCTCTGGTCCACGATCTGGTTGACGAAGCTGGAATTCGCACCGTTCTCCAGCAGGCGGCGCACCAGATAGGCCAGCAGGTCGCGATGCGCGCCCACCGGCGCATAGATACGGCAGCGGGTGCCCTCTGATTTCAGGATGATATCGTGCAGCGCCTCGCCCATGCCATGCAGGCGCTGGAATTCGAACGTGGATTTGTCGCTCGCCATATCGAGGATCGCCGCCGCCGTATGCGCGTTGTGGGTGGCGAATTGCGGATAGATCCGGTCCGTCATCGCCAGCAGCTTGCGGGCGTTGGCGATATAGCTGATGTCGGTCGCGGCTTTCGAGGTGAAGACCGGGAAGCCCGCGACCCCCACCACCTGCGCGCGCTTGATCTCGGTATCCCAATAGGCGCCCTTGACCAGCCGCACCATGATCCGGCGGTCGAGCCGCGTGGCAAGGTCGTGGAGGTAGTCGAGCACGTGGCTCGCGCGCTGGCCATAGGCCTGCACCACCACGCCGAACCCGTCCCAACCGGCAAGCGCGGGCTCCGAGAGCACCGCCTCGATCACGTCGAGCGAGAGCGACAGGCGGTCGGCTTCTTCCGCGTCGATGTTGAGGCCCATGCGCGCGGACCTGGCCAGGAGCGCGAGGCTGCGCAGGCGCGGCACCAGCACATCCATCACGCTGGCGCGCTGCGCCACCTCGTAGCGGGGATGCAGCGCCGAGAGCTTGACGGAAATGCCGGGATTGGCGCGGATATCCGCGTAGGTGCAGGCCGCCGCGATGGCGGTGATGGCGCGGCTGTAGCTCAGGTGATAGCGGCTCGCATCGGCATCGGTGCGCGCGGCCTCGCCCAGCATGTCGTAGGAATAGGAATAGCCCTTCTTCTCCATCGTCGCGGCGCGCTCCATCGCGGCCTGGATGGTCTCGCCCAGCACGAACTGGCGGCCCATCTCGCGCATGGCGCGGCCCACGGCAGTGCGGATCACCGGCTCGCCCAGCCGCTTGATCGCGGCGCGCAGATGGCCCACCGGCCCCGGCGTCTCGTCCTTGAGCACGCGGCCCGTCAGCATCAAGGCCCAGGTCGAGGCATTGACCAGCGGCGACGTGGAATGGCCCATATGCTTGCCCCAGTCCGACGGCGCGATCTTGTCCTCGATCAGCGCGTCGATCGTGTCGGCGTCCGGCACGCGCAGGAGCGCCTCGGCCAGGCACATGAGCGCGATCCCCTCATCGGTCGAAAGCCCGTATTCGGCCAGGAACACCTCCATCAGCCCCGGGCTCGACTGGCCGCGGATCGCGCGCACCAGATCGGCACCGCGCGCCGCGATGCGGGCACGGTCGGTTTCGGAAAGCGCGGCAAGCCCGACAAGACGCGCCAGCACCTCGCCCTCGTCGGCATAGGTGGCAAGGTCGATGGTGCGGCGCAGATCGGTGTCGTATGGCATGGATGCCCCCTTTGATTTCGGCGCATCATATCACCGGTTTGAAGGTGACTTTTCCCGATTGATATGCGATCGACAGCCGATTCGATCAATCGGGAGGAGAAATTGAGCCAGAACGGGTTTTCCGAGCTCGACCGGTTCGACCAGGCGATTCTGCGGGTTCTTGCCACGGACGGGCGGATCAGCGTGACCGATCTGGCGCGCGAGATCGGCCTGTCGAAATCGCCCACGCAGGCGCGGCTTCGGCGGCTCGAACGGGCGGGGGTGATCACCGGCTACCGCGCGCTTTTCGATCCGATCCGGCTGGGGCTTGACCATGTGAGCTTTGTCGAGGTGCGCCTGCACGACACGCGCGAGGCCGCGCTTGCCGCCTTCAACGCGGCCGTGGCGAAGATCCCCGAGATCGAGCAGGCCCATCTCATCGCCGGGAATTTCGACTACCTGCTCAAGGTGCGCACCCAGGACATGACCGATTACCGCCGCGTGCTGGCCGAGCAGATCTCGACCCTGCCACATGTGGCCAATACCTCGACCTATGTCGCGATGCAGGCGGTCAAGGAAAACGCGCTGAGCGATGTGATTTGACCCCGCCGCGCGATGCGCCATTATCGTCCTCATGATCGGACGTGTCTGCCTCCTGCTTCTGGTCGCGCTGCCGGGCGCGGGTGCCGCCTGCCCGCAGGCCCCGGATCACAGCGCCACGCTCGACGCGCTCATCGCGCAGGCACAGGCCGCCCCCGACGAGCGCAGCGCGCGGCTTCTGTCCAACCGGATGTGGGAGCTGTGGGCCGATGCGCCCGATACCCATGCCCAGGAACTGCTCGACGAGGGGATGACGCGGCGTGCCGCGCATGACCTTGCGGGCGCTCTCCTGGCCTTCGATGCGCTGATCGCCTATTGCCCGGACTATGCCGAGGGCTACAACCAACGCGCCTTTGTCAACTTCATCCGGCAGGATTATGCCGCAGCCCTGCCGGATCTGGAGCGCGCGCTCGCGCTCTCGCCGCGCCACACGGGCGCGCTGACGGGGCAGGCGATGACGCTGATGGCGCTCGAACGTCCGGGCGAGGCGGCGCTGGCGCTGCGCCGCGCGCTGGCGCTGAACCCCTGGCTGAGCGAGCGCCACCTTCTGCCCGTGCTCGAAGAGATGGAACGCGATATCTGAGCCTTTGCGCCGCCGTGCCCGTGCCGCCGAAAAATCCGTTTCCTTGGGCCCGCGCAGGCGCTAGGACGGCAGAGCCGCGTGCGGGCGTGGTGGAACGGTAGACACAAGCGACTTAAAATCGCTAGGGCATGGCCCGTGCGGGTTCGACTCCCGCCGCCCGCACCATTTGCTGCCTTTGCGGTGGACGCGACGGGTCGCGCAGGGCGACCGCCTCAAGGTCTTGGATCGCGCGCGCCCCCTTCGAGATGTGCCGGCGCGAGGCTTTCCTCGAAGAGGAAATCCGGGCGCCATGTGCTCTCCACCCCGATCTTGTCGAAATTCTCCGACAGCCAGGCATCGGCCGCGTTCCGGCCGATCTCTCTCAGGTGCAGGAGGAACTCGCTTTCCGCGTTGAGCTTGCTCGAGGCCGAGAGCTGCTGCATCTCCTCCTCCGCGCCGATCATGTGGAGCCGCGCATCGCGACAGGCTTCGCGGTCGATCCCCTCGTGATGGATCAGCTCCCATAGATAGACCGCCGAGCGCAGCTCCTTGATGAGGCTGCCGTTGAAGGCGATCTCGTTGAGCCGGTTCTCGATCTCGCTCGCCGTGGTGGGGATCTTGTGCAAGCGGCGGCCACGCCCCATTGATTTCGCACTTGCGCGGTGCCGCGAGGGTGCGGAGCGGAGGGTGGCCGGTAGCTCGTCAGGGACTACGAGAGGAGGTTCCCATGCCTCCTGGCCCTGCCGGGCGTAGGCCCAAGGCATCAGGGCCTCGATGTCTTGGGCGAGATGGCCGTTGGCGAGTTTCGTGAACAGATCGCGCAGATAGGCATAGGGTTCGACGCCGGTCATCTTGCAGGTGCCGATCAGGCTGGCGAAGCGGGCCCGGTTGCGGCCGCCTTCGTCGTGGCCGGCGAAGAGCGCGTTGCGGCGGTTCATGGCCGGGCTGCGGATGGCGTTTTCGACAGGGTTGGAGTCGATGTCGACGCGCCCATCGTCCAGGAACAGCCGGAAGCCATCGTGACGTTTCAGCATATAGGCCATGGCCTTGCCGAGCTCGGATTTGCGCGACACGCGTGCAGCCTGCACCTTCAGCCATGCGAAGAACGTGTCCACCAGCGGGCGGGACAGTTCCTGTCGGATGGCTCGGCGATGATCGGGGTCGGACCCGCGGATGGCATCCTCGATCTTGTAGAGGGCGGCGATGCGCAGCAGGGCCTCGTCGACGATGGGCGATCCCTTCCTGGGCGTGGCCTTGATCAGCTTTCTGCGGCCATGCGCCCAGCAGAAGGCCAGCCGCAGCGGATCGCCGCCCGGGCGTTCCGGCGTGGCCAGACGGGTATAGGCGCCATAGGCATCGACCTGGATCGTCCCGTTGAAGCCGTGCAGGATTTCGGCGGCGTATTCGCCTTTCCGGCCGGGGCGATAATGGAACACGACACCCGGTGGGGCGGTGCCGTTCCAGCCTCGGTCATCTCGCAAGACGGCCCAGAGGTAGCCGGTCTTCGTCTTTCCCCTGCCCGGGTCCAGCACCGGGGCAGGGGTTTCGTCAACGTGAAGGCGGGTGCTGCCCGCCATCAGCCGCTTGGCCATGTGGTCGACAACGGGGGCGATCAGCGCACCGGTCCGGCCCATCCAGTCGGCCAGCACCGAGCGCTCGATCGGCACCCCATGCCGCGCCATCACCACGGCCTGCCGGTTCAGCGGCATGTGCTCGGAATGCTTGGACAGGGCGATCTGGGCCAGCAGCGCCTCGGTGGGCCAACTGCCCTCCAGCAGATGCGCCGGCACCTTGGCCTGCGCCACGCCGGTGCGCCCCTTGGGACAGGCGTATCGGGGGCGAACGGTGACGATGACCTGATAGCGCGCGGGGATGTAATCCAGCCGCTCGCTGCGGTCCTCGCCGATCCGCACCATGTCGCCGCAGCCGCAGGGGCAAACGATGCTGTCGGGCGCGACCACGCGCTCGACCACGCGGCAGGCTCTCGGGCATGCGCAACCTCCATCCGCTCAAGCAGACCCTATCGCAGGCATGTCAGGCGTCAGGAACACATCAATTCAATGGCGCGTGGCCCCCGCTTACAGCCAAACCCCATTCCGAAACCCATTCCGGAGCCCATATCGTTCCGGTTCATCGTCTCATCCTCCTGATTTTCACCCGCAGGGTGCGTCTTTTGGCCGGCCCTCACGACAACATGGGGCAGGACAGACTAGGATCGGTGCCGCGCGGGGCGCCCTGTCCGGACGCCCCGCCCGGATCACACCGACGCCGTGACCGCGAACTCGGTCATCATGCCGGTCGCAAGGTGCGGCATGTGGTGGCAATGCAGCATCCAGCGGGCGGCCTCGCCTGCATCGAGCGCGACATCGACCATCGACATCGGCGGAACGTGAACCGTGTCGCGCAGCGCACCGGCCACACGCCGCCCGTTCAGGCCGACGACCTGGAACACATGCCCGTGCAGATGCATCGGGTGGGCCATCATCGACATGTTGTGGAACGACAGCACGACCCGTTCGCCGCGGCGGGCGGCGATGGGCTGGTGCTGGCCCCAGACGGCCCCGTTGATCGTCCAGACATAGGGCTGCATCGAGCCGCCCAGCATCAGCATCTGGCTGCGGTCCACGGGTCGAACCGGCAGGGGATCGCGGGCGATGAGGCGCGCCTCCTGCGCAAGATCGGTGTCGAACGCGGGTGCTGCGGTCTCCGCCATGGCATCGAGGCGCCGGACCTCGGCACCCTGCGTGGCAAGGATCAGGCCGGTGCGCTCCCGCGCGCCCTCGCGCAGGGCGAGGATCGGCCAGGCGCCGCCCTCGTTCGGCAGGTCGATCTCGATATCCAGCCGCTGGCCCATCGCCAGCCCGAACCGCGCGCCCGCGACGGGCTGGACGGCGTGGCCGTCCACCGCGACAAGCCGCGCCCCGGCGGTCCCGGTGTCGATCCAGAACACCGTCGCCGCGGCGGCATTGATGACCCGCAGCCGGATGCGCCCGCCGCGCTCGACCTGGACCACCTCCGGGTCCGCCAGGGTCCGGTCGTTGGCGAGATAGGCGTCCCAGTCACGGTCGTTCAGGTCCATGGCCATGCCGCCCATCTGGCCGCCCATGCCCATCATCCCCCCCATGCCGGACATGTTGCCCATCGGCATGCCGCCCGTGGCGCCGTGGCCCATGGCTCCGTGGTCCATGCCCTGCATCGCTCCCATGCCTCCCATGGGAGCGCCTTGATCGGGCTCCGCACCGGCACCATGGCCTGCGCCGTGCCCGCCTCCATGGCCACCGCTGATCTCTGCCAGAACCTCCTCGGGGGTCTTGAAGGAGAAGTCATGCAGGAACATCACGACCTCCTGCCGGTCGGCCGTCAGATCCTCGGACGAGCGCACGATCAGCGGTGCCGCCAGCAGCCGCATCTCCTGCGTCGGCACATGGCTGTGCATCCAGTGGGTGCCCGCCCGCGCCTCGAAGTCGTAGGATCGGGTCTCACCCGGTGCGAGAAGGGGCATCGGCATGTCCGGCACGCCGTCCTGCGCATTCGGCGGGATCTGGCCGTGCCAGTGGATGATGGTGCCGACATCGAGATCGTTGCTCAGATCGACCCGGAACCTCTGGCCGGGGTCGAGGATCAGTCCCTGACCGCCGGGGCCGGCAAGCCCGAAGACCGTGGCCGCGCGACCGTCGATGTCGAGCGTGCGCGTCGCAGCGGAGAGGCTGATCGGTGCCACCGCCTGCGCAAAGGCGATGCGGGGCATCTGTGCAGCGCCGATGGCGGCCGCACTTGCGGCGAGAAAGCCGCGTCGTGAAAGCATGTTCATGGTCGTCTCCTCGGGACTTCCGTCCCGTTCATCAAAACCGATGGGACGCCGCGGACGTCGGCCCGGGCGCGCTCAGAGGAGACGGGGCTTGGGAGGGTGTTCGGCCAGTCCCGGCGCACGGCCGACGTGGCCTGCCTCGGCGGGGAAGTCATGGTCGGCAGAACCGGACGCCTGTCCGGCTTCCACACCCGGCATCGTCAGGAAGATCGACAGACCCGCGCAGACGAACGCGCACATATCGGCATCGGCCGATCCACAGCCCTCTCCAGCGTCACAGCCGAGGTCCGCGATGACCGAAGCATGCGTCATGTCGGCGACATGCATCGCGTGATCCGCACCGGAATTCATGCTCATGCGTGTCGCATGCGCGGAGGTCGCCGTCGTCACCACGGTGATCGCGAGTATGGCAAGCATGGTGATGACGCGAGCGAATATGCTTGAGAGATAGGCATTGCTCACGAGAATGTCCATTGTCGCAGGCACCTAACCGGATTGAGCAACCCGAGGTCCGGAAATTCTGCTGAGAGCGGATCAGGCATCCTGGCATTCCCACTTGATGTAGGCCTTGGTGTCCGAGGCCCGTTTTT
>MDTD01132281.1_pt1 | contig 19087 bp, 31 predicted proteins | sample 811221 | NCBI WGS metagenome assembly MDTD01 (sample SAMN05326646, study PRJNA326480) | marine metagenome | isolation source: seawater | place: Pacific Ocean: South West | collected 2011 | reverse complement strand
GAACCAGATGTAGCATTTTCTATAAACCAAAGTTTAGATACTGTATTTGGTCCAAGCGTAATGGTACAAGCACTATCAAGTGTACCTGTATATTTTAAATAAATACTCCTGCCTTCGTCTGTTGCTCCATCTGCTATAGTTGTTGCATGAGTATCTGCATTTGTAGTAATAGCTTCTGTGCCAAAGCTAAAAGCTTCAGCAATAAGTTCTAAATTAGTATTAGTGCTGTCGCCCCATGTACCTGATTCATCACCAGTTGCTATTTCTTTTAATCTTAAATCATTTGTATATGCTGCCATATTTTATTCCTATATTAAGCTACCTCTGTCCATTCTGGGTCTTGGGTAGTATTTATATTACTATAATTTGGTATTTGTGTATCATCTACTAAAGTCCAAATATTTACTCCTTGTACTCCTCCTGTAGCATTTACACCTGTTACATCTACATTAGCATCTGCTTTTGGAGTTACAGTGCCTAAACTTGTTGTACCAGATAATCCTGTTATTGAAAGTATATTATTAGTAATTAAACTTATACTTCCTAATCCACTTGTTCCAGATACTCCATTTGGAGATACTGTAGCTCCTGCTGATACTGATTCATCACCAAGAGTTCCTACTGAAGCAGTACCTGAAACTCCTGTAACAGCAGCACCTGCCGTTATAGCATTACCTAGTGCTGATGTACCTTCGTTACCTGTAGCAGAAATATTTGCATCTGCTGTAACTATTTCATCACCTAAAGCAGATGTACCAACATTTCCTGTTGGTGATATATTAGCAGTACCAGTAACAGTTTCATTACCTAATGCAGATGTAGCACCAACTCCAGTTACACTAACTAGAGCTTTAGCTATTACTGTTTCACTACCAAGTGCAGAAGTACCAGCAACACCTGTTACTTCTACTATAGTTGCTGCAGGTTGACCCCAAGGACCAATACCCCAACCGGCTCGACCCCAACCAGCCATTTATTAAGCTATTCTTATAATGGCGTTAGAAGCATCTGCTGTTGGAAATTGAATTGTAAAATCACCTGCTGTTGAAGTTTTATCTCCGCCAAAAGCTAAAACAGCAACTGCTGGGTCTCCTGAAGCACTATCATTAAATATTAATGCTCCATTAGCAGTTATAGTAGCTGTACTAAATGTTAAATCAGCAAAGTCTGTTAAGGCAGTTGTGCCTGAAGTAGTTGGTGTAACATTAGTTAATGCCCCACCTTTAGCTGTATAACCTGTACCACTTACTTCATTTGAAGTTGAATATGCAGTTGTACTAGCACCTAAAGATGCTGAACTTGTATATAAAGCAAGTCTAAATGTATTACCGCTTGAATTAGTAAAATCGTGTGTAGCTGTCATTAATTCTTTTTTAAATGAAGTACACATAGCTTGTGAAATTGCCATTAAAGTCTCCTTATAATATCAGCCATATCTTTATGACCTTGTTTTTGTAATAATCCTGCTACAGTAGCTCTATCACTAGCTATAGCTTGTTTTAAATATAATAAAACAACTTGTGTCATACTATCTTTAAATGCTTGTGCTTGTGCTTTAACCATTGGGTCTGCACTATCGCTAATAGAAATTAATTTATCTATTATTCTTTCAGTCCAATATTCTGGACTTAAACCTTTATTGTTTGTTGTTTTAACTTCTATATCACCTATGGTTGTTTGAACATCTACACTAAACATTATGTTCTCTCTACTCTTACAACATCATCTCTATAAGTATCCACAGTGTTATATCCTTCACCTAAAACTTTTAATCTTGACATAGACTCTAAATATCTTTTTTCATATTGATTCATTAAATCCATGTCTCCTTTCATATACATATATCCTTCTATTAAAGAACCATATAGTAACGCATTTCTTGCATTAGTTGATAACCATGTTGTACCACTATCAGAACCTGCTGTTATAGAATCTGGTCTATAAAAATAATGTAATTCTGCTGTAAAATTTGCATTAGGTGTAGGTCCAACTATAAAAGTAGTATCATCAAATAAAGCATAATGTTTTGGTATTCCTGTAGTTGATGCGTTTGGATAAGCTTCTCTAATAAAGTTTACATCTTTAAATAATAAAAAAGATTGTTCATCTGAATTAGTTATAGACAAAGAAAAATTATCTAAAAAGTCTGTTGGTGTAGCTAAATATTTATTACCTGAAGTTATAGTTCCTTCTACATTTTTTCTAAAATTAGGAAGTCTTACAGTTTTTAATATTCTTTCTTCTGCTTGTTTTATAACATTGTCTATATTAGAAACAAAACTTGTTTCTGTATTTTGTAAATAATCTTGTATTAAACTTTTTAACTCTGACAATGTCATTCTTATTTTCTCTTAGTATTTCTTTTAATAGATTTTTTTCTTTTTGGTGCTTTTACTATACTTAATCTTTTTTGGTCTTTATTAATTTTTTCTAGTTTTTTAGCCTGTGCAGCATGTAACTTACTTGCTTTTTTTAAACCTTTTATAATTTCATTTAAATCTTTTGTGTAATGAGCCATATTATTATCCTGTTGTTATTGTTACTTTACCTATTGCACCACGCATTATTAATCCTGTTCCCGTTACTGGGTCAAAACCAAACAACTCTCTCGAATCTGCTTCTCCAGTATCAACTCTTGCATCATATAAAGTTTGTGGGTCTATGGTTGATACAAGGTTTACATCTAATTGTGGTTGGTCTGGGTCATAACAAGTATGGCAAACTCTTAAACCATTTCTAACTTTATTTTCTGTTTCGTATTTAAGTTCATATAACTTATAAGTAAAACCACATCTATCACAAATACCTAAAGCTTTTTTTCCTGCTGCGTATGCCATAATTAAATGTGATTATTAAATGGAACAAATCTTACTGATGCTCTTTCTCTATCAGCATCACTAACATCATTCCATAATTCTTCATACTTTTGTTTTATCATAGGAACTTTTTGTAAAGCATCATTGTTTTTACAAGCAATATTATATGCCAAACCATAAGTCATACATGGTAAATATCTCGTTGGTACAGCTGTATTATTACTAGCGACATTTCCTGTATCTTCTATTTTTTTTACATAAAAATATACTAATGTATATGTTTCATTACCATCTGGAGATGACCATAATTTAACTGTAGGTGTGCTAATATTTCTATCAAAGTAAAATAAACTAGGTTTACCTTTATTTAATTTATTAGCTATATGTGCGTATTCACTTACAGATATTCTTCTAAGTGTTTGGTCAACTTGTTTGTTTACATCACTAGCATCTGTTCTTATAAAGGCTTCTATTATATCTAACACATTACTATCTAATGTGTAATCTGATGTGCCCTCTGTTAATGTTTGTGTAGCTTCTTCTACACTAAAAAGATTAAGACCTCTATTCTGCCACTCTAAAAATAATAAATCTAAAGCTCTCCTAGCTGTTTTATATTCATAGCCTGAACGCAATTCAAGACCGCATAACTCGTATGCTTCTTCAATAATATCACTTAAATCTAAATTAAATGTTGTTGTTCCGCTTGTAGCCATTATCTATACCTTGCTGTTTTTTTTGCTATTTTTTTAGGTTGTTTTACAAATTGTTTACCTTTTTTAGCACCTGCTGCTTTGGCTCTATTTGTTGCTCTTTTTTCTGCTGCACTTAATGATTTCCATGCTTTGTCAGGCAAATATCTTTTTTTACCTTTGCTTGGTTTTCCATCTGAAGTTCGCCATTTTTGTTTACCCCAGTCTTTTAAAGACCTTTGTGATTTTTTTAATGGCATTAATCTTCCTCTTCAAAACCTTCACTATATAAATTATTAAATGTAATATCAGGACTTAAATAACTTTCATGTCCTTCTGCTGAATGTAAATATTGTGATGGTGCAAAATCTGGAGGTCCTTCTCCTGTTATCCATAATGCAGGACTTGTAGCTCTAACTCTATTATTAGGTAGTGCAACAAAATTACCCTTCCATTTACAATCTTCTGTTATATATAAAACATGAGACTGTTTATGTTGTGCAGGACAATCTGCTATTGAGTTACCTGTGTAATCTACAGTAAACATATATTTAGCACGATAAAAATTATTATCAATTTTTGCTATCCAAGGACTAGAGCTTACCCTGTCAATTACTACAACAGAATGATTTCTTGCTTCACAATCCCAAGGTTGTGCTAAATGGTCTTCCATTGGTTCTCCCCATTCCTCAGAAGGTATGTCTGCTACTAAAGCTTGTATTGGCATACGAGCCCACATAGCTCCACCATGTACATCTTCATCATCATCACAACCTGTAAACACAACTTGAAATGATAATGACCTATCAGGTATTGTATTTACTGCCATAGCTATAGCATGTAAATATTCTCCATGATACTTTTCGTGATTTGCTGTAAATTCTTTTCTTACCCAGCATTTAAAATAAGGTATATTACTTATGAGATAGGGCATTTATTTATATCCTCCACCAGCTTTTTTATAAGCTTTTGCCATCATTTGTGCTTTACGAGCAGACCATTGTCCGGGTTTTCCACCTTTACCACCTGCTTTAATTCTATTAAATATTCTTTTACGCAATCCGGGTTTAGTATAATTACCAGCTTCATTTACTCTGCTTTTAGTTTTACCACCTTTTTTTAGTTCTATAGACTCTAAAGTTTTAGCCTGACCAGCATGTGTTTTACTTGCTTTTTTCAAACCTTTTATAACTTTATTTAATTTTAATGCTCTACTCATTATATAAACCTCGCTAAAAATACTACGCCAACTATAAAAGGATAAACTGCCCAAATCATATTATCTAGTTTATCAAATCTTTTAGAACCATCTTCTAATCTTTTATCAATACTTTTGTATAATGCTTTACACTCTCTTTCATGTGATTCAATAGCATTTAAAGCATCTTTAATTGTTGTCATTATTTTTTCCCATGTGCTTTCCTTATTGCTTCTTTACCTTTTTTAAATATACTTGCTACTTGTTTTTTGCCCATAACTTTTGCTCTTTGTTCACCTACAGTTAATATTTGTATTTTACGAGCATAAGGTTTTTTTATTCTTTTTACTTTTGCAACTGTTGCTCTAGCATCTGTTGGAGTTGCAAATTTAATGCTTACTGTATCTTTAGGATTTTCGTCAGTGTATAACCTACGACCAGAGCCTTTAGGTTTTTTACCTGTTCCTACTTTTGGGTCTCTTTTTCTTCGCATTTTTTAAAACTTTATTTTTTTTTGATGCTGGTGCTTTTAAAGTACTTTGTTTAAAAGCAGTTCTCGACATTACCATTTTACTCTATTTGCCCAGTACGCTGCTGACATTTTACCTTTTCTTATGTTCTTTCTATGTCTAGCTTTAAAAGATTTTCTTTTCATTTTAGTTCTACGAGATTCACCTGCTTTAGGCTTACCTGCAGTTTTTGCACCTTGTTGTCCAAATCTAATTGTTTTAATTTTGTCGCCTTCCTTAGCAACGACTATGTGAGATTTTTTAGGATGGTTAGGGGTACGCTTTGGTTTATTGTACCCACTAACACCTGCTCTCTTTAAACGAGAATCTTTGGAAGAACGACTCATTTATTATTAGAGTCTTCCGCCTATTTTCTTTTTAATTATTTCATTAAAAGTTTTTGGCATAGCTCTAGTTTTAGAGGTTCTACCGGCTCTCATAGTTCTAGTCTTGGCAGTTTTTCCACCTCGCATAGTTCTAGTTTTAGCAGTTTTTCCACCTCGCATAGTTCTAGTCTTGGCAGTCCTACCACCTCGCATAGTTTTAGTTTTGGTGTTTTTACCACCTTTCATAGTTTTAGTTTTTGATGTTTTCATTTTTTCACCTTTGGTTTTTTAGCTGGTTTTTTTGCAGCTGGTTTCTTTTTTGGTTTGAGTTCTTTGAGCATAGCATTAGCTTCCGCTTCTCGTAATGGTCCTGCTACTAATTCTTCGCCATTCCATATAACATAAGCTGGGTCGCCATTTTCATAATGCCCATTTTCTTCTTTTCTAATTGTCATAATTGTACCTATCCGTAAATTTTAGTTAAATATAAAATTATAGAGTAAGCGTCTCCGCTGGAATGACCAACAGTTGTAAAGTCAATATCTCCGGTTACGCCTGAACCTGCATTATTAGGAATACCTGTAAATAAATCATAATACTCATCACCTGTACTATCTGCTGGTAATGGCATAGCTAGAACATTAGTACTAGCATCAAATTCAATATTTACTCTCATTCCTACACAAGCCCAATATATTCTTGATATTGTTACTGATGTGCATGACTGCCCTAAACTATTAGATTTTAGAGCAGACACATCAACTTTTTTTACTGCTGATTCACCAGTGCCATCACTGACATTAGTAAATTTTAAGACAGCAATTTTATCGCCATCTTGAATGGTTTGTGAAGTTACTGTATCAGCCATAATTTACTCCTTATTAAGATTGGTCAGTAAATGCTGGAGCATCTGCACCTTCTTGATTACCCCAGATGTACCAATTAGTACTATCTTTAGCTAGTATATTAATTTCAAACAAACCAAAGTCTGTAAGAGTTAATATAGAGTTAGAGTTACCATCTGCATATACAGATACATTATCTGCATTAGAATCTAAATGTACTATACCGCCTATATAGAAATTAGTATCTGAACCTGTATCAATGATAAGGTTTTCTGTTTCTTCTGCAGCACCACCATAAATTAATTTAAAGTGAACACCTGCTGATGGGGAAGGTAATGTTAATGTGCAGTTCGCTGATAAAGCAGGAACAACAGAAACTCTACCGCCATGAGTAGTTGCTGTTAAAGAAATAGCTGTTGTGTCAGCCAAAGCTACAGGAGTAACTTGCATACCATCACCATTTAAAGTGAACTCTGTAGTTACAGCACCTGTAGTTGAATTTTTAGATACGACTTGAAAGCCGTTCTCGGACCTGACTGGTCCATTAAAGGTTGAATTAGCCATGTCTTTCTCCTAAAAGAAAATATCTATCATCTTGGCAAAGTCTGCTAGGGCAGTTGATAGACAATTAATAAATCCCTAGTTACGAAAAAAGGGGAGCACAAGGCTCCCCATCAAATTTAGCTTGAACCCGGTGAGCCATAAATACCAAGCGGGTCTGATACTCCAAATGAGTATCTTTCTCTAGCTTTGTATCTGACATTTCCGGTGTCAAAATCTCCGTCCATAGATGTTTCCATTCCGGTTCTGTTGAAATGTTTCATGCCGTTAGGAACATCAGTAATAATGAAGAAAGCATTAGTATCAGTAAGATAATGATTAATAAAATATCCTTCTGGGAAAGACCCGTTATTAGATATAGCATTAATATCATTATCAGATGTACCAACTCTAAATTGAGATTCTAAAAGTCTAGTTGCTGTAAACTGCAAAGCAGATGGAACAATTAATCTTTTAGGTCTAGCTGCTATCTTCAAACCTCTTTGGTCTACGAAGTTGCTGATATTAATAACAGCATCTTCTAAAGATGTTTCATTGAGGTCTGCAGCAGTAGCAGGTCTATTAGAGTTTTTACCTCCATTTACTAATGGGTGTCCGTCCCCACCAGTAACACCATCACCATCTGCAGTAAATAAGTTTACTCCGTCTCCTGATTGGAAAGAGTTTGTAAACCCATTATTGAGCGGGAAAGCAGACTTGACTTGTTTTGTATAAGCCATAGCTCTTGCTAATGCTTTAGTATAACGAGCAGAAAGTGAATCATAAAGGTTGTCCTCTATAGCTTCTTCTGTAATCGCAAAACCTAAAGCGATGGTTTCATGGTTGTATCTAGCTGTAAAGCTTTCTTGTGCTGAATCATAAGTGATTGCTGCACCTTCGTCTTTTACAACTGCTTGACTAAATCCACTTAACTGAACTTCCTCTTCAAAACTTCTATCAGAGTTTTCAGTTTCGTAAATCATAGTATGCTCATCTTCGTACTTTTCGTACTCCAATCCAAACAATGCGTTTAGTCCGGGTAGGAGTTCTTTTAACATTTGTGCTCTTGAAATAGCCATAATTTATTCTCCTATATTAAACGCCTGTTGTATTAGTTAATTGATGTCCTGCGTTAAAGACAACAATAACATCTGTAAATGAGTCGCCAACTGCACTATCAGGTCCTTCTACGAACTCAATAATTTTAACTGGCAAAGTATTAGTTGTTGCAATCGTACTGCTATCAACAGCATTTTTGCTTCGACCTATACTTGTACTACCTGCTGTTTGAACAACAGCAGCATTGTTTCCTAATGCTGTTTGTGCTAGTGAAGCATCACCTTGCATTTTCATTTCAACAAAAGGGTCATCAACCACATACGCACTAATATCACTTGCACTTGTAGATGCTGGATATGTTTGTGAGAATGTTAGTTGGTTTGTATTTGGGTCAGTGTATGACACACCTACAAATACTCCTACTGGAGTTAAAGATGTAGTTCCTGTGTCTTTTTCGACAGTACCAGAACTAACAAGCTTAACAAAATCTCCGTAGAATATAGCGGTACCATAACCGGAAGCTATCTTATAATGTCTAACTTTTCCTGTAAAAGAGCCATTAGAACTAAGACAACCTACTGGTTCTGCACCCATTGGGGTAGCTGAAGCAGCCATATTATTCTCCTAAAATTTTTAAAAGATGGCTTGTAGCTAAATTATTATTTAGTTATTTGCCGCCAAATGAAGTTCTCGTTTTGCGGTCTGGTTTTAACATTGGCATACGAGGGTCATTTTCTTTTAAATAGTTATTATCAACGGCTTCCATTTGTTCTCTTGCAACTTTTCTGTAGTATTCATCTCTTTGTTCCATTAACTCTTTTGGAGCTTTACAAAGCAATAAACCACCTACTTCCATGTTACCTTTTTCTGCCCATTCAGAATCCACATCACAAACTAAATGTAGTTCAGGGTGGTCTTCTGCTTTTACAGGTTGCCAACCTTCTCTAAATTTAGAACTAACATTTACATTATTAGGTTGTCCTAATATTGATGTAGCTATCCACCTAAATACCCAGCCATCTTGCGGTGTTGGGTTAGGTAGTTTTGATTGTGGTTCCCAAGGTTGAGCTCTTTGTTGAGTATCTCTGGTTTCCGTTTCTCTTGCAGCTCTTGTAACTTCTTCTGTTACATTTTCATTATCAGCCATTTTGCACCTCCTTGGCGACTTGTTTGGCATATTGTTCCGGTGTTAAACCCAAACGCCTTGCGAGAGCAACTTGGGTTCCTGTCAACTGTACTTTGCGGGGTATAGCACCATTGTTTCTGGTTGCGGGTGCTACAACTGCCGATGGTTTTTTGGAAATCACAGTTTCAACAACCTCTTCTTCGTTGCCGACAGGTACTTCTTCTTCTCCAAAAAACTCAGGAAATTTAGTTCGCATACGCTTATCAACTTCCTGATAATACTGGTCAGTAGTAGGATAGATACCCTCATTTTGAATAAGAGTTTCATGTAATCCATACGCATAACCAGTCATGTCTTTATGTTCATTACTTCCAAACCAAGTATTTTTTTGTAACCATTCCACTGCTTTTGGGTCAGGTGGTGTATGTTGTGGTTGTACTTGTTGTGGTTGTTGTGCAACATTTTGTTGTTGTTGCATAAATTGTTGTTGTGCTTCTGTTTGCTTTTGATAATAGTTTAATTTTTCGTTAGCACTCTTTGCATCTACTTGTGCAGATAATATTCTTTCGTTAGCAGCTAACATTTTATCTGTATCACCAGCTTCATAAGCTTCTTTAAATTCAACTTTGCCTTGCTCTAATTCTGCACTAGCTTTAGCTGAAATTTGTCCAAGCAAAGCTTCTTCTCCTTTACTAATTAAAGCAGATAATCTTTTATTTTCATCTTGGATTTTTTGAGTATAAGTTACTGCTTCATCTCTTAGTCTTTCTGCAGCTTCTTTTGCTCGTCTTTCTTCGTGATAATCGTATTTAATTTTATCAATTCTTTTTTGTACTTTATCACTAATACCATCTATTTCTTCTTCAACTTCATTAGTTTTAGTTTCAACTTTAGGTGGTCTCCTGTCCTCTTTAGGTCTATCATCAATAACTTCTACTTGAAGTTCATCAGTAGTATCTTGTTCAGGTTCTTTTTCAAAGGTGGTTTTAACACCAAAGAATTTTTCTTCTTTAGAAGATTCTGGAAATTCTTCCCTAACTTCTTGATTTGCTGTAATATTTTCACTCATATTAAATTACCTTTACTATACCTCTAGGGTCTTCGACAACAGCTTCTACACTATCATCATTAATTAAACGAAATTCTTTGCCATGCACTTTAAATCTAGTGCCTGAATAAGAACGCATAATAATCCAATCGCCCTCTTTACAATAAGGACCATTTGGAAATCTTCTTTCATCTTTATAACAATCATCTCCCATAGCAAGAATAAAACCACAGATAGAACCCACCTCTTCAACTTGCATTGTTTGAGATGCTTTTATAATTCCGCCTTTGGTTTGTTCTTCAGGCTCTGGTAGAGCTATTAAGATTTTGTAACCTTTTGGTATTGGTAATTGTTTTGCTGTTCTTTCTTCAACTTGTTCAGTTGATTTAACAGCCTTTGCAGGTTTAGTCATTTTTTTCTCCTTGCACTAGAATTAAGGTCTAGGTCCTTGCGTCATTGTTGACGATTTGCTATTTCCTGTAGGTCGAGTATATCTCTTTCTACTATAGCGAGTCCAGCAATTACACCTGTTAAATGTCTGTACTCTTCAAAATTCTTGCAACCACCTCCTGAAAGATGGTCTGCATGTTCGTTCATGTGGTCTCTAATTTTTTTTCTTAGAGCATCTATAAAATTTGTATCTGATGCAGCCATTAATCCTCTTTATCTAATAAAGTTTCTGCTATATCTTTACCTATCTTAGCACCTTCTATTTGTTCTTTGCTAGATATTTTTGCATTTTCTGATGCAGCTTCAAATCCTATTTTAGCACCAGCTATTCTTTCTTGTGATGCTATTCTTTCTTTTTCTATCTCTTCTGTAGCTTTTGCTTTCTGTAAATCAAGGGCTATTCTTTCTGCATCAGCTTTCATTTTTCTTTGTACTTCAGCTTCTCTAATAGCTAGTTCTTTTTCTCTTTGTTGTATTACAGGGTCTTCTAGTTTTTCATTTATTTCTTCTGCTCTTTCTTCTGCTCTACTAGAAGCTAATACTCTTTCTGCTGCTTCAGATACCAGTTCTGATAGGCGTAGTTCAATATCCTCTGGTAGTGGTTCATCAGGCGGTGGTAATGGAGCACCCAGTTGTTTTTCAATTTCTTTACGATATTGAAACGCAATATGTTCTGTAACATGCTCTGTAAACGCACCAAGTATTCTTGAAGCATTAGGACTTTGACCCACCATTTCTCTAATTTTAGGGTCTTCCATTGTAGCCATGTGCACTTTGATATGTGCTTCATGGTCTTGATACATAAACGCTTTAACAGGTTTACCATTAAGCATATTCATATTTTCTGATACAGGGTCTGTTGGTAATATTTCTGTTTCTAGTGGAACAATTTTATCTGCATCTTGTATTCCTAGTACATCTAGCATTTGTCTATGTAGTTCTTGCATATTATACATTTCAGGTGCTTGTGTAGATAACTGTAAAGCTGCTTGATATTGCATAATTTTTTGTGCTTTTGTAGATGCGTTAGGGTCGGATACAGGCACTACATCTACTCTGCCATCAAAATCTTCTTTTAATAATTCTTTGCCTTTAACTTCATAAGGATATTCTGTAGGTCCAAAATCAAATATTATTCTGGATAATATTCTTAACTCATGTTTCATAGAGTTATGTATTCTTGATTGCACTGAACCAATGACTTTTAAAGACCTTTCTAATAAAGCTAGTGTTGTACCTACAGGAGCCTGACTACTCATGTCAGATACCTTTAAATCAGCTAGTGAAGCAAATCTTCTGCCCTCTTCTACTAAATTTTGCAACAAAGTATATAAAGTTCCTGATGGCTCTTTGTAAGGCAAGAAAGTAATATTATCTTTTATAGCACCACCGGGTACATCTACATCTCTAAACTCACCCGGCATAATAGGAGTATCATCACCTTTTATTCTTAAACCTCTGGATTTAAGACCTCCCGGTAAATTAGACAATGTACCAGCGTCTACTAACTGTCTTAATAAACTTGTAGCAGATTTAGCAATACCACCTATCAAATGTATTAAACCAAATCCATAAAAACCTAATCCGGGTAAATATTGATAGTGAACATAGTGTTCTCTTTTCTTTTTCATAGGGTCATCTGCTAGATAGTTCCTACGAATAGCAAGTATTACACCTGATTGTAAATCTAATGTAACTACATAAGGTAATGCTATTCCTGTAATCTTGCCATCTTTTCTATCTTCAAAGCCTTTAATATCTAAATCAACTTGCATTTCAAGAATAGTATGCCTTTGGTCATTTTCATAACTTGAACTGTATCCAGTTATTTCATTGTATTTAGATTGTATGTTGCTTAGTTCATCACTAGGGGCTTGTAGTTCAACATCTCTATAAAAACCTATAACTTGTAGCTTTCTAATATCATTAGTAGCTTTTTTCATTACATGAGTAGCTCTTTCACAGGTGCTCAAATCAGATGCACCATAGCTAACTACAAAATCTTCAGCTGGTACAAACATACTAGCTGGTCTTCCTAGGCTTGGGTCATAGTATATTTTTCTAAATGCAGAACCTGCTAATGGTAAATTAAATAATAGTTTTTCTGTTTCTGTTCTGTATTCACTCATTTTTTCTGTGAGTAAATAATTTAGATAATCTTTAACTCTTTCTGATTGTTTTTGTTTTTCTGCATCTATTTCACCAACAATCTTTGTATCTACTGGACCTTTAGCAGGAAATATTTCAGCTACACATTCAGCTTGAAAACGCACTACAGATTCAGTTAATAAAGGGTGGAACACACCACAAGCACCCTGCCAAGGCAAGGTTCTTTCTTCAATTTTTAAACCTAGTTGGTCTAATCCTTTAGTATATGTATCTTCCCAGTCTTTTCTTGATTCTTTGTCTGAATTAAAATATCCAACAAGTTCACTAGATAATAGCTGCAGTTCAGCTTCTTCCATAAACTCTGCAATATTATCATCAAAGTTTGGTGTTCCTAATTCTGCACCATCTTCAAAATCTATAATTAAACCACCATCTTCTGTTGCTATTGCAACTTCATCAGGGTTGGTAACTAAAACTTCTACAGGAGAATCTTTAAATTTTTTTTCTGGGGTCTGTAATGGTTTTTCTGCCATTTAATCTCCTAATAATAATTGGCTTCTCTAGGTGGTAAGTCTTCATCTTCTTCATCAGAATATAAAGGTATAAAACCACCCTGTCTAAATCTAATTAAAGCTTGGGTTGATGAATCAACTAAATCATCATGGTCTCCAGAAGGAAAAGCAGCAAACTCTTCTATAACTTCTTCTGCATACTTTCTTTCAGGTGCCCATACAATACCAGATGCAAATAAATCAGCAACAGCATTTACCCTTGCTATCTTATCGTTGCCACGACTAGGTGTATATTCTGATACTGGTATTCCCATTTGCCTTAATTCAAAGATTAAAGGCATACCTGCAGCTTTAGCTTCTACAATAAAAGCTTCTGGCTGCCAATCTTTATACATTTCAAAAGCTTTCTTTTTAAGTTCTGGAAACTCTAATCGTTCTTTATACGCATCTAACAGTATTAAGTTAGGTTGTGTTACGCCTGTATCGTCTGGTTGATAAAAAACACCCCATGTCGTACACGCAGAGTAGTCAGAACGCTGTGTTTTAAGAAAAGCAGTATCCCAAGACTGTATAATAAAGTCGCATTGTGGGGGATTATCGTACTCCCATGTACGCCACCAATCTCTTTTTATAATTGCAGACTCTTCTGCAGTAGGATTTTGTTGGTATTGTGCAGACCATTTAGATAAAGGTAGTTCTGCTCGTAGCTTTTCTAACTCTTTTATGTCCCAAAATTCTTGCCACAGACTTTTACCTGATGGCAGTATTGCAGGAAACTCTATAACTTTCCAATCATCAGCACCATCTCGTTGGGCTGAAGACTTTAGTATTTGCCCTGTCAGGTCCCGTTTGTGCCATCTTGTCATAACAATAATAATTGCACCGCCGGGCTGCAGACGCTGACGAGGACCAGATGTATAGTATTCATACACCTTATCAAACACAGAAGGGTCATTACTTTGTCCTTCTTGTTCTGAATGTGGGTCATCAATAATAAGCAAATCTGCACCTTTACCGGTTACAGCACCGCCTACACCAATAGCAAAGTACTCTCCGCCTTTGTTGGTATTCCAACGACCAGCAGCTTTACTATCAGATTGTAAACCTACATCTTTAAAAACTTTTTTAAAATCCGCAGAACCAACAAGATTTCTAACCTTACGACCAAAACCAACAGCTAGTTCTGCAGTGTGAGCCACTTGGATTATTTTCTTTTCTGGGAAACAACCTAAGAACCAAGCGGGTAATAGATAAGAAGCAAACTCTGATTTAGTATGTCTAGGGGGCATATTTATAATCAATCGTTTTAACTTGCCGTTTTTAACATCATTGAAAGCATCAGACATAATCTTATGATGATAGCCTTCAATAAAGGCAGCCCACATTTCTTTAACAAAAGATAAAAAGTTATCTGAACAATCTTCTTGTCTTTTTGCAGACTCATATTGAGATAGTAAATCTAACAATTCTTTTTGTTGTTCTGGTGGGAGTTTGTTTATCTTATCAATATCAAACATAAATTGCGGTACCTTTTTTATCTACCATTGGAGTAAGTATAAAAGTAGAGGAGGTAACTATGAATATCACTGAAAGATACCGCAAAACTGTCTAGTATATTACTAGCTCTAGTAATAATACTATATAAACTAAAATCTAGTGTATTACTCTTTAGTAAATCACTAGGGGCAATATACCCAATTATATACATACTTTCATATCTTCACGGGTTCGTCAATAGTTTTTTCAACTTTTTTAAACGGACTGTTTCTAGTGCTCATCACTGTACGCCATCTGTTAGGTTGCATAGTAACCCAGCCACCATCTTTAAGTCTATGTATCATAGCGTGTATTGTGCTCTTAGAAGACAATCCTAAAGCATCAGCTAAAGCATCAAGACTAGGACCGCAGCCAAACTCTTCCCAGTATTCTTCTATGGTTTCTAAAAGTTTTAATTGTTTACTTGTCATAATATATATCCTATGCCTGTATGGGACCCTAGAACATTATACGAACATTCCTATAAATAAGCAATCTGTAAGTTAGCCGAAAACAAAAAAGGGGTACCCCCCCATAAAAATTATAGAATTATATGTGCAAAATAGTATGTACACTAGACACACAAAAATTTTTATACGCGTGGGGTGGGGGTAGGTGGGGTCAAACCATTATAAAATGCGGTTTCCAGCGATAGTAAGCACTTACATCACGATACAATAATAAATGCTATCCCTTATATTGCTAGGCTTTGTTGAACATAGACTGTATTTTTTGTTCCAGTTCCAGTCTAATCTCATCAGATGACTTGCTGCTGCTGGTTGTTTCTAATCTCTCTGTAAACAATGCGACTTCAGATACTTTGCCTAGTAGTTCCAATGCCCTGATTCTTGATGCTTCGTTATTATCTGTATTCAATGCTTCCTTCTGTAGCTGCTCCAGTACCATCTGTCTTAGAGATAGCCCTGTAGTAGCTGCATACTCATTCTTCCGCTTCATACCTAGCTTTACCCTTTGGGAGACCTTGGGGCTGCTCATTAGCTTTGATGCTTCTGTCCATACGCTGCTATCCTTCATGTTCTTGGTACTATATGCGTTGCGATATGATTCACTTGCTGTCATACCTGATACAACACCCTGAACGAACTTCTCTTGCTTTGGAGTAAGCCCTGATATATTGGCTACATTGTCCTTGTCTTTACTGCTCATATCTATCTATTAATCCCTTAATATTTAAAATTATTTTATATCTCTATGTTAGTAATCACTATCACTGCAGACCTATTATACGCTTACTTCGTAAGCAACAACAAATATGTTAACGAACATTTGTAGAAAATAAATACATTTTTTTATTGACACGATACACCACATAAACTAATATTCGCAGTGTTGAGGGATTGATGAGACCCAAAAAAGCGAAGAAACAGTAGCTAACTCCCCTTCCCAAGACACCCATAGCGAGACATCTAGTTTCCTTGAAGTTGGGCTTCGCAACGAAGACTAACGATTTGGGTTGCCTAGAGCAGCACAAGGTATCAAGGGGGCAAACAGAACGGGGTAAACTGGGAATCCCTATCGCGAAAAATCCGCTTTTCAAAAGTTTGTGCGTTTACCCAGTGTCCTGACAGTGTTGCTATTGATGGTTCAATACCTGTCTTGCGGAGAGTGTGGCGGCTTCTCCCTTGATGGAGTTTTTAAAACTGGCTTTAGTCCCCACAGAACATGGAACAGGGCATAGCAGCGAAAGTGCTAATTCTGATGGTGTAGCAAAGTCTATCTCTAGGGGCTAATAGGAGTTGTGTGTAGTCAGAAAATCCCATGCTGTTGTGAGTTTTTGCTTATGTATTAACGATTTAATACTTGATTATGTCCTTGAATTAACAAGCTGAATGAGTATCCGCAAGGGTACAAGAAACATAGAAGTTGGCAGACCTTCGGAGAAAACTGCCACATTTTTAATAACTAGGAGAAAATATGAATAAAATAACTAAAGTAAATGATTGGGTAATTAATTATCGTGGTTTTTATTTCAGTGTGCATAAAAGCTATACATTCAATGGGAATGTAAGAAGCATTGAGTATCATGGTCTTAATGCTGGTATGAAAAGAATGTACTGGAATAGAGAAGATTTAAAAGATGGTGTTGATAGAACAATTGATAAAGCTATGAAACTTTATATTGAACATTATGGAATGAAAACTAAAGATAGTCCTATCTTAGAAAGTTTTTTAACGGCTTAAACCTACTGATGAGCAACACTGAAAGGTGGCGAAAAAGCGGACACTTGTTCGCTTTATAGGTAAATTTTTATAGGAGTAAAAATGGAAGCAAATATTTATAAAATTAAATCTAAACAATTTAAGGCTTTTAGTGGTATGACCATCAAGGCTTTAAATCCAAAAGAAGCTAAACAAGAATTTAAAAATCTTGTTGAACTTGAAACTAACGAAATTGTGAAAAACAATCAATTTAAAATTACATTGAAATATGAAGGAGTAAATTAAATATGGAAAAAAGAATTATTGTAGAACCAAAAAATGTATATGGAAAAACTTTATATTATCCAGTTTGTGATATTTCTAAATTTTTTCTGAAGATACAAGGCGGAAAAACTTTGTCTTTTGACACAATAAATACACTGGCGGAAGCTGATTTTAAAATTGATGTAAAGGCAAAAATGCCTAAATTTATGTAATTAAAAGTGGGGGGCTATGGTTATCCTAGTAGCTTTCATATTGACTGTAGCCCCTTTGCTTTTTGCTGTCGTACAACATTGGTAGTTGTACCTGAATGAGATACCACGAAACAGCATTTCATTTTGTAATATTAATTTGTTTCATGGAGTAAGTAATTGTATGAAAGCATTACAATTAGAAAAATCTTTGAACACTTTGATTTCTCTAAACCAGCCTTCCTTTGTTTGGGGTGGTGTTGGTATTGGTAAATCAGAAATTGTTCATAAAGTTGCTTCATCACTTGGATACACTGTTAGAGATGTCAGAGTTGCTTTGCTTGACCCTGTCGATTTAAGGGGTGTGCCTAGTGTTGAAGATGGAATCACTGTATGGAATCCGCCTGTATTTTTACCTACTGAAGATGATGGGAAAATATTATTGTTTCTTGATGAGTTGCCGCAAGGTAGCCCATCTGTACAAAATGCCCTATTTCAGTTGATTAAGGATAGACAGCTTGGCGAATACACTTTACCAAAAGACACTGTCATAGTGGCTGCTGGTAATAGAGTTCAAGACAAGGCTGGAGCAAATAGAGTAAACACTGCATTAGGAGATAGGTTTATTCACTTGAATCTTGACCCTTGTTCTGATGAGTGGATTGAGTGGGGTGCTAAAAGCGGAAGGATAAGACAAGAAGTATTATCTTTTATTGGCTATCAAGGAGATGAGTATTTATATCACTTTGATAAAAACAGTCCTGTCAATGCTACCCCTAGAGCATGGGAGTACGCATCTAAGATATTAGATACTGACCCTGATAAAGAGATAGAGCAAGAACTTTATGCTGGTACTATTGGCGAAGGTATTGCTGCTGAATTTACTTCTTTTGTTAGAAGATATAGACAGCTACCTAGTATTGATAAACTTTTAGATAATCCTGAAAGTATATTTGATGATGTCGAATATCAGTCAGACACTATCTATCTGATTATTGGTGTTCTAGCTAAGAACATGACCAAAGATAATATTCAAAAGTTCTATGAATTTATGAAGAATACATCTGATATTCAAGATGAGTTTTTAGTATTGGCTATGACTATGGCTACTGCTAGAGATGAAGGCTTGAAGAAAACAAAAGCATATATCGACTATGAAGTTGAATATCAAGATATTGGGGCTTAACAGCCCCTTATCTATTAACCAATTAATATTTAAGGAGAACTATGGCTTTATTACAAGACAAAGCATTACTGATTGAAGTTAATCTTAAAAAGTGGAGTGGAGTTAAAACTGACAAAACTTTGAGAAATGAACTTGCTGAAAATCATGGTGTGCATGAGACAAGGCTTACTGTAAACAAGAAATTGACTGACAGTGAATCTTTGAAAACTATCAAGAAGATTGATGGCTTGATAAGAACTGATTGTATTTACAGTGGGGCTGGATACAGTGGCTTTTGTTTAGCATGGGATAATCAAGGAACTTATCTATTACCTATTGAATTAAAAGATAGGTTTGAGAAAAGAGTTCAGTCTTATCAACATGATAGAGAAAAGGCTGTTAAACAATTTATCAAGGAATATGATTCTATGATTGCTAAAGCTAAAAGAGATTTAGGCACAGCATTTAATCCTGAAGATTTTCCTAGTAAAGATGAGATGGAAGGTTTATTTGAATTTGATAT
>MDTD01017659.1_pt1 | contig 19088 bp, 17 predicted proteins | sample 811221 | NCBI WGS metagenome assembly MDTD01 (sample SAMN05326646, study PRJNA326480) | marine metagenome | isolation source: seawater | place: Pacific Ocean: South West | collected 2011 | reverse complement strand
TTAATTATTTCATAACTATATCCATATGCTTTAACAAGGTTTGGTAATCCTGAAGCTAAGTGTTTGTGCTGAATTTCACTATCACCCTCATTATATGTTCTCCAACTAACAATAATTGGGAAAAATATTTTGTACGGTACCAACAAACTTGTTATGCAGCTACCTAAATTCGTCAACCCAGATGATTGAACAATAACAATGGGCTTTTTATTTGACATTTTAAGGCCTGCTGCTATAGAACAAGCCACTGCTTCGCTTGCGCACGGAACGTATTCTATAAGATCTTTGTTGTTTATTGATGCATTGAAAAGGTTTTTGGAAAAACTACATGGAACTACACACAAGTGGGTGTAACCTTCATTAGAAAGCATTTTTATAAAATTATTTGTATTTAACATTAGTCAATAGGCCTAATAGTTATTCTATCTTCAAGGCTAATCTTTTGTGAATGTATTTCACCAAAGTGACAAATTACCGAACCCTTCAAATCACTTCTTGGCTTATATAGAACTACATTATCATCTTTTTGATATATTTTTGCATTTAGATAAGTGCATAAAAGAGGTTGGTTATCATTACTTTCAATATAATCTCTCCAATTATTCAAAACCCAATCTTTACTTTTTTTAACTCTCTCTACTAATTGCTTGTGATTTTCAATCAATCCGTAAAGCGATGCGACTGCATGATAGGGTCCAGTAACCATTTTATTAATATGGGTATCTAAATTAAAATAAAATTTCGAACCTTTAGAAGAATGTAAATTACTTTTGTAAGCAACGAAGCTTGCTCCAGTTAACCCAAAAAGCCCTTTACATGAACTGAATGCTAAAACATCTGCTAAATTATGGTTTTCTTCAAGACCTATAGATCCGGTAGCATCTACGTAAAGTTTTGCATTCGTTTTATTGCATAGATTTCTAATTTTTTCTAAATCAACTTTAAAAGCTTTACTGGTTTCTGTATATGCACAAAGCACCCAATCGTAATTTTTATTTATTTGATCTATTTCATTATAACTACAGACTTCAATATCACAATTACTTGGGGCTAATATTTTTAGCCTGTCACTATAATAACCTGTTGAAATTAATAATACATTACCACTAACAAATGTATGCAAAGCAAGTTCAAGCGAAAAAGTTGAAGAGCCTTGTGACATAACAATATTATCCTGACCAGATAGTTCTTTTACCCAATTAATAACTTGTTTTGACATATAGTCATAGTCTTTATCACCACGTCCAAATGATGGCTTAAGAAATTTCAAATTTTCATGTAAAACTACTGCTGGACCAGGAGTAAGCATAAGTTTTTGATTATTTATATTAGCTATTGATTGCATTGCTCTGCTTCGTATCTGACTACTACTTACTCCTTCTGTTCTGGGAAAAATCAACAATTTTTTTTTAGAAACCTTATTAAAATTATCATTTCCATGAACAAGAAGGTCAATATTAAATTGATCTAATATTGTTTCATCAATCAACCAAGGCGTTTTTACGACTTCATGAACCCCATCTATTGATTCTAAGATTTCTTTTCTTTCTTCGTAGTTAAGTTCTGGTTTGTATCCTTTTTTTTCAAGTATTTCCTTATCTGATGTTAAGCCAATTATTACATTACCATGTTCCATCGCTTTTTTAATTAATCTGATATGGCCGTGGTGCAAGATTGTTGCAGACATATCAATCATCACTCTTTTCATTTCATGTGTCCTTATATTTTTATTTTGTTCCAGGTATAAATTCAAGAATATCTTTAATTGACATGCAATTTGGCTCCGCCTCAAGAGTTCTACCATTTTCTAATATTGACTCTGCAACTTTTAACATTGCGGGGTAAGCCGCTCTAAGCATGTGATTTGCTGCAATGACAATATTTACACCCATTTCTATAAATTCTTCAACCTTAACAGAATTAAAGCTTGTAGGAACAACAATCACTGGGGTATTTTTGTCATTCGCTCTAAATTTTTTCATAAATTCTTTTATCTCATCAGGTGATTTTTTTCTAGAGTGAATCATAATACCGTCTGCCCCTGCTTCAACATATGCTTCTGCTCTTTTGAGTGCGTCGTCCATTCCAGCATCTAATATTAAAGATTCAACTCTTGCGAAAATCATAAAATCATCACTTATTTGTGATGATTTACCTCTTCTTATTTTTTCACAGAAATTTTCGATTGTGTCCTGTTGCTGTTCAACCTCATTACCAAACAAAGAGTTTTTCTTCAGCCCTGTTTTGTCCTCAATTACTACTGCGCTAACTCCTGTTCTCTCAAGACTTTTAACAGTAAATTCGAAGTGTTCAACCTTGCCACCTGTATCAGCATCGAAAATCATTGGTTTTGTTGTAACCTCAAAAATTTCATTTACACCATTTATGCGGGACGTAATGTCAATAGCTTCAATGTCGGGTTTTCCTTTTGCGGTAGAATCAGTCAATGAGCTAGACCAAAATCCATCAAAACTAACATATTTTTCACCTTTTTTTACATTTGTATTTTCGGCAATTAACGCACTTAGAGCATTGTGAGTTTCAAGAATTAAAATGATATCTTTAGAATTAATCATATGTTTTAAACTATTCATTCGATTAACAGTCGTAACACCTAATTTCATAAGTTGTTCTTTAATATTTTTATCGCTTATCTCAGAACTGTATGGTATTTCAATTAGTTCACCACTCCATGATTTTAAGATATCAATGACTTCATTGCGAATTTTTTGCTGTGGTCCCTCAACCCAATCATCACCATGAACTACATAGTCTGGTTTTATCTTAAGCAGATTTTTCTTGTAGCTTGCTTCTTTTTGAGGAATGATCTCTTTAACCATAGACAAGCTATTTATTACCTCGTATCGTTGTTTGTATTTTAAATAGGCTGTATCATTTAATTCTCCTATTGCTGTAGAAGTCAATAACCCAACCGTTACTTCTCCTTTTTTAGCAGCTGCGTTCAATACTTTTATATGACCAGCATGCAATAGATCAGCAATTAAAGAAACATATACTTTTTTCATTTTATTTACTCTACCCTTTGGTTGTTTTCATTATAAAAATTTTTTATTAATTCTTTAATTGTTCTTGGAATGAATAGTGTGATTATCTGTTGTGCAAAATAGAAGATAGGCAAAAAGTACCCTCTTTGAGGGTGTAAAAATCTAGCTTTATTTGAAAAATATATTTGCTTGAAAGGTATTTTTCTTGAAATCATATTATCATGCACGTGTCTTTGCACAATGACGTCATCCATCACACCAACCTTTCCATTTTTTGCAAATCTCATCCATAATTCAAAATCCTGACTAACAACAAAATCTTCATTATATCCACCTACTTCGATAAATTTATCTTTTCTGAAAAAAGCGCTAGAGTGGGTAAATGGACTTTTTAAAAAAATTGTTTTTGTTAATGAATTGTTATTTTTTGAACCAGTAATAATTCTTTTGTTAGAATTTTCGTACGTTGATAATGACAAACCACCAATCAAATCATAGCTATCAATAAATTTTGATTGCTTCTCAAGTCGATCTGGAAAACTAATATCATCAACGTCTTGCCTCGCAATAAATTTTCCATTTGAATGCTTAACTCCAATGTTTAATGATTTGGTTAAGCCAACATTTTGCTTATTTTCAATTATCAAATCAATTCTATTATTTTTTAACATTTTTTCTAATTTTTTTTTTGTATCATCAGTAGAGCAATCATTAATTATTATAACTTCATGATCCTTGTCTGTCTGCGAGTTCAAAGATTCAATGGATTGTTCTAAAAACTTAGCCCCATTATAGATTGACATAACGACTGAAATTTTTGGATTTTTTTTTCTTGAATCCGATTCATATAAATCATACATACTACTTTAAAACTTCATTTATATTATTAAGCTCGTTTTGGCAAATTTTTGGTAAAGAAAAATTGCTTGAAATAAATTTTTCTGCATTTTTAGAAATTTCATTCAAATTAAATTGATTTAACTCCTCTAAGGCATTTGAGATATCTTTTTTTGATGAACCGTTGACAAGAATGCCTGTTTCGCCATGTTTTATTAGAGATTCATTTTGTGGTATTTTGCTTACAATGCACACTAGGCCTGAAGCCATAGCTTCCATCAATGTTTTTGACATTCCCTCTAAATGAGAAATTAAAATGTAAAATTTATATTTCTTATATTCGTATGCGAGCTTGTCATTAGATAAAACCCCCATAAGCCTTACCTTACCTGCATCAATATTTTTCATAAATTTTTTCTTGATTTCATATTTTTGCAAACCATCTCCATATATGTCAATCGAAAAGTCTGAAGCCAAAGCGCCTTCGATGGTGTTAATAAGATTTTTTACCTTTGAGAGTCTTCCAACAAACAGTAGTCTTGTTGGATTAATATTTTTTTCATTTGAATTTTTATTAAACAGGGAAGTATCAACGAAAGACGGATTGAGTCTTATTTCTTTTTTTTTATATTTTTTTTTCACGTATTCAAAATCAGTTATATTTGATACTACTGAAATATCAGCAAAATGAAAAACCAATCTCTCAAGTGTTAAAAAAAAATATCGAAGTAAAATATTTCGATTATAGTATAGACTTAAAACATATCCAGTTCTAAGTATAAATGGCTTTCGTGTAAAAAACTTAACAATGAGTGGTGCCCACGATCCATACAGCTGGTTTGATTTGAGAATATCTATTTTCCTAAATAAGTCGTAGTGGACGAAAAAAATGATTAAGGAATAAATCCACTGACCTAGCCTATTAGATAAGATTTTTGGAATAGGCACAACGTGTATATGTTTATTTAACAAATAATTATTCATTAAATCTTCAGCTATTTTGCCATCATTTTTTCCATATGTAAACCAAAATACTCTATAAAGATCCCCTTTTTGCAACATGTGCTCATAGAGTAGCTTCTCTCTTTGCAATAAGCCTGAGTTTTTCCAACTTTCCAGAGAATTACCTTTTGTAAAAAAAAGTCCTAAATTTATTTTTTTAGTCAAAACGAAAACTATTTTTTATTTTGAGATATATTCTTTTAAGAATTATTCTTAAAAATGATCTTCTCAAATATTTATTTGTATAAAGCTGAACATCATCTTCAATTTTTTTTGGAATACTCCAGTTCTTTCCATATACATATTCTAAATAATCATGCGGCGGAAAAGGTGCGAGCACAGAGATTCCCATAAACTTTATTGTTTTCGAAGGGTCAAAAAAAATTTTAGGTAATTTATAAGCTGGTCTAAGTAAAAACTTTCCAGATTCTTTCAAAGAGCCAATTGCAACCTTCATACCATATTTAAAAACAACCATTTTGGGATATTCATTGGTGTCTTTTAATCTGACTATGAAATCACTCTCAATCAATAATTCTTTCAAAATATACATTTTTGGAACAAAATCACTCTCAAGCATATCCATGTCAATATCATCGTCCCATTCAATAAAATTATTGTCCCTCATTGCACCCAACGCAGTACCACCAGTTATCCAAACGTTTAACTTTAAATTTTCAAAAATTTTATATATCTCACAGAATATTTTTTTTCTAGTTTTTTGATCATGCGGAGGGTTTTCATCATATATATTGCCTATTTCTTTTTTCCAATCTTGTTCATTTAAGTTGCTAAGATTTATGATTTTTTCTTTATCAAACATATACATTCTGTTTAAGTAATATCCTTGACGAACCAATCTAGATAAGCATCTAAACCTTTTGAAATATTATATTTTGGCGAATACCCTAGTAACTCTTTAGATTTGCTAATATTCGCCTCTGAATGGCGAACATCACCTTCTCTAAAATCTCGATAGATTGGGGGTTTTTTTGTTATACCTAAATCTTTGTTTATCAATCTTTCTTCAATCATATTATAAAGTTCATAGAGACTCGTTCTATCATTTAAAGCAACATTATACACTTGATTAACTGCCTCTTTGTTGTTAGATGTAGCTGCAAGTATATTCATTTGAACAGCATTTTCAACGTAACAAAAGTCTCTACTAGTTTTTCCATCACCATTAATAAAAACTTTCTGATTTTTAATAATTTTGTATGCCCACTTTGGTATAACAGCAGCATAAGAACCCATAGGGTCTTGTCGTTTACCAAAAATATTAAAATATCGTAAACCGATTGATTCAAAATTGTAATTATTTAAATATACTTTTGCATAAAGCTCATTAATTAATTTAGTAAGCGCATATGGACTTAATGGATTTCCGATAGAATCTTCAATTTTTGGTAAATTCGGGTTATCTCCATATACTGAACTTGATGAAGCATAAACGAGTCGTTTGACTTCAGCTTTTTTAGACGCCTCGATTATATTTAAAAATCCGCTTACATTTACATGGCTTGAAGATATGGGGTCATTAATTGATCGGGGTACAGAGCCTAAAGCTGCTTGATGTAAAATATAATCTACTCCATCACAGGCCTTGTCGCATGTTTCTAAATCAGTAATATCACCATCAATAAAGGAAAAATTTTTATTTAGAGATCTTCCTAATTCATTTTCAGCATCTTTAATTGCTTCTTTAATATTTGATTTGAAGCCAGTAATAAAGTTATCCACACCTATCACTTTTTGATTTAGCATTAAAAGCTTCTCTAGCAAATTCGATCCTATAAATCCGGCAACGCCAGTAACAAGCCATGTTCTTTGATTTTCAAATAAGTATTGTTGTATTTCAGTATATCTATTCATCTACAGTCTTCCATCAACTTGGTCTGGTTTAAGTAAATATTTAATATCATAGATAACGTTTTTTGTTTTTCCAAAGGAGGCTATTTTATTTTTTGACATTTTTTTGAAATGATTATGTGCTACTGCTAAAATAATCACATCATAGGTATTTTGAGTTGGGCTTTTATCAAGAAATGAAACTCCATTTGGAAGTGTAAGCTTATTCTGATCAACCAATGGATCAAATACATCAATATTACATTCGAGATATTTAAATTTTTTGATTATATCTATTACTTTAGAGTTTCGAGAGTCAGGGCAATTCTCCTTAAAAGTAACACCCATGATAAGAATTTTTGAATTTTTGAAAGGAATATTTTTATTAGACATTAATTCAGCTACTTGCTCTACGATATATGAAGACATATTATCATTTAACTTTCGACCGGCTAACAAAACTTTTGGATTATAACCAACCTCTTTCGATTTATGAGCTAGATAGTAGGGGTCAACACTTATACAATGTCCACCAACTAAACCTGGCTTGAATGGTAAAAAATTCCATTTAGTACTAGCTGCTTCTAGAACAGATTCTGTATCAATATTTAATTTCTTAAATATAACCGCAAATTCATTTATAAGGGCGATATTTACATCTCTTTGAATATTTTCTATTACTTTTGCAGCTTCTGCGATCTTGATGCTTCCCACCATGTGTGTTCCAGCTTTGATAATTTTGTTATATAATCTATCAATTAAAATTGCAGTTTTAGGAGTTGAGCCAGAAGTTATTTTTTTTATATCTGGAAGCCTATGCTTTGTATCTCCAGGATTAATTCGTTCAGGCGAATATCCGCAAAAAAAATCTTTATTAAATTTTAAACCAGATATTTTTTCAAGAATAGGTACGCAAAATTCTTCTGTTGCTCCAGGAAAGACTGTAGACTCATATATTACTATATCATCTTTTTTTAGTATCTCGGCTATCATTTCAGTTGAGTTTTTAAGCGGCAATAACTCTGGCTTATTGTTTTTATCAATAGGAGTTGGTACTGTAACAATAAAAATATTGCAAGACTCGAGATCTATAATCTTTGAAGTCAGCTTGAGATACTTACTTTTAATTAAATCATCTTTGTTTGTTTCAGAGGTTATATCAATGCCATTTAAAAGTTGGTCTACTCTTTTAACATTAATATCAAAACCTATAGTTTTGATTTGTTTTCCAAACTCAACTGCTAATGGCAAACCAACATATCCGAGCCCAATAACTGCAACTTTGTTTATATTATTTTCTTTTAATTCTTTATTCATACTTTTTTATATATACCCCTGAGGTATGACTTCATTTTGCTCGGCTTTAACTTTATAATTGACCTTAAAGGACTGGTAATAATTTGAAAAGTTGAATTCATATGTACTGATTCAAATGAGTATTGTTTTAATTTTTTAAATCCATGTTTAGATAGGATTTCCAGCAGAGTTTTTTGAGAAAAAAAGGATTGTCCAATTTTTAAATCCTCTTCCTTTGTTAGTTTTAGTCGATAAGTCCACGAATAATTAGGCACTTCAATAAATAATAAACCATTTTTCATAAGCATATTGCTTATCTTTTCTAGCATAGAGTTAATACTTGGTAGATCATCTAAAACATGTGATAAATAAATCAGACCAACCTTTTTTGAAAAGTCAAAATCATCTAATAGTTTTTGCTCAACATTCAATCCATTCTGAATTGCATATCTACTCATTATTGGGTCCGGTTCAATTCCTATGGCTGTCCAATTGTTTTTAATTAATTTTTTTAAAAAAAAACCTGCACCACAACCAATATCTAGAGCTGATCTTGGCTGATCAGATACAAATTTACTAATGAAATTATAGTGCTGGTCAGCGCGCTTAGAAAAATGCTTAATAAATCTTTTATTGATGATATTTCCAATTTTTTTTGAGCTATAATAAGCTCCTTCTTTTAAATCATTATAACTAATGACTTGAGCATCTCTAAACATGAATGTACATTTTTTGCATTGCGATATATTTTCTAATAAATAGTTTTCAACTATTGTATTATTTCCACATAGTGGGCATTTTTTAACTTGATCTGGCAATATTTATATTTTAGTATTTTAGATGTGTTTCATTAACTAAACCAAAATCGTTTTTGTAAAGATTGATTAAGTCATTCTTAATGCTGTGGTTTAATGGCTCAGAGCTTCTAATATTATTTAATCTGTCTAAATGAGAAATTTTTCTTATTCCAAAAATTACTTTATAAACTTGAGGTGAGTGTAATAAAAACCTCGATGATGTATCGATGATATTTTTGCCAGAGATATCTCTGATAGCTTTTACTCTTTGGATCAGCGATTTTAGTCTTTCTCCAAATAGCCAACTCGACCTGTGATCTGCTTCATCAAAAACCGTTGATTCATCCATTTTCCCAGACAAAATACCGCTTGCTAATGGAGATCTAGCATAATAATTACTTTCATTGAAATCAATTATTCTGTCTAAACAAAGTAGGTTTATATCATCTTGTAAATAATCAAAACTTGTTAAATCTACATATTTATCATAGTTGAAACCCTTTGCACAGCTTATACCAAAACCATTAATAATATTTGAAGATTTATAGTCATTTAAAAGTTTAATTATTTTTTCATAATCTTTGAGTTCGCTTCTTGGGTTATGCAAAAATAAAATGTTAATTGAAGATCTATTTAACCTTTGAAGGCTTTGATCAACAGATTCTTTAATATCATCTACTTTAAATGACTTTTTTCCAAAAGGCAAGTTTCCAACCTTTGTATTAATCTTTACATTTTGATTATAAAAAATCTTTCCTAAGATAAATTCGGAAAAACCATTTCCATAGTTTGGTGCCGTATCATACTCTTTAAACCCATATTCAAAAAAAGATTTTGTATATAATTCTATTGTCTCGGATATGTTATTTGGCCCCCAATCGCCACTTGTCGGCCAAGTGCCAATTACTATTTTATTGTTCATAAGTCTTCTGGTAAACCATTTCTTACAAATTTGACAAAGTTTTCCTTGTAATATTCAAGCCTTTCTTTCACAACAAGGCTCGATTTAGAAACAGTTCTAACTTGATCATCCATATTGAATTCATAACTGGAGAAGTCCCCAATTGATTGTGCTTTTTCTTGCTCTGGTGTGCCTAGGTAAGGTGAGAAAAATGACACTGTCATATTATCTGGGTCAAGTAATCTATTAAATTCAATCGTTTCATGAATCATTTCTTCGGTCTCATTAGGGAGACCAAGAATGTTATATGTTGTTCTTTTAATACCTGCAGCTCTTAATAACTTAAAAGCTCGGATGATTTTCTCTTGTGAAGGAAACCGATTTAAGCTTGACTTTCTGAAAGATTCTGAAGCAAGCTCAAGACCCATTCCAACACCATCAACCTTTAACTTTTTTAATAACTCTATACTTCTTTCATTTATAGTTTCAGGACGAGTTTCAATATATAAGAAGATTGGCATTTTGCTATCATGTATTAGATCTGCTAATTCATTAAGTACGGTTTGATTGATTGATAAAAAATTTGTGTCTTGGCACCGGAAATAAGTAACCTTAAGATCATTATATAAGCTGGAAATTTCAGAGAAAATTCTCTTTGCGGTTTTATTGCGTAAATATTTAGATGCTTTTTTTAAGACACCATTCCCTCCGGTTTCATTAAAACCATAATATTTTTGGATAACCGTTTCAACGCAATATGAACAGGTGTATGGACAACCCCTAGAAAGCTCGATATCAGCTGCTCTAACAACGCTGCCATTGTAGGGTCTAAAGAATGTTTGATCTTGGAAAATTTTGTAATCATATGGTGGGATTTCATCCATGTCGCTAATTATATCTTGCCTGCCTGTTATTTTTACTTTTTCATTATTAGGAAACAAGCCTTTAATATCATCAAAAGATTGTTTTTGATCAAATCTTTTTGCAACCTCAGCAATGACAAATTCACTTTCACCGCTAATGAAATAATCAACATCTGGAAACTTATTACACATCTCGTGTGGTGAAGCAGTTGCTTGCAATCCGCCCGCTACAGTTAACGCATTCGTTTTAACCTTTTTAATTAATTCAAAACCATATTCTATACTTACATACTCTCCTTCGCCATGGATATGGGAGGAAAGAGCTGACCAAAAAATTATATCAGGATTAAATTTGTTAATATGATTTTGTAGCGATTCGAAAACGTCATCATCGCTAAAAGAAATAAAATTTGAATATTCACTGGGTTTATACATTTGATTTTTTGTGTTAAAACTTGTTTCATCAACTGTCCAGTTTTTAAAAAATGTAGCATCAAATAATTCAACTTTATGACCTTGTGATTTAAGCACAGATGAATGGCTTGGAATCCAAATTGCTGTAATCCCATGTCCCTGTTTATTTGGGTATAAAAATAATATTTTAGCCATAAAATTATCCTCTCAATTTCTTTTTAACCGCCAACTCAGATGGTGAAAGTTTTTTTACCCCATCACCAATGATTTTTTCTAGAGATTTGAGTCTTCTTATTAATCTATCCATACCATCAATTTCTAAACTAGATTTTTGATCTGTACCCCACATATTATGATCAAGTGTAATGTGTCTTTCTATATATTCAGCTCCTAATATTGCAGCAATGACAGTAGGCTCTACACTGTATTCATGTCCGCTATATCCAATGGTGCAATCATATCTTTTTTTAAAAGACTTCACAACTTTAAGATTTAATTCATGTTCAGGAGCTGGATAAGTTGAATTGCAATGCATAACTACTAAATCATTATGGTGTTTTTTAATTATTTCATATGCCTTGTCAACTTCATCAAGGGTGCTCATACCTGATGAAATAATTACTGGAATTTTGGTTTGAGCAACTTCTTCTATTAATAATGTATTTGTTATATGGGCTGAAGGTATTTTGATAAACGGAACATTATAATTTAAAATAAACTCCAAACTCGGAGAATCCCAAACAGAAACAGTCCAATCAATTGGCTTAGATTTACAATATTCATCGATGATATCGTACTCTGCTTTTTGAAACTCAATCTTATGTTTATAGTCAATGTATTTCATCTTTCCCCAAGGAGTATCTCTTTCAATGTTTTTTTGATGCTCTGGAACGCATATATCTGGTGTGCGCTTTTGGAATTTTACACAGTCCCATCCGGTAACGTATGCCGCATCAATAAGCTTTTTGGCCAAATCGATATCTCCATTGTGATTGATACCGATTTCAGCGATGGTATAAACATTTCTATTGCTTGCTTCATTCATTTATTTTCCTCTTTTAGTCTTGATAAAACTTCTCGAATCACACCAAACCCACCCTTAGTATTTGTCACATAATCTGCGATCTCTAAAATCTCAGGTGCAGAATCTGAGGGTGCAATTTTAACACCAACAATGCTCATGGCTTCAATATCATTGATATCGTTTCCAATATAGGCTGTTTGACTAAGTGCTAGTTTTTTCTTTGTAATGTATTTATTTAATTCCTCTAATTTGTTTTTTACACCGTTTACTGCAAAGATTCCCAATTTTTCTGCTCTTTTCATTACAATGTCATTAGTTTCTGTACTTATAATTATTTGATCAATGCCAAACGATTTTATTTTTTCTATTGCCAAGCCATCTGATCTGTTAATTAGCACCGATTCATCTCCATTATTAAAAATCATTGCTCTATTATCTGTCATAACCCCATCGAAGTCGTAAACAAATAACGAGATTTTTTTTCCAAGCAAAATCATAGAATTAGTCAAATTCATTTCTTTTTAATTTTGTGGAAATTAGGTCCTTTTTCTTTTTTCTATTGAATGTTAACAGAGCAACATTGCTTAAAAATATAATTACGTAAATTGTATTAACAATCATCAACTTTGTAGAGTATAGACCAAAAAAAGTTGGATATTTTGATTTATAGCCTAAAAATAATGGTAAACCAATTAGTAAGAAAAAACATACTATACCTGAAATTCTATTATCTAAAAAAAGGTCTTTAAATTTTTTCTTAAAAATATTTCTGATTTGTCTAATTTTTTTTCTTTCATCTAGGTTAGATGTGTTTACATAACTACGAATGATACCTATTATAATTCCAAAAATTGCACCAACTAAAACCGCTAAAATAACATTAAACTTTACGTTTTTATTGGATGGATATAAAGGAACTTGGGGGTAATCTAGAATTTGTATAATTGATGCTTCTTGAATTTCCTCAATTCTAGATAATTCATATTGTTGTTTCAAAGTCAAATAGACCCCTTTTTGTACCTCTACTTGTCTTTCATATCTTTCTTGCTCTAAAAGTAGGGCGGGTGATAAGACTTGACGATTCTTTTCTTTAAAGTTTTTCAATGATTTTTCAGATAATTTGAGCTCTTTTTCAACAGATATAATTCTATTTTCAATAAATGATGTTTTTTCAATGACTTTTTGACTTTTGAAAAATCTATTTAGAAGTTCTAGCTCCTTCAAAACAACGTCGGCTAGTTGTTTTGCAAACAGAGGTTCAGGCGCGCTCACTTTAATAATACTGAATGCTGATTTTGGGTCCTGCTCATAGCCAAGATAATTTGAATTAAGATTGTTAATTGCTCTGGTAGTCAATAAATCTTTATTTAACTCCGATACCTTATCGCCATCATTTAATATTTCTAGTAATGTTAATTCCTCATTATACTCATTGAGAAAGAATTTTTTTTCTAATAATTTGTTAGCAAATGTTCTACTACTTAATAGCTCAGGATATAGAGATGGGCTAGATAAGTCAACTGAAGATTCGTTTGGAACATTAACTCCAAACTGGTTTGCTAAGCCAGCAAGTCCAGATAAGTTATTTCCTGTACCTGAGGGTAAAAGTAATTTCCCAGAGCTTACGTATTGAGGTTCCTGAAGAAATTGTACAAATATAAACGTAAGAAATACTGAGATGAATGTTGATAAAAAGATTACTTTTAATTGAGTAGCAATTGCTAGAAGAATATCAGAAAATTGTATTGAATCTTTTTCTTTGTAAAGACTTATAGGATTAACAACGCTTTCCAATTTTGACGTTTGATCATAATTTTTTTCCATTGTGCTATTTTTAACTTTAGCGATAATATGGTATGGAACTTGGTTACGGGATTTCCAATTTGAAACAGCTTGTGGCGTTGTATCAAGAGCACGAGCGATTTCTGCTAAACTGCCAATACCACTTTTTTTCATCATATTTTCAAATTCTGAAAAATTCATTTAATTCGAACCAATTTGTTGAGATAGTATTACTGCTGTAATTAATGAAGAGAGTATTTGTGTCCAATTTGTAGCAAACTGAGTAATATTGAATGGTTCGTATTGTTCTTTTTTATTTATAACAATGGTAGATCCATCAGTTACTTTTGGTGAATTATACCACTTTTTTGGAACAACTACTCCATTTGCGTAAACAATCACAATACCTCTTTTATTACCTAATTCAGTTAGTCCACCGGCTGCATTAATATAGCTTCGGATAGATCTTCCTTTGCTAAATTCAATTAGGCCTGGATTGTAAACCTCTCCTGAGACATTAATTGTTCCTGTTTTTTCTTTAATTATTATGCTATCACCAGGCATTAGGGATATTTTATTACTCTTCCAAGCCACCCTAACTTTATCATTTTTTTGTAAATTTTGAGGTTGAATTGTTTTCAGCTCCTCTATTTCTAAATTTATCTCTTTTCTATTTTCAAAAAAGCCTCTGCTTCTATAGATAGCTATACCGTTTTTTAGTGCTTTATTTGTTAAGCCACCAGCTCTTATAATTAGGTCATTTAAATTCTCATTATCGCGAACTAAAGGGTATGAACCGGGAATATTTACTTCTCCATTTATTTGGATATTTTTCTTTTCAAAAAAATTGAGATTTGAATGGACAACAAATCTGTCGAGGTTCTGTAGCTTGACAGATTTCAAATATTTTTCATCAAGAATACGATTTAAGTTAATTTTTATTATTTTTTCATATCTTGAACTGGGATCTCTTCGCACAATTTCTGCTTGATTATTATATACCGACTTCCAAAAAGTTGAATCATTAAATCCTCCACCAAGCTCAATTAAATCATACAAATTCATATCTTTATAATAGTTATAAACTCCAGGACTTTTTACTTGACCAATCATTTCTACACTTTGAATACTTTCGAGCATTTTGTTCACAGTAATAATGTCACCATTTTGCACCAAAATTTCGTCACTTCTACTATAAGGTACATATATGCTTTGATTATTGAGTGATTTATTATTTCGTAGGCTGTGTGGAACAATTCGCTTGAGACTAATTTTTGTTCCTGCATCTGGTTTTAAGCCACCAGCAAAATCAATTAAGTCTTTAAGGGTCTCGCCTTTAATTGATTCATAAATTCCTGGTTTAAATACAGAAGAGTCAACATGTATGGTTGATCTTCTAAAATCAATTAAAACTATATCTTTATCTTTAAGTTGTATTTCATCTGAAATATTTCCTTTTAATAAAAAATCATATAAATCAATTTTTATATGTAATCTATTATTTCTTTTAATTTTTATTTCTCTAAGACTGCCTGTAGTATCAACGCCCCCTGCCTGAATTAATCCAGTTATTACATTTGAAAATGGGTGAATTGCATAAACCCCTGGATAGTTAACTTCACCAACAAAATTCACATTGATAGACTTCAGAGATCCTAAAGAAATATCAAGAAAAGTAGAAGGGTTCGATCCATTTAGCGTTGAGTAAACTCTTCCGAATTGATTTAAGATGTATTCATTAACCTGATCTATGGTTTTACCAGATACATTGAGAACTCCAACTTTTTCATCATATATTTTACCAGATCTTGATATTGTGTAAGTTTGTCTCAAGCTTGTCTCTCCCCATAGCGAAATGACAAGCTCATCGCCAGGACCCAAAACATAATTATTTGGAATGGATAAATTTTCCCAAAAACCGACTGTATCTCTTTTTGTAAAAAAATCGTAACCAAAATATTTTTTAAAATTATCTATTGAATCATTTTGCATTCCTAAGTTGAGCGGGACAATATTTACCATATCGGGATTATTATTAATATTTTGATTGCCTGTGCTAATAGTACTTTGTGGTATTGGGAGGGTGGATTGTTTTTTTAGCTTATCATATTCAGATTTTAATTTTTGCATCTCTTGAAGAGATTGAGCAAAAATAATTTGAGTAAAAACAAAAATATATAGAAGTTTATTTTTTAACATTATAATAATCCTTGAACCAGTCAATAAATGATTTTATGCCATCATCAACATTTGTAAGAGGCTGGTAGTTTAATTTTTCTGTTGAATATTGAATGTCAGCGTAAGTTTCTAAAACATCTCCAGGCTGCATAGGTTGAAAGTCAATTTTTGCTTTTCTATCTAGTGCATTTTCTATTAAACTAATAATATCCATTAATTTTTCACTTTTATTATTACCAAGATTAAAGACTTCACAGTGGTAATTTTTTTTTATGGCAGCTAATGTACCCATAACTATGTCATCAATGTATGTGAAATCTCTTTTCATTTTACCGTTATTGAAGACCTTAATTTTTTCATTATTACTTATTTTTTTCGCAAAAATATGCATAGCCATATCTGGGCGATACCATGGTCCATAAACTGTAAAATATCGCAAGCCCGTTGTCTTTATACCATAAAGGTGGGAATAGGAATGAGCTATTAGTTCATTTGCGCGCTTTGTAGCCCCATAAAGTGAAATTGGTTTATAAGCTCGGTCTGTAATTTTAAAGGGTTTTGACTGGTTGTCACCATAAATAGATGAACTTGAAGCATAAATTAATCCGCTTACATTGCTGTTTCTACATAATTCTATTACATTCAAAAACCCTTCTAGGTTCGAACTTAAGTAGGCATATGGATTTTTAAGACTATATCTAACCCCTGCTTGAGCTGCTAGATTAACAACTTTATCAGGGTTAAAGTCATTGAAAACATTTTTAATTGATTGTCTGTTTGATATGTCTACCTTTATAAATTTAAAGTTTTTGTAAGGTTTAAGTAAATTCAAACGATCGGTCTTTAGTTTTTGATCATAGTAATCGTTTAAATTATCTATGCCTAAAACTTCATAATCGTATTCTAAGAGCTTTTTTGATAGGTGAAAACCTATAAAACCAGCTGATCCGGTGAGCAGAATTTTCAATGCGTTTACCTCAAATTATACACAAAATAAAATATATTATAAACAAAACTACAACATTTAATAAACACTTTGTATATAAATTTATAAATTAAAGGATTAATAATAATTAATTGATATAATAAATATTATATAGCAAAAACTATATCTATTAAATAATTTAAAACATGAAAAAAATACTTGTAACAGGAGGCTGTGGGTTCATCGGCTCTAACTTTATCCTTAATCATATTAATCAGACGAATGATAAAATTTTCAATATTGATAAATTAACTTATGCAGGTAACCTAAAAAATCTAGAATCGCTTGACGATAATAAAAATTATTCATTTAAGAAGTGCGATATTATAGATTCAAAAAATTTAAGAAAAGTGTTCAATGAATTCAGGCCAGAAGTAATTGTTAATTTTGCTGCTGAATCACATGTTGATAGATCCATTGATGGCCCGGCAAGCTTCATAAATACTAATATCTTAGGCACATTTAACCTCTTACAAATCACTCTAGACTATTATAAATCATATGATTTTTTAAAATTTATTCATATTAGCACTGATGAAGTATTCGGCTCACTTTCATCAAAGCAAGCACCCTCAAATGAAAACAATCGATACAATCCCTCTTCACCATATTCCTCTTCTAAGGCTAGCTCTGATCATTTAGTTAATGCATGGGGGAAAACCTATGGCTTACCTATTACTATAACAAACTGCTCTAATAATTATGGTCCTTATCAATTTCCTGAAAAGCTCATTCCTTTAGTGATAGCAAACTGTTTTGATGAAAAACCAATACCCGTTTATGGAGATGGTAAAAATATTCGTGATTGGCTTTTTGTTAAAGATCATTGTAATGCAATTGATAAGATAATTAATAAAGGAATCATTGGGGAAACTTATAATATTGGTGGCGATAATGAATTAAAAAATATTGATATTGTAAGAAAAATTTGTACTATTCTCGATGATATCAAACCTAGGTCTAATGGAAGGTCATACATAGATTTAATATCTTACGTTAAAGACCGACCAGGTCATGACTTTAGATACGCAATTGATAGTTCAAAGATTAAGAATGAGCTCAAATGGATGCAGCGCGAGACTTTTGAAACTGGTCTAATGAAAACTTTAAAATGGTACATAAAAAATGAGACTTGGTGGAGAAACATTCAAAGAAAGAGCTATAATCAAGAACGATTGGGTTTAAAATCTTAATAAAGCAACTTTTTATGAAAAAATTAGTATTGCTTCGCCATGGTGAAAGCCAGTGGAATTTAGAAAATAGATTTACTGGGTGGACTGATGTGGATTTAACCAATAAAGGACAAAATGAAGCTCGGGAAGCTGGTATTTTGCTAAAAGATAATCAATTTAAGTTTGATGTGGTATATACATCATATCTTAAAAGATCAATTGATACGAGCAAAATATGCCTTAGTGCATTAAAAAACGATGAAGTTAAAGTAATATCTGAATGGAGATTAAATGAAAGGCATTATGGCAATCTTCAAGGTTTAAATAAATCAGAAACAGCTAGAAAATATGGCGAAGAGCAAGTGCTTATTTGGAGAAGAAGCTATGATACACCACCACCGGCAATGGATAAAGGCGATCAAAGGCACCCATCAAAAGATCCAATTTACAGTGGCATAAACCCCAACTTGCTACCAAGTTCTGAGTCATTAAAAGATACTCTTAAAAGAGTAAAGCCTATTTTAAATGACAATATTATTCCGGAAATAAAGGATGGGAAAAATATTATGATTGTAGCTCATGGAAATTCTCTTCGTGCTGTAATAAAAATTTTAAAAAACATTTCAGATGAAGACATAATTAATTTAAATATTCCTACAGGTGTGCCTTTAATCATTGAAATAGATGAGAAGTTTAGGGTTTCTGAAGATTATTATCTTGGTAATATCAAAGAAATTCAATCCCGAGCGGAAAGAATGAAAGCTCAGGGAAAATTTTTAAATTAGATTGTTAAGAGTATTTATTATTTTATCTTGCTTACTTTCTTGAAGATATGGGTGCATAGGAATTGAAAATATTCTGTCTGATGTCTCCTCAGAAACATTAAAATCTCCTAAAACGTATCCATATTTTTTATAACCACTTTGTAAGTGAGCGGGAATTTTGTAGTAAACCATTGACGGTATATTTTTCTGGTTAAGT
>MDTD01028547.1_pt1 | contig 19089 bp, 17 predicted proteins | sample 811221 | NCBI WGS metagenome assembly MDTD01 (sample SAMN05326646, study PRJNA326480) | marine metagenome | isolation source: seawater | place: Pacific Ocean: South West | collected 2011 | reverse complement strand
TATTAAAAATAAATCATGAAGATTTCACTAAAATATATAATAAAAACCTTAGACAAATTATAATAATTGATGTACGTGAAGAAGAAGAATATAAGAAATTTTCATTAAAGGGATCTATTTCATATCCACTAAGCCTTATGAAAGGTGATAGAGATAATTCATATGAATTTATAAAATCTATCGCAAATGGGAAAAAAATTTATACTCTTTGCCAAAAAGGTTTAAGATCAGAAGAAGCTTCAAAAATATTAATAAAAAAAAATATTGAGTCAATCTCGATTGAAGGCGGAATAGAAAAAATAAGAGAAACAATTAATCTTAAAACATCTGAAAATTAATAATCAACCCCTTTCTTTAAATCAACGCCAACATTTGCATAATGTTTATGACAAACCATCTCTGAATAAACATTGGCAAGTTGAAAATATGATGGTTCATTTTTGCATCTTCCTGTCAAGATAACTTCAGTCTCTGCTGGTTTTTTCAAGAGTGTTTGATGAATAGACTCAACGGGTAAGAGTTCTAAATCAACAGTTGGATTTATTTCATCTAAAATTACTGTCTTATATATTCCGCTAAGAATTGCCGCTTTAGCAATTTCCCAAGCTCTCTCTGCCTCAATATAGTCAATTGGTTGTTGTTGTCCTCTCCAGACTATTGCATCTCTGCCAGATCTTAAATGATCAACCAAATGAGGATAGCTTTCTCTCAATGCCTCAATAGCGGCATCTTCTGTATACCCAGAACCACCTTTAAGCCACTGCAAAATTAAGACTCTATGGCTTTTATCTTGAGAAATCCCTTTCCCAATTGCTTGCAAAGCTTTTCCAAGAGCACTAGTGGATTTTCCTTTCCCTTCGCCTGTATATACCTCTATACCTCCAAAATTAAAATCATTAATTAGTAAATTTTGATCTCCATTTGTGCGGGGTCTCATTTCAGAATGAAGCTGTGAGATTCTAATTAATGATAAGGGAGCTGCTCTACCCGTAACGATTATTTCAAGTCCATTTGGGCGAGATTCTAAAGTTTTTACAACATCATCTAAATCCAACATCCCTAATTCTAAAACTGGATTTAATTCATCAAGCACTAATACAGAATAAAGAGAACTTGCAATTGCCCCTTTAGCAATATTCCAACCTCTCTCAGCTTCTTCCTTATCAAATTTTGTAACTTCTTTTTGATTAAAAAACTCTGAGCGTCCAGTTCGAACATGATCTATTAAGTGTGGGAATCCTCTCTGAAGTGCATCAATTGCTGCATCTTCATCATAAGATCTTCCTGGTCCTTTCAGAAATCTAAGAAGTAGTACACGAGTTTGTTTTTTTTCGCATATTCCAAGCCCGATTGTTCTTAAAACCACTCCTAAAGCAGCCTGACTTTTCCCTTTACCTTCTCCATCATAAATATGTAATTGCCCTCTAGATCTTTCCTGGCTTCCAGATGCCGTTACTATGCCTATTCCTGTATTTCTATTCGTGTTTGACAATTTAAATTTTAAATATATTTTAAATCTAAGTTATAGTTAGTGAAATTATTAAAAATTTAATAATAAATTCAACCTGATATATTTATTTTAACTTTCTTATGTTTAAACAGCTTGAATTTATTTCTGAGGAGCAAATTTTAAAGCTTAATAGCCTCAGAAATTATCTAAATAATCTTAATAGTGCTTGTGTTGCATTTTCTGGTGGTGTAGATAGTAGTTTAGTAGCATCTATCGCTTATGAACAACTTGGATATAAATCTATTGCAGTCACAGGAGTATCGACTGCTTTAGCAAGTCAACTTTTAAACGAAGCACGTTTACAAGCCAAGTGGATTGGGATTGAACACCTTGAGATAGAAACATTTGAAATTGAGGATAAAAACTATAATAAGAATCCTAAAGACAGATGTTTTGCATGCAAAAAAGAGCTACATAAACATACAACCTACTTATCAAAAAAATTAAACTATAAGAATGTAATTGATGGAGTAAATTTTGATGACTTAGGTGATTATAGACCTGGTATAAAAGCGGCTCAAGATGCAGGTGTAATATCCCCATTAGCATTATTAAAATTTTCTAAGAAAGATATTAGAGATATTTCGAAATCACTAGGATTACCATGGTGGGATAAGCCTGCTCAACCTTGCTTATCTTCTAGATTTCCCTACGGTTATGAGATTACTAATTATCGTTTAAAAATGATTGACGAAGCTGAAAAGTATATTAGAGAAATAGGATTTAAAGATGTTAGGGTCAGGTGTCAAGGAACTTCTGCAAGGATTGAAATACCAAGTGATCATATAAACGATTTTATCCAGAATTGTAAAAGGAAAGAACTCGTGAATTATTTTATAAAGTTGGGTTTTAAAAGCATAAGTTTAGATTTAGAGGGTTTAGTTAGTGGGAAGCTAAACAGATAATTTTATAAAGCTTTTCTAATTTTATCCTCAATTAATTTAGGGTGATTTCTATGAATAGTTTGAACAGTATGATTAGTTGCCTCTAAATGTTCAATTAAAAAATAACTCGCTAAATCAGGTTTCATATTTCTGCCACATGTAAAAATATCTATAGCAGAATATTGAGATTCAGGCCAAGTATGAATAGATAAATGAGATTCGGCAAGAAGAGCGATTGCAGTTACTCCATATGGCTCAAACTTATTACTAACAATATTCAAAACAGATGCATTTGCTAATTTCGCAGCACCATTCAATTTACAACGAAGATAAAGTTCATCATTTAATTTTTCTCGATTACAACCATAAAGTTCTAAAAGTATATGTTTCCCTTGGAACTCTGAGATATCACTTTTTGAATGTTCAGAAAAGATTTTAATTTTGGGATTGTGGTTGGATATGTCCATACTTAAAAACAAATATTTAAAAATTATACATTAGTTAGATATACCAATTTTTAAAATTATAAGTGAATAATCTGCGAAGTATCCAAAAAACTTTTATTGAATTTATCCAAATGAGTTGCACTAATAAAACATTGACAATTTTTTCCCGCTGAACTTAATAATAGATTTTGCCTTACCACATCTAATTCAGCTAAAACATCATCTAAGATTAGGATTGGATTAATTGATAATGTCCTACTCAATAAGTCAAGTTCAGCCATCTTCAGAGCTAATGTAATCGTTCTTTGCTGTCCAGAGGAAGCATATTTCTTAATAGAATAATCATTTATAAAAAACTCAACATCATCCCTGTGTGGGCCAACCATGCATTTGCCAGTAATAGCCTCTAATTGCCTTTTTTGACGTAAATTTGATAGATATATATCCATTATCTCTTTTTCGTTATCTAGCTCGCTTGAAATCTGAATGGATGAAATATAGTTTAAATCTGTAATTTCCTTTGAAAAACTTAGTTGTTTATGCCAGTTTTGAATATATGGTTTTAATTTGTTTAATGCTCTATTTCTCCTCCTATAAATCCTAGTACCAGCTAAAGCTAATTGGGAATCAAAACTGTCTATTAAGTTGTCAGAATTAGAGTTATTAGTGATTTCAGATCTCCAATAATGACTTCTTTGTTTTAGTAACCGATTATATCGCGACAATAATTCTACATAAACTGGTTCTAATTGAGAGACAACTTTGTCAAGCCAATTACGTCTAAACTTTGGCTCACCTTTAACAATATAGATATCATCAGAATTAAAACAAACACTTCTTATATAATTTTTGATATCACCCTGTTTTTTTAAAAGGCAATCATTTACATAAACTTTCTTTGCTCCTATCCTTAAAAGCTCAATCTTTAAAATATGACTCAAATCAACCTTAGCAATTATTGATGAATATTCAGAATGATTATTAATTAGATCTCTATCATTGGATGCTCTATTAGATTTTAATTGACTTAAAAACTCTACTGATTCTAACAAATTTGATTTTCCAATACCATTAGAACCAAGAACTATAATTTTAGGCTCTTGAATTTTAAGATCAAAATCTTTATGATTTCGGAAATTTTTAATTTTTAGGTAATTTAAAAAAATTTTCTTTTATGCTTTCATTGTTTAAATTAGCTATTTTATTTGAATTTAGATTATCCTAAGTGTAAATTGAAAAATTTCAGGGCATGTAGCTCAGTTGGATAGAGCATCAGATTCCGGTTCTGAGAGTCGGGGGTTCGAATCCCTCCATGCTCGTCTTAAAAATTTATAATTTTAATCCCATAACCCTAATCCCATTAGGATCAAGGATAAAACCACTTTCCTCTAGGCTTTCAAATGCAGATTGAGGGGCCTGAACTGAAATACTGCAACCAGGCATCTCTCTATTTATTTTTTCCAAAGTATATCTGATTAAAACACTATAGAAGAGCTTTTGATTATTTCCAGGTTGAGCGCATAAATTCCATAAATTAGCATTTAATCCTTTATCAGATGTAACTCTTACGAATCCATATAATTTGTTATTTAATTGACTCAAAATAGAACAAAAGAAGTTACTTTTTTTGATAGCTAAATTTAATTTCTCATTAGGAAAAAAATCACTACTACAACTAAGAAGCAATTTATTAACTAATCTTGCTTTAGGAATCTCTTCAGAATCGATAATAAAGCCTTCTGGAAGAATTAATTTTTTATTTGAAAAATACTGCAATGATTAACCTGTATTCCTCATGCCTGCGGCAATACCGTTAATTGTTAAAAGGGCTCCTCTAAGTAATTCACTACGGCTATAAGTTCTTGCTTTATTAGACTTGTCATTTAAAAATTCACTAATAGGTGGTTGTCTTTTTTGGTCTCTTAATCTTTTAAGAAGAGAAACCTGCAAGAAGCCTAGGGGTATAATTGTCTTATTTCTCATATCAACAGAATCCCTAAGGTCTTTATCAGTTTCTAAAAGTTGCTTTTTACCAGTAATTTCAAGGATTAGATTTTTTGTAAGATTATATTCTTGAGAAATAGCTTCAAATATTAAATTAAAAGAATTATTATTCTCATTACTACCAAGAGTATCAACATAATATTTTGCTACTTCTAAATCAACTTTTGATAATGTCATTTCTACTTTTGATACCAGCATCCTAAAAAATGGCCATCGTTGATGAAGCATACGCAATAATTCAATTTGCTCTGGATCTAAGCTTAATTCACTTGACAAAGCAGTACCAACACCATACCAACTAGGCAGTAAGAATCTACTTTGGGTCCAACCAAAAACCCATGGAATAGCTCTTAAACTTGATAAATCTTTTGTTCCTTTTTTCCTTCTTGCTGGCCTACTTGAAATTTGAAGCTTACTAATTTCTTCTATTGGAGTAACCTCCTGAAAAAAAGTTAATAAATCTGGATTCTCATGAACCAATTTTCGATAATGGGCTCGCGAAGAATCTGCCAATCTTGTCATGAGATTATTCCATTCAGGAGTTGCATCTAAGCGATTATTAACCAAACTATTCTGTATAACTGCTGTTGTAACTGTTTCTAAATTATAAAGAGCAAGTTCAGGAAGGCTATATTTTGAAGCCAATACCTCTCCTTGTTCAGTAATTTTAATTCTTCCTAAAAGCGTACCACTTGGTTGCGCCAAGATAGCTTGATATGCTGGACCTCCTCCTCTACCCACTGATCCCCCTCTACCATGAAATAGTCTCAAAACTATCCCATTTTTGCTTGATAAATTTTGTAAAGCTATTTGCGCTCTATGAATCTCCCAATTACTTGAAAGGAATCCTGAATCTTTATTACTATCAGAATAACCAAGCATCAATTCTTGCAAAGGTTTTGAATTATCACCAACTTTAGGTAAATAAGATCTATAAAAATCTAAATGAAATAATTCATCCATCACTTTAGGTGCTCTTTGTAAATCCTCTACAGTTTCAAAAAGTGGAACAACAAGTAACTGAGACTTGTTTGATCCTGTATCAATTAATCCCATCTCCTTTGCTAAAAGTAAAACTTCTAACAAATCTGAAACACTGTGACTCATAGAAATAACATAAGAATGGCAGATTCTACTTCCAAATTCTTCTTGCAATCTTTTTACCATTTTGAAAACTGCAAAAGTTTCTTCTGTACTCTTAGACCAAGATCCATTATTAGGGATTAAAGGTCTTTTTGTATTTAACTCACTAATCAACCAATTTGTTCTTTCCTCTTCAGTCATTTCTTCATATGAAGTAGTTAATGACAAGTAATTTGTTAGTTCTTCCAAAGCATCACTATGCCTAGTACTTTCTTGACGAATATCTAAGCTTGCAAGCGAAAAACCAAAAATATGGACCTGTGTCAGTAATGTATTTAGTGGCTCGCAGCTTAAATCTGTAGAAATTAAGCTATTTTTTATTAATTCAAGATCATTGGTAAATTCATCAACTGAACCATAATAAAGATTATCATTAAATTCTATATCTAAAGAATCAACATCAGCTTCTAGAGTTACTTTCCAGCCAGTTTCTGCCAATAAATTATTTCTTTCTTGAGTTAAACGTAATTTCTCAAGAATATAACTTAACTTTAGTCTATAAGGTTCAGACCTATATCTAGTTGCTCTTGCTTCATAAATTCTAGGAAATTTCACACGATCAGTTTCTAAAGATTCCAATAGAGAAGGGCTCACTTGACTCCATTGCATAGAAACACTTAGTTGATCTCTAAGATTTGATGTAGCTGTAATATATCTTTCTAACATCAATTTTCTTTGATAACATGCAGTTCTCCAAGTTATTTCAGGAGTAACAGATGGATTTCCATCTCTATCAGATCCAACCCATGATCCAAAAGTACAAAAAGACTCGGTAGGCATCTGAACATCAGGATAGTTTTCACTTAAAGCCGATGAAATACGTCCCCTAAGCATTGGCATAGCATTAAACAAAATTTGTTGAAAATAATGCAAAGCGTAATCAACTTCATCTAAAACTGATGGCTTAAATTGATGTAATTCATCAGTTCTCCACCAAAGACGAATTTCCTCTTTTAATTGGAGTTTTTGAGAATTTATTTCATCTTTGGTTAGATATTTCTCTGATTGTATTTTTTGCAGCAAATTAGCTACTCTTCTTTGCTTATGACGAATGGTATGCCTAACTATTTCAGTAGGATGTGCAGTAAAAACTAATCTAATATCCATTTCTTGTAGTAAGTCCTCTAATTTGGTGGGAGGAACATTTAATTTTCTAAGTCTATGAAAAAGCTCCCTAAATGTTACAGGAGCGTTTTGTCTTGCCAATGGAGGTGCAAAAGGATCAAGATTATCTTGAGAATTTTCTTTGCTTTGATTTGTAAAGCTTTGAATATAACGATCCTCTTCAACTCTTTGTTCAAGTATATTGACTAATTGAAAATATAATGAAAAAGCCCTAGCAGCAGAAATAGACTCAGCTAAATCCATTGCATTTACGATATCTGCTATTTCATTTTTGAGGTTCTTAGGATTATTAATATCAGAATTTTTAATATGACTCAGATGTTTTAACTTTATTAAACGATTCGCATGATCAGCAGGACATTCGGAACGTAATACAGATTCCCAAAGCTCTTCTATTAAATCGCTACTATAAGAAGATGGATCATAGTTCCTGATTAGATCCATTTTATTATTAGAAATGTTTGTAAAAGACTCCATATACAATCTATGTTACACACAAAGAATGATGGTTAAAGATTTTTTTATTTATCTAAACTATTCATTCGCTAATTATTCATTGTGAACCATATCATCAATAGCAAGTGTCATAATATTTTCAATAGTAAATCCATTGTTATATTTATTTATCCATTGCATCGATTGATTACCTTCATGAATCACCTTATGTAGAGGTTTTAAATAATTGATCATTTTATATTTCTTTGCAGTTGGAGATATCTCTTTCAAAAGATTTTCTATCCATGATTTGCAAATAATCTTTTTCCCATCTTTCCAGTGAATTAATTCTGCATTGAGACTATTTCTTGCGGCTTCTATATCATTATGTTCGCAAATAGCTTGAAGGTCATCTAAAGAAAACTTACTTGATAAAAGGGGATCTAGATTTTGCATATCATCAAACAATGATAAAACTCGTAACTCAAGAAAAGCGGTAATAGCGAGCAAAAGATTTATGTCTGAAATAAAATCGCAAATTCTCAATTCTAGACGATCAATGCCATAAGGTCGCTCAGGTCCATTAGGTCTTACAGATGACCAAAAATGTCTAATATTTTGCATATTTCCATTTTTAATATTTTCATTTATCCAATTAATATAATGATTATGATTCTCAAAAAGAGGTACTTCAGATGGTGTTTTTGGAAATTGAATCCATCTTTGTGAATGATTACCCGTAAATTTACCATTCAGAAAAGGTGAACTTGCACTCAAAGACAAATATAAAGAGGCTTCACATCTGACAAGACGGATCGCTGCAAAAAGTTTTTCTAAATCTTCAATCCCTAAATTAATATGGACACTTGATGTGGCTATTGATAAGCCATAGGAGGATTCAATAAAAGTATGATAATTATTAGTAAGGTCAGATCTTTGAAATTGTGGATCATGCTTAAAACAAAGAGTAGATGATGGAATAATGGTTAAGTCTTTTTCTTTTAACCAGTAACGCAAATTCTTTCTTGGTTCTAGAAGAGATTTATATAAAATCTCATAATTCTGACTTGGCGGAGTTATGTATTCAATATTTCTATTATCAGGCTCTTTCACAAAATCTGGAAATGATTCCTCTATTAGACTCGAAACACCTACATGAGAATTATAGTTCCCAGTAAAAAGTTCAACTTCAAAACCTTTATATAAATTATATATGTGCATTCAATTACTCTAAAGAGGATATTGCCATTAATATGCCTTTTGCTTTATTAACTGTTTCATTATATTCATTTATGGGAGATGAATCGGCTACGATACCTGCACCTGCTTGAATAAACACATCAAGCATTCCATTCTCATTTGGCACTGCTATCATAGTTCTTATTGTTATTGCTGTATTTAAAGCTCCATTTATATCTACTGAGCCATAAATACCCGCATAAGGCCCTCTGGCTTCCTTTTCAAAATCTTTAATTAGTTGCATGGCTCGTATTTTTGGAGCTCCCGTAACTGTACCAGCAGGGAATGAGGCCTTAAGTAAATCCCATACATCTTTATCATTTTTCAGGATCCCTTGAACTTCACTAACTATATGCATAACATGAGAATATTTTTCAATTTGCATTAGGTCTTTAACTTTAACACTACCAATTTCACAAACCTTCCCTAGATCATTTCTCCCTAAATCTACCAGCATCACGTGTTCTGAAATCTCTTTTGGATCATCTAATAAATCCTTCTCGAAAATTGAATCCTCAATATCATCATTACCTCTTGGTCTAGTACCAGCAATAGGTCGTAACCTTGCAACAATTTGATTTTTTTTTGTCTTTTCGGCTTTTACCATTACTTCAGGACTTGAACCAATTAGAAACCATGATCCGAAATCAAAAAATGCCATATAGGGAGAGGGATTTATCATTCTTAAACTTCTATATAAATCAAACGGTTTGCTTGTTACTTGAGTTTTAAATCTTTGACTAATAACTATTTGAAAAATATCACCCTTTTTAATAAATTCTTTTGCTTGAGAGACTACTTCCATAAAATCATCTTTTGGAAAATTACTAGAAATTTCTAGATTTAGATCTTGCTTTTGCTGCCACTTGAGAATATCTACTTTTTCTAAAGGGACATTCATTGAATCTTTAATTGATTTAATTTTGTTTAATGAATGTTCATAAATATCTTCAACAGACTTCTCTGTCTTCTGAGTGAAATCTACATATACAAGAGCTGTAATACATCTTTTGAGCTGATCAAATATAATAATTTGATCAAAAAACATCCATGATCCATGAGGAATTTTATTCTTATTGATTTTATGAATGGGTACTGAAGGTTCGATAAAATTTATTAATTCGTAACCCCAAGAGCCATATAATTGCCCTACGAAAGGAAATTCTTCAAGACCGCAAGAGCAGTATTCATTTGTCCAGCTTCTAAGAGACTCAAATACATCTCCTTTTCTAGTCTCTTTTTTACCATCCCTAAAGGTTCTACTAGTCTCATCCCCGAAACAAACTGCTTCCCACAATGGATTATTGGCTACTATGCTCCAGCGCCCAATATTTTCGCCACCTTCTACAGACTCAAGGAAAACACCTCGTGAGTTATTCTTTGATAATTTTAGCCAAGTTGTTAGAGGAGTCTCAAGATCTGCTGGCCATGATTTATAAATAGGTATAAAATTTTTACCTTCCTTATAAGCCTGAAAAAAAGTTTGTTTATTTGAGCTAATCATATAAATAAATTAATTCAGAATTATTAATAACATTTCGTTGTTTTGAGGGATTAAAATTTAATCATAAGTCTTTTTTGTGGTGAATTTTAATCGAGATGGATTAGGATTTTCACCAATTCTTCTAGGATTATGCCCAACTTGTTCTCTACCTTCATTGACCTTTTCTGGGAAGACCCCATCTTTAGGATGTAAAAATTCAATATCACCACCAGGGAATATTCGATAAATCTTAAAATTTTCAATTCTTGGTTTAAAACCTCTTAATTGAGTCCCAAGAGCCAAGCATTGCTCCTTTCTTGCGAAATACATTAGATTATCTCCTTCATTCATAATTGCTGCTCCTCCAGTAGGCAATTCAAAAGGTTGCTCTTTTGAACTATTCCAACAAATTGCATATTTCTCTTCAGTCTCTGCAGAATTTAAAAGACCTCCTGTGCTTCCTATGTGTTTTGGAAATTGTCCAATTAAAGTTTTACTCATAATCTACATCCAAATTTTTTTAATTATAACTAAGAAGCTAACACTTAAATTTTACATTTAAAAAGTCACATATCAAAGTTTCTACATTAATTAATAAATTAAAAAGTAATTTACTATTGGTTTATTTCTGAAATAGGAAAAAATACTGTTAAACCAGAATTCTTTCTCCTTGTAACATAACCTCCAAGGCTAGCCAATAATTTTTGGGTAGCCGATTGACTTATTTGTAAGCTTCCTGTCTGTGGATTCCAATTAAGGACTGGCCCAATATCAGAACCATCATCCTTAGTATTTTCATGATTCCTGTAACTATCTTTTTTTCGCACAATTAACTGCAACCTTAATTTCTGACCAGCAGGTCTTAATTCCAGAGTTAAAATACTGCCCTGTTGAAGACCTCGAGTGTTTTTGTCAATTAATCCTCCAAGCATTAATTCTAATTTTTCAGAATTACTCAAAACCTCTGGTAATTCACTTGGGATATCAATCTCTAATGATATTCCTCTTCGACTAAGTTGCTTTATCCAAGAAGGAGATAATTTTTGTAGAATCTCACCCAAGTTAATACTTGTTAGTTGTTGAGGTGGAGAAGAATCACTTCTAACTAATTCTGCTGCATTAAAAATTAACCCAAATCTATCTATTTGCTCGGTACATTCATTATCGATTTGGATCAAACGATTCTTTATTTTTTCGTCCATCTCATATTTTTTTAAAGTAGAACTTATCAATGTTTTAATTGTTGCTAGTGGAGTCCTCACTTCATGAGATATTGCTTCCAAAAGTTTTGCTTCCGTTATTTTTAATGACTTGTCGCTTTGAGCATTAAAAGAAACTTGAATATTATTACTATTGGAAACCATTTTTGCAAATTTCATAGATAAAGACGGCCAAAAGTTTGAGGCAAATTCATGATTAATACTTAATTTTCCAAAATTTTTTAAATTATTTTGGAATTTTTTAGATTCTTCGGCATCATCTTGACTTAATTTTTTATCCACTAATTCAATAACTTTTTTTAAAGTGCTTTCATCTCCACGAACAATTAAATTTTTTTTATCTTTTGCCCCATAGATAGTCAAAATACACTGAAACTTTGGAGTAATAACCATTAAAAAAGGTTCAAAACTATCGTTAAAATTTAAGTTTAAAATTTTATAATTTTTTGTAAAACCAACATTGACGGGTCTAATGTGGGATTGATCGGAGGGTAAACATTTGTCTTCATAATTAAAATATGGAAAGCCTTCTGGAGCCCATAACCATCCTGTGAAATTATTTAAATATTTAGCTTCATTCAAGGCAGGTAATGGAGCTGCAAACCACATCCCACCTTCTTGATAATTTTGAGATAAATACTGCTTTTGTATTAGTTCTAAAGAGCTCCACCACATTCTTCTCGACGTCTCATCATCAACATAATTCTTTAATGAAATCCCATCAATTAATTCTTTTTGAATAAGTTTAATTGTAATTTCAGTACTCATTTTTTTCTTAATGACCTTAATCTTTTCGTCGTAGATAGTGCAAAACCAATGAATATAAAATTCACTAATAATGCAGTTCTCCCATAACTCATGAATGGTAGAGGGATACCTGTCACAGGTCCCAAACCTATTGTCATATATATATTAATTATTATTTGAAAAAATAAAATAGATGCAATACCAATAACTAACAAAGATTCAAAATCAGTTCTTGCCTGTTTAGAAATTTTTACTAATTGCATTATGAGAATGAAAAATAAAAATACCACTAAAAAAGTTCCTACAAATCCAATCTCTTCTCCGACAGCGCTAAAAATAAAATCAGTATGTTGCTCAGGAATAAATTCTAATTTTGTTAATTTGCCATTCAATAAACCTGTCCCTAGTAGACCACCAGAACCAATACCTATTTTACTTTGAAGTAAATGGTAACCACCTCCTAAAGGGTCTCTTCCAGGATCTAAAAATAAAATTAATCTATCTTTTTGATAATCTTTAAGTCCCGAATTCCAGAGGAAAGGAGTTATTTTGGCTACCAATGAATGAAAAGTTATCGCCACAAACGTAAAGAATCTCCTTTTGTAAAAAGATCGATAAGCTAGGTAGGCTAAAAACGGAAACCAAAAAATAAGTAAATAGTTTGAAATAAAAGAAAATATTGCAGTTGGTAAAGAAAAGATTATTAATAAAATCCACTCAATTGGCATCTGTTTCCAATAGAGCATTATAAAAAACAAGAAAATCAAAACAAGTGATGTTCCTAAATCAGGTTGAAAGAATATTAAAACCCAGGGGATAGCGACGACTAAGAAAGGTAAGAATAAATCTTTAATTGATTCAATAGTCCTCCTCTCAAGAACAATAGCAAGCCCCAAAAGAGTTGCTAATTTAGCAATTTCCGAGGGTTGAAAAGAAAGTAAACCTAAATTCAACCATCTTTGCGCTCCATAAATCGATATTCCAAAAAAATAAATCATTACAAGAGATGATATTGATAATACATATAAAGGAAATACATAGACTTTCAAACGATCAAGAGGAATATAAGAAATAATCAATGCGATAACGCCACCTAAAATACCTGTAATAAAATGATTAGCTGCATCACTATATAAATAATTTCGTTGAATACTAAAAATTAACAAACTAGATATTAATACAAGAATTAAAGGAATTATGAGTAAAGAATAAAATAATATATCAAGTCTTTTGGGGCTTCTTGTATAAAATTTTTTCTTTTTTTTAAAAAGAAATAACTCCTCAATCATTAATTTTGAATTTTTCTTGAATTAAAGAAGCTAATTCTTGAAATTTTTTTGAACTACTCGCATATGGATTACTCATAGAGATAGGTATACCTGCATTACTTTCAGTTACGACAGGCATCTCAATAGGGATTTGAGCTAATAATGGCAAATTATTTTCATCAGCTAAAAGTTTTCCACCACCACTACCAAATATTTCATAGGTTTTATCAGGTTGATCAGGAGGAATGAAAATAGACATATTTTCTACGACACCCAATAAAGGAACATTTAACTGCTTAAACATTGCTAGACCTCTTCGTGCATCCTGTAGTGACACTTTTTGGGGAGTAGTCACAACAATTGCTGATGCTATTGGAACCGATTGAGCTAATGATATTTGAGCATCGCCAGTTCCTGGCGGCAAATCAATTACTAAATAATCTAAATCGTTCCATTCTACTTGGTATAAAAATTGCTTTATGATGCTATTTAACATAGGACCTCGCCAAATCACAGGTTGTCCCTCTTCAATTAAAAAACCCATAGAAACTAATGAAATGCCATATTTACTTACAGGAATTAATCTTTGCTCATTGCCGCTACCTTGTACTTTAGGGTTCTCATCTGAAACTCCCAGCATTGAGGGTGTATTAGGACCATATATATCTGCATCTAACAAACCAGTTTTTGAACCTAATTTCGCTAATGAACACGCCAGATTAACCGCTATAGTACTTTTACCTACTCCGCCCTTTCCACTGCTAATAGCGATTATTTTTTTAATACCTTTAATACTTTGAAGCGGAGGAGGTGAATTTTCATTATTAATGCCTTGATTAGCAGCTGTATTATCTAATTCAATCTGGACATCATCAATGTCAGAAAAATTCAATAATATCTCTCTAGCTTCTTGAACTATTCTATCCCTTTGTGCATTTGCATATGCTGGTAATGCTAGTGTAATAATTGATCTTGGTGTAGAAACCCTTACATTTTTAATCCAACTCAACTCAATTACATTTTTTTGGGAGCCATCATCAAGTATCTTTGATAAGGCATTACTCGCTTCTTCGGCAGTGGTCATCAAAATTTTGAATACTTCTATAAGTTAGCCGACTTTAAAAGGTTAAGAACTATGTCGAACTATCATATAATGAAAATTTACCCCCTTTGGGAATTATAAAGGTAAAGTCTTAATTGATCAAAAATTTATCTAATTAACAAGCAGGATTGATGACTAAAAAACCTCCAAAAGATTCAAGAACGAAAACCAAAGAACTTTTATTAAATTTACAAAATAAAATCTGTCATGGTTTAGAGAGAATTGACAGTAGAGCTAAATTCAAAGAAGAATCATGGCTAAGGGAAGAAGGCGGAGGAGGAAAATCGAGAGTTTTAAAAGATGGATTAGTTTTTGAACAAGCTGGAGTAAATTTCTCAGAGGTATATGGGAAGGAACTTCCAGAATCAATTATTTCACAAAGACCTGAGGCAAAGGGACATGAATGGTTTGCAACTGGTACTTCAATGGTGCTGCATCCTAAAAACCCATTCATTCCAACTGTTCATTTAAATTACAGATATTTCGAGGCAGGACCTGTATGGTGGTTTGGAGGAGGGGCCGATCTAACTCCATTTTATCCATACTTAACAGATACTAAACATTTTCATTTAGAGCACCTTAAAGCATGTAACCAGGTCAATACTAGTTTGCACAAGGTTTTTAAACCTTGGTGTGATGAATATTTTTACCTCAAGCATAGGAAAGAATCCCGAGGTATTGGAGGTATTTTTTATGATTATCAAGATGGTTCAGGACATCTTTATAAAGGAAGGAATAAAAATGGAATCGCAAATAAAATTTCGCAATCACTTGGAAATTTAAATCTAAATTGGGATGATTTCTATTCTCTGGCACAAAATTGTGGGGACGCCTTCTTACCAGCATATGAGCCAATTATTAAGAAAAGACTGAATCAGTCTTATTCCGAAGCCGAGAGAGATTTTCAATTATATCGAAGGGGGAGATATGTTGAATTTAATTTAGTTTGGGACAGAGGTACAATTTTTGGATTACAAACTAATGGAAGAACTGAATCAATTTTAATGTCACTTCCTCCATTAGCAAAATGGGAATATGGGTATAAAGCCAAAGAAAATTCAAGAGAATATTTCTTAACAGAAATTTTTACGAAACCTCAAGACTGGTTGAATGATAACGATTTAGAGGAATTATGCAAAGCTAACAATATTTTTGATTGATATTAACTTAAACAGGTGTTTTGAATAAAGAGCCATCACTTTTAATTAAAAGCTTATCTTTTAATTCACTCTCAAAGGCAATTAGCTCATCTCGATGAGCTTTTAATCTTAATTGAGTGGGTTCGATATCACCTTCACTAAGCAATCTAAATTCAAAGATTTCTTCTCTTTGAGATCTTTCAGAATAAATAATTGCAGTTAATGGTCCTCCAATTAGACCTAATAGTATTGGCCACCAAGATAAAATCGGAAAAATTTGTGTAATTACTAAACCCAAACAACAAGAACCTAATCCACCCAATAAAGCTAAAAAGGCTGCTAGTAATTTACTAGAAACAACTTGACCTTTAAAAGTTAAAATTTTTTTCTCAGAATCCCCTCCTGTTTGTTTCCACCCTCTCAATTTAAGCCAATTACAGACTTGCGATAAAACCTCTAATGGTTTTTTATAGGATAAAATTTCAATAATTACAGTTCTATCTTTACTCGAAGCTTTTAGAAAAAAAAATAATCCAATAATTAAAAGTATTGTTAAAAATAAAGTAGACCTTAAATAATAATTCATATATAAATTTCTTTTTCAGCTAAATTTTTCAAATTAATATAACACGATAATTATAAATAAATTAGAAATTTCTGTTACCCAATCTTTCAATTATTTTTAATATTAGGATAAATAAAAATAAAAAATAAAAAACTATGAAAGAGGCTCTACTAACTCCAAAAATAAATTTTTACGCAAATGATATTACAGACGAAATATTTAATATTTATGCACAATCTTCATATTTAGCGGTTGATACAGAGGCTATGGGACTCATCCATGGGAGAGATAGATTGTGTCTAATACAAATTTGCAATGAACAAAAACTTACATCATGTATAAAAATTGAAAAAGATAATAATAATTCTGCAAGGATTCAAAGTCTTTTTGAAAGTCAAGACATAACAAAAGTATTTCATTTTGCTAGGTTTGATACTGCGGCCTTAAAATGCAACCTAAATATTACTACTCAAAATATATTTTGCACCAAAATCGCAAGCAAATTAGCTAGAACATACACAAATAAGCATGGCCTAAAAGATTTAATTTATGAATTACTTGGAGTTGAATTAGATAAATCATCACAAAGTAGTGATTGGGGTAGCGAAGATCAATTGACAGAGAAGCAAATAAACTATGCTGCAAATGATGTTATTTACTTGATTGATGCGATGAAAAAACTAAAAATAATTTTACAAAGAGAGAATAGATATGAAATTGCAAAAAAATGTTTTGAAGCTATTTCTATACATTCTGAATTAGATATTAATCATTTTTCAAATATATTTGATCATTAATTCGTTAATCTTCAACTAAAAAGTTATCATCATTATTTAAAGACTCCATAAGTTCATCAAAAAGTTTTCCTGTGTGCGTACCATTTAAATTTTCTGATTTACAAATTTTGAGTATATCTTCAGCAAGTGCTCTTTTTTCCTCAATTGTTTTTAACTGATTTTGCGAAATTTGAATTTCTACTTTTTTTTTCGCTGAAGATAAACTAATACTCATCTCACTAGCAATACTTGCACATATCTTTAAATACTCTCGATCATTAATTGGATACATAACAAATTCAATCTTTATAGAATTTTACTTTATTTAGTTAACAATTTTAAATTTACATGTTCAGCAATTTTCTGACTTGCTCCACTCTTGCCCATTCTTTCCATTCCAATCTTAGCTTTATTCAATCTATATTCCTTATTTCCTAATAACAATAATAATTTATCCACAAGATCCGTTTGATCATAACAAACATCAACACTCCCCCCAAGTAATCTTTGTTGTCGCATTGCGAATGATCTTGTGAACTGCGGGCCTTTACCAGGGAGGGATAAAGATGGTATACCTAACCCTGATATTTGCTCAGTGGCAGTTCCTGCATTAGCCAATCCTACATCAGATAAATAAGCCCAATTATGAAATGTATTTTTACCACAAACGATACATAAATTATTTTTCATCCAAATAGATTCTTCCCCAATATAAAAATTTTTTTTCAAATCTTGCCTAAATTTATTAGATTTAAGATTATTTTTTATAGATTTAATCTTAGCATTAATACTCAAAGGCATAAGTATTATTAAATCCTCAGTTAAACGTTTATTGTCCAAGCATTGTAAAAACGAATTAAGATTATTTATAGCCTCTGGGAACCTACTACCTATTAAAAGTAATAGCTTATTTTTTTTATTTGTATCTAATTTCATATTTTGATCCTTAACAAAATCCATCATTGGATTACCTAAAAAACAAGAATTAATTTGCTTTTGCTTTAAATTATTTGATGTTATTAGATCCCTCATTAATACAAACTTGCAGCGTGATGATTTCATTAGATAAATTTCCCATGGCTCCCATTCAGTACCCTTTAGTTTATGGTAATAATTTACTAATGATCTTCTGGATGCATTAATCCAGGTGTAATCGCTTTTAGGAGTCCCTATAAAGCCAAAATTACAATTAGAACTCCAAGCAAAGAATAAAGGTACTAGATCACCAATCGCTAATAATTTATAAGAATTTGCCTTCGCTCGCACCTCTAAAAAATTTTTCAAAAGTATTGAGATCATACCTGCCTTTAAATCCAATATAAGTCCCATAAAACTTTGATTACTAAATCCACCAGTTGGCAAGTCCTGCTGAACTCCAATTTTTTTTACTCTATCTGAAAGAATTGAATCAAATATTTTTCCGTTACCAACCAAAGGAAGTATTTCAATATTAATATTATTGTTTAATAATAATTTTTTTATTATTTCTAAAGCTATCACATCTTCACCATGACCATTACAAATAACTAATAGAGTATTAGAATTTTTATTGTTAAAATCATTCTGTGCTTTTATCGATTCTAAAACGGCGGCATGGCCAAGTGGTAAGGCAGAGGATTGCAAATCCTTTATCCCCAGTTCGAATCTGGGTGCCGCCTTTCTTATTTTTGCAACACATTTCGCTATAAACCGCTCTAAGAACTGAAGTTTCGAGTAACGGTTGTAGTATTTCAAATGCTTTTTAATGATAGGAAACGGAAGGGAAGAAATAGAGAAATTGACGTCACAACCTACTACAATTATTATCCCATGAAATTACTTATCAGACTAAAGTAATGATGATTGCAATTTTTAGTATAAATGTTTTTCATTATTTGATATTCATATCAAAATAATCCTTCTAATAGAAAATAAAAAAATCAAAAACTGTTTTTATTTAATAACATAATGACTTTGCTAATAGTTTCATAATAATAAATTTAATTTACAAAAAATATCAATCT
>MDTD01100523.1_pt1 | contig 19090 bp, 12 predicted proteins | sample 811221 | NCBI WGS metagenome assembly MDTD01 (sample SAMN05326646, study PRJNA326480) | marine metagenome | isolation source: seawater | place: Pacific Ocean: South West | collected 2011 | reverse complement strand
CCTCATCGTTCGACGTCGCCCGCATTGTGCGTGAGCTTTCCAAGATAGTCGGTGCACGCGCACGCAAGGCGTACCAGCCGCACTACGAGCAAGTAGTCCTGCGGCTGAATCGGAAGGGTGTTCCCTCTACTGATCTGGTGATTGTCAGAGGGCGACGTGTGTACATGTCTCAGCGCGACCGACCAATGCCCTCTAAGCCGTCCCAGTTCGCAATGGTACTGCGCAAGCACCTGAACAATTCACGACTGATTGGCGTAGAGCAACTAGGATTTGATCGGGTCATCCGGTTAACTTTCGAGCATGGTGGTGGACGTCTATCAATAATCATCGAGCTGTTCAGAGATGGAAACGTACTACTGCTCGATGAAAATGATGTCATCATCCAGCCACTCACTCACGCCAAGTATGCAAGTCGCACTCTCAAGAAGGGCGTCACTTACACACCTCCTCCCGAGACCCTTGATCCACGTGAAATGGACAGGGAAATGCTCGACGGTCTACTAGATGGCAGCGAGCATGATCTGATTCGCACCCTCGCTGCTCGAGCTAATCTGGGCAGAATCTACGGCAGTACGGCATGCTCGATTGCAGGAATCGAGGAGGATGTGCCTGCCAATTCGCTGGACTCTGCTCAGCGTGACTCGCTCGAGTCGGCGATTGACTCGATGTTGCAGCAACTGTCCGATGGGGCTGATGCGAAGATGTGGTTGGCTGACTCCGAGGCGATGGATGTCTGGGAGGCTGTAGACAACGAGGCCGCTCGAGATGCAGCCTCTTCAGGAATAGTTGAGATTGCTCCTATCGACCTCGCTTATACCGATTCTAGCACCATGGTAGAGGTCGCGTCTCTGTCAGTCGCTTACGACGCGGTGTTCGGCTCTCACGATGCTGCCGCATTCATCCGCCGCGAGGAGGAGATGCTAGTCGATTCGGGAGAGGATGATGGTGTCATTCGGGCCAAGTTGGGACGCAGAGCAGACCAGCAGAGGGCTGCGATTGACAGATTCCACGAGCGAGCGGCGATTACTCAAGAATTAGGCAGGGCGGTCCAGGACAACTGGGAGCATGTAGACTCCCTGCTCTCTCAGTTCAACGAGGCGGTCAAATCTGACGGTTGGGAAGGGGTGATGGACAAGATACACGATGTGCCTTGGATTGACAGCGCGGATCCGGCTAGGCAGACGATTGTGGCTTACCTACCTGACGAAGATGGTGAGCCGGGGGCTAGTATAACTCTGGAAGTATCCAACACAGTACACCAGAACGCACAACGCTACTTCGAGGAGGCTCGCTCACAGAAGAACAAGGCCAAGGGAGCAGAGAAGGCACTCGCGCTCACCGAGAAGGACCAAGCGAGGGCTGAGAAGCAGGCTGCCAAGGATGCTGCTGCAGGCAGACTAAGGGCCAAGAAGAGAAGCAAGAGATTCTGGTTCGAGAGGCATCGCTGGGCTATGCTGTCTGGCGGTCATCTACTGATCGGAGGTAGGGATGCCAAGGGCAACGATGTGATTGTTCGCAAGCACCTGACCTCAAACGACCTGTACTTCCACGCCGATCTTCACGGAGCGCCGTCCTGTTCGCTCAAACTCAAGGATGGTCTTGCCCCTAATCAGAACCCATCCGAAGCAATTCCCGAAGGCGTGGCCTCGCTACAGATTGTACAGAATCTCGGCGAGAATCTAGATGATGCTCGACAACTACCTGAATCAGTCCACTCCGAGGCTGCTCAAGTCGCAGTCTGCTGGTCCAGAGCGTGGGGGAGTGGAGGCGCTGCGGCTGTGGCATTCCATGCGAGACCGAGTCAGGTCTCGAAGACAACTGAGTCAGGCGAGTCCATTGGCCGCGGCTCGTTCGTAGTCAGAGGGCAGCGCAACTGGCATCGAGACCTGTCACTCGAGTTGGCTATCGGCATGGCAGTGGTGAATGGGGTCCCCATGCCTGTCTCAGGAACACCATCTACAATCTCTGAGCATTGTCAGAGGTGGGCCAGAATCACCCCTGGCAGAGAGAAGAAGGAGAGTTTAGCGAACCGTATCGCGAAGGCAACCGGTCTGGCACAGGAAGATTTGCTCTCCTGCTTGCCATCTGGGAACTGCTCATTCGAAGACCACGGTCTGATTCAGTCCTGATTACGGTCACGCCACTCTGGAGCGGTGATGGCGTACAGCGCGCTGTCCACATAGTGGTCATACAACCACTCTCTGTCCTTCGTGATACCCTCAAGGCGCATACCGAGATTTTCGGCGATGGCGCGGCTGGGGAAGTTGTCCGTGGCAGCCTCAAGCACGAATCTGTGCAGCCCTAAGTCGTCAAAGCAGTGTTCCATCAATCGAATACAAGATTTTGTCACGTAACCATTCCCGGTTTGGTCCTCGGACAACCAATAACCGACTCCGCATCCTCTGTTCCCCCAATCAATCCAATTCAGACTCATTGTTCCGATGGCTCTGCCATTCAGGCGAATAGCGTAGAAAACTCCCTCTCGCTTATCGTACTCCTCCAAAGTGGATTTGATTGCCGAGAACTCATCCTCGACGCTAGCGGTAGCATCCAACCAAGGCAGCCACTCCCTAAGGTAATCCCTGTTGATATCTACCGCGGCGAATAACTCCTCTGCATCATCCAATTCGGCCCGCCGCAATTCCAAGCCGCCTTCGACATTAAGTTCTGTGTGCGGGAATAGAGAACCACCGGAAGACATCGGACCACCACATCTACCAGACACTAGAATTGGCGATGATTCGAGCGTATATAGGGTTCGGGCTCTGCGACAATGCTTCAAACGAGGGCCATCAGGACGAGTCATGGCGGAGTCGGGCGAAGGCAACTGGACTTACGCCGACTACCTGAACCTGCATCCATTGCTGGACCTGCAGGGAGAGGACAGGGGAATCAACGCTGACGAGATGCACTTCATCATAGTCCACCAGACCTTCGAGCTGTGGTTCAAGCAGGTTATTCGTGAGCTCTCCGAGGTTCGTGACATACTCTCTCAGGTCCCCGTTCCCGAGGATCAAATTCCCAAGGCGGTAGACCACTTAGACAGAACCACCGAGATATTTCGGCTGATGGCCAACCAATGGACTGTCCTAGAGACACTAACTCCGCAGGGCTTCCTCGCTTTCAGAGACGGACTGGGGACCGCTTCGGGCTTCGAGTCCTTCCAGATGCGCGAGTTCGAGTTCCTGCTCGGACTCGAAAACGAGGATCGCATCGGTGGAGTCGACCCAATGGACAGTTTCAGGAGAATGTCTGACAATGAAATCAACAAGGCTGTTCTCGCTCGACTTGAGGCGGCTGCCGGCAGCCCCTCGTTGTACGACTCGGTGATGGGCTGGATTGAGCGTACTCCAATCATGGGCTCTACTCCTAGCGGTGAGGATGATGCCGGTGTTGTCAATCAGTACATCTCTGACCACCTCGCTGCTCACAAAGCACTGTGTGAAGAAGTCGCCCAGAAGGCTTCTGGATGGGGCGCTAGCGACTCTAGCAAAGCAGCGGAGAGGATGATGGCAGCGCATGACGGTGCCGTCTCCTTCCTGATGCCCGGAGGAGATGTTGACAGGGCTCGAGCCGGCCTTCTATTCATCGAATCATATCGGGAATTGCCCCTGCTCACCTGGCCACGCAAGTTGATTGATGCTCTTGTGGAGTTAGAGGAATCGATGGTGAAGTGGAGGCATGCCCATGCTCGCATGGTGGAGCGAATAATGGGTAGGAGAATTGGCACAGGTGGAACCAGCGGGGTAGATTATCTCGATATGACTTCTCGATATCGGATTTTCAAGGATCTCTGGGGTATCAGAACTGTCCTTGTCAAACCGCAGAGGAGACCTGCTTTGCAGAACGCGGAATTCTACGGCTACTCCTCTGATTCGTGAGGCTATTCCTGCTTTCTGAATAGGACCATTGAAGGTTCGTTGGCCTTTCGTGGGTGCGTGCCCGAGCCGGTGATTTGCGCATACGCTCGTACTCCCATCGGGAAGTACAGGGGCTCTCTGTCTGGATACAGTGCCACTGAACTGGGTTCGATGGCTGTGGAAGAGCTGCTCAGGAGGGCTGGAATTGACCCCGCCAGCGGAGTTGTCGACCAAGTCTACATGGGCCAAGTCCTGCAAACTGGATCCGGCCAAGCACCGGCAAGACAAGTCGCCATGAACGTCGGGATGCCGGTCAGTACACCGTGTACCACCATCAACAAAGTCTGCGGGTCCAGTCTGAAGGCAGCGATGATTGCTGCCACCGAAATCAAGGCCGGGGTATCCAGAGTCGTTGTCGCTGGCGGGATGGAGTCGATGAGCAATGCCCCGCATTTCGCTCGCAGCGTGAAGAAGGGAGAAGGTATTCCCTACTCATCTCTCGAATCCGTGTTGATGCACGACGGTTTGCAGGATGCATTTACTGGTGAGTCGATGGGTAACACCGGAGAGACAATTGCCGAAGAGCACGGCATCTCCCGCGAGCAGTCTGATGCCTTCGCCATACGCTCACACGCCCTTTCCAACAAGGCTTGGGAGGAAGGTTGGCTCGACGATGAAGTGTTCCCAGTGGGGGAACTCACTCGAGATGAGGGAATTCGCCCCGGCTCGGACATGGAGGCCTTGGGCTCTCTCAGGACCGTGTTCAGTGACGATGGGCAGGTCACTGCTGGAAACTCAAGTCAGGTCTCAGATGGTGCCTCTGCCGTACTTATCGCATCCGAGGAGGTAGCAGCCGAACTCGGCTTGCCTGTGCTAGCTAGAATCGTGGGCTACGCAACCTCGGGAGTCGAGTCAAACAGAGTAATGTCCGCCCCGATTCCCACCGTACGCAAATTACTGGAGCAGACTGGCGGAACGATGGACGATGTGGACATCCTAGAGCACAACGAGGCTTTCGCAGCTGCCTCGTGTGCGATTCAGACTTCATTGGGCGTCTCAGAAGACCGATTCAATCCTCATGGAGGCGCCGTTGCAGTAGGTCATCCGCTAGGTGCAACAGGCACTCGTTGCCTGATGACCCTAGTCAATGCGCTAGGACGTACTGGAGGCAAATGCGGTATTGTCACCATCTGTCTGGGCGGAGGCAATGCAGTCGCAATGATGGTCGAGAGAGATTAGACTAGGTCAATTTGGCTTCCAATGGCTGTCATAGGCCTTATTTGGGGGTCTCCGGTCGCCGGGCCATGGTAAAGCCCGCAAGACCCCACACTCGCTTTGAGAAGGCTCGAATAATCGGTGCTAGGGCACTTCAAATCAGCATGGGTGCACCGCTCTTCGTTTCAGAGGACGAGTTACGCGAGCATTTCAGCGATGAGCTGATTCAACTCTACGGTGTTGAGGAGGCCCAGTGGAGAGTAGTGCTGGATCCCAACAAGATAGCCATGCTCGAGTACGAGCAGAACCGCATACCCATCGATGTTGACCCTCACAACGAGTGATTCTTTAGACTGGTCAAGTCTATTTGTCTCGACCCGGAGGCTGTTTCGGGATGAGTGGTTTTTCTGCTAATGGCTGTAGGCGGCTGACGGCCGGTTTGATTGTAGTAACGTTCCTTGTGATTGCTCTTGGCGGCCTCATCAGAATATACGACGCCGGCGAGTCGTGTCCCGATTGGCCGACCTGTTTCGGTACATGGGGATTCGATGTCTCTGAGGACGATCAAGAGGCTTGGTACGAGGCCAATCCAGATGAAATCGATTCTCGCGGGGCGGGACATCGATACACGACTTTCCAAATCTTCACCGAGTGGGCTCATCGCGTGCTAGCGGGAGCAGTGCTCGGGCCATTGGTGTTGGCTAGCTGGCTACTTGTGAGGCGAGAGCAGGGGTTTGACTCAGAGGTCAGGCTCGCCTCGACAGTATCAGCTGTATTGATTGTGTGGCAAGGTGCTGTTGGTTGGCTGACCGTGAGAATGGATAACGAGCACTGGAGTGTCGCACTACACTTGGGCTCGGCACTTGCATTCATGCTCAGCCTGATTTGGCTATGGCTAGCACAGTCACGGGATGTAGATTCACTTCCTGAATGGATTGAGTTCGACTCTTCCCAAGTATGGGGCCCAAGACTGCTTTGGCTCTCTTTGTTCGCGCTCATCAGTCTGTTCTCAGGGGCCTTCGTATCCACTACTGGTGGCGCGAACACCGGTTGCGGTGTAGATGGACTGCACGACTCCTGGCCGCTTTGTCAGGGAGAACTGATACCAGAAATCCATGACTGGGTTCTTCAGTCACAAGTGATACATAGATTTCTTGTCTCGGGAGTCGGAGTGGCCTTGCTATCTGCATCTTGGTTCGCGTGGAAGGAGTTGGGCTCAAACAGCATACTTTGTCGCTGGGTTTGGATCTCTACAGCACTATACATGGCGAACATGCTGATTGGAGCCCTGTACATTCTTTCATGGGATCCGAGTGATAAATTTGAGGAATGGTTGTCGCTAGTCCATCTACTACTTGCCTCTCTGTCGTTCTTGGTTCTCTCAACCGCCTATGTCGGTTCTATAACGGCTAGGGAGGAATCGGCATGAGTTGGCGAAGTTACGTTTCATTGACTAAGCCGAGAGTGGTCGTACTACTCCAGATTACTGCCCTGTGTGCTGTCTTGGTCCATGACAAGATGTTTGATCAGATAAGCATGGAGACTGCGGAAACCATGCTAATCGTATTCATCGGCGGCTACCTGAGTGCAGGTGGTGCTAATGCAATCAACATGTGGTACGACAGGGACATAGATCCGATGATGACTCGTACCGAGAGCAGGCCGATTCCGACAGGGGAGGTCTCGGCTGAATCGGCTCTGGCAATGGGGGTTGTACTCTCAATTGCAGGAGTGTCGTGGTTCTGGGTATTTTCGAACGAGGTTGCTGCTTTCTGGTCTGCTTTCAGCATCCTTTTCTACGTCTTCGTGTACAGCATCTGGCTCAAGCGCTCGACACCTCAGAACATAGTAATCGGTGGAATAGCCGGTTCTACACCCCCGGTAATCGGATGGGCGGCAGCCGAAGACGGTCTGGCGGCCTCTACGGAATCCGCTGCTCAGATGATGCAATCTTTGGTGGACATAGGCAGCCCACTGCCGTGGCTGATGTTCCTGCTTATCTTCCTGTGGACTCCTCCTCACTTCTGGGCACTCGCCCTGTATCGCTCCGAGGAATACGGGCGAGTAGGCGTCCCGATGCTACCCAATGTGAAGGGTGCAGAGAGAACCTTGTTCGAGATGAAAGTCTACGCAATAGTGCTCATCCTGATGTCACTAGCGGTACCATCCAGTTACGGCGGGCTGGATGAGGGCGATACTCTGTATCACATCCTAGGATGGAATGTGGTCGGACTCAGTATCTGGTACGCTAGTTCGGTTTGGCGAATAGATCTAGCTGAAGAGCGCGATGAAACGGGCAGAATGGCTACCGCTGCTCGTTCGTTCTTCGTTTCAATGCTTTACCTTGCACTGATGTTCGTGGTTCTGGTCACAGCGAGTTTTGGTTTCACTGGGGCTGTTTTCGGAGCGGGAATAAGCCTGTTCGCAATCATCCGCAGCGAGACCCGTCGGTAAGTGAACACCCCGATGGTTTCAAACGCCTACCGCACCATGGCGGAGCGGTTAGCGGGGTGCGGTAATGGACGAGCAGGGCCTGATATATGACTGGAATTCAGTCGATTACGAGATTGTTCGTGATTCTCGCAACCATCCACACGAGTTGTGGTTCGATGATGAGACCCTGAGAGATGGCCTTCAGAGTCCAAGCGCTCGTAACCCTGAGATTGATCAGAAGTTGGAACTCATCGACTACATGGAAGCCTTGGGAATACAGAAGGTGGATTTGGGCCTTCCCGGGGCAGGGCCCTTCCATGTCGGTCACATCGATGCTATGTTGTCTCACATGGGTGAGAATGGCTACGAATTGCGACCTGGGTGCGCGGTCCGTACAGTAGTCAGCGACATTGAGCCTCTAGTTGACCTACAAGCCAAGCACGAGAGGCAGATACAGGCCAGCGCTTTTCTCGGAACCAGTCCGATTCGTCAGTATGCCGAGGGCTGGACAATGGAGAAGATTCTGTCAACAGCCGAGAAGGCGGTCACTTTCGCTGTCGACAACGACATACCAGTGATGTTCGTGACCGAGGATACCACGCGTAGCAAGCCGGACGAGATCAAGGCAGTCTACACCCGCGCCCTCGAGTTGGGCGCGGACAGGATTTGTGTCTGCGATACCTGTGGTCATGTTACTCCAAATGGAGTTCGCAAGTTACTCACGTTCATCCAAGATGAGGTGATTGTTGATTCGGGATTCAAGCGCAGCGACATCGAAGTCAACTGGCACGGCCACCAAGATCGCGGCCTTGGTGTGGCCAACAACCTAGCTGCCTACGAGGCAGGCGCTGATGTGATTCACGGAACCGCTCTGGGAGTTGGTGAGCGTGCTGGAAACGCTCCTCTAGACCAGACTCTGGTAAACCTAAGTCTGATGGGCGTCATAAGCAACGACCTGACTATGCTCAACGAGTATATGAGGAAGGCTCACGAATACGTCGAGGTCGCTCTGCCGAGGAACTATCCTGTGTTCGGAGAGGATGCTTTCGAGACAGGTACGGGGGTTCACGCAAGCGCGGTAATCAAGGCGATGAAGAAAGGTGACCATTGGCTTGCAGATCGTGTCTATTCTGGCGTCCCGGCGGCTGATTACGGACTTGAGCAAGTGATTCGGATTGGACATATGAGCGGTAGGTCGAACATCGTCTGGTGGCTGCAGAACAACGACTACGAGGCTTCTGACGAATTAGTCTCACACATGTTCGAGGTGGCCAAATCACAGCGTCGTCTGATGAGTGATGATGAGGTCCATGCAGCCATCTCTGAGTTCAATAAATCATGAGTCATTTGACTAACGACTTAGACGAATGGCTAAATGCATTAGGCTTTCGACCTCGGTCGTGAGAAGCGTAGTTATCGTCCTAGTCATGCTTGTACTGACTTCCATCGGAGGTCTAGTATCCAGTGCCTCGGAACCCGAAGATTTGAGTTTCGAAGGTGACGATATCATGTCCACTTACTCAAGAGCGGTGCAATTGGCCTTCGAGCGGGTATCTGACTTGGATTCCTACTCTAATCAGGTGCTTTCGCAGACAGAGGACTGGTTGATAGTGACCGGAGTTCCAATTGACAAGCATGAGTTAACGATGGCGTTACCCGACAGAAGCGAGCCGGCCCCTATTCTCAAGGGCGCATACATATGGGGGTTCGATAATCCTCAGACTTCGCTTGCTAGGCTGCAACTCTCCCTCGATAGTGGAGAGATTGAGTCTTTCTCGCCCTTGGTAGACAGGCAGCATCAACCTAGACTGGTCCCCAATGATCCGGACTTTACCTCTCAATGGCACTTGAGGAATACCGGGCAGACTAATGGGGTCGCTGGAGAGGATGCCAATGTAACATCGATTTGGGACAATTACACTGGCTCGGAAGTGGTCATCAGTGTGATTGATGATGGCTTGGATTACAATCATAGTGACATTAACCCGCATTACTCTGCAGAATTATCCTACGACTGGTGCGATGACGACAGTGATCCGATGCCTTCCAGTTGGAATGGTCATGGAACTGCTGCTGCGGGAGTGGCTGCAGCGGTAGGCAATAACTCAGTGGATGTCGCAGGGGTGGCGTTTGAAGCCACTCTAGCTGGCTCCTTGCTGATTGCATGCTCGAATAGTGATGCCACCGAGGCTGATGCGCTTAGCTATGAGGAAGATGAGATTGACATCTACTCTAACTCGTGGGGGCCTGCAGATGATGGAAGGACTCTCGAGGCCCCGGGACCACTGACGCTCGCTGCCTTTGAGAGCGATGCTTACAGTGGACGAGATGGACTAGGTAATCTCATTACTTGGGCTGCGGGAAATGGTTTGGGTTCTGACGATGATTCGAACTACGACGGTTACGCGAACAGTAGATTTACGATTGCTGTGACTGCAATCAATCACAATGGAGAGCAGTCGAACTATGCCGAACCGGGGGCGAACATACTGGTAGCCGCTCACTCAAATGGAGATGGAGAAGGGATTACAACTACTGATATCACAGGTACGGGAGGATATAACAGCGGCAATGTAACTCACACATTTGGAGGAACATCGAGTGCGACTCCATTGGCTTCTGGAGTAATCGCTCTGATGCTCGATGCAAATGAGAATCTGACTTGGAGAGATGTTCAGCATGTGCTAGTCAACAGCGCGCGTATGAACGACCCGACCGATTCTTCATGGAGGATAAACGGTGGAGGTCATGATGTATCCCACAAGTATGGATTCGGTGCTGTCGATGCCGGAGCCGCTGTAGCTTTGGCTGAAAACTGGGTCAATGTAGGAGTTGAGTTGAATTCGACGTACGGGCCATATTCGCCGACTACTGACATACCCGATGACAATACAACTTGGACTGAATTAACCACAGTGGTCACAGATGAGTTCTCACTGGAAAGCGTCGACTTGGTCGTAGACATCGACCATACCTACAGGGGTGACTTGGATATCGTTCTAGTATCCCCTTCGGGAACGGAGTCTTGGCTTGCTGAGGCCCGTAGCGACAATGGCAACCACTACTCTGACTGGATGTTCAGCACCGTACAGCACTGGGATGAGTCATCACTAGGCACTTGGACTCTGAAAATCAGAGATATCTCTTCTGGAACCAACGGGACCCTAAATTCATGGGAATTGATTCTGCATGGAGTTGACATAGACTTCGACCATGACAATGACGGTCTAAGCGATGAGAATGAGACTCAGATATACGGTACTGACCCCTATGACTCTGATACAGACGACGACGGTTTGAACGATTACGATGAGGTAATGGTCTACGGAACAGATCCACTGTCATCTGACTCTGATCTGGATGGGCTCAGTGACTTGGTTGAAGTTTCCAACACTGGAACCAACCCTCTAGATTCCGACAGCGATGACGATGGGCTAAGTGATGGTTCCGAAATCAACTACTGGTTCAGCAATCCATTAATCTACGATCCTGATGACGACTTGGATCTGTTCTACCACTTCAACGACTGCAACGATACCAACCCACTGGTGAATCCCGGCAGGCCCGAATTGCTCAATGGTATTGATGACAACTGCGACGACTACATCGACGAGGGATACAACTTCACCGACAGAGACAATGACGGACTCAACGACTGGAAAGAATATCACATATACGGCACTGATTACATGGATTCAGATACCGATGATGACGGTCTTGATGATGGGGAAGAGGTCAACATCTTCTCCGCTATGGGTTCTGATCCAGTGGTTTTCGATCCAGACAGCGATGCAGACACCTGGTACTGGTTTGAGGACTGTGATGATGATGATCCCGACAGGTCACCCGGACAAATCGAGTTGCTAGATGACTTTGACAATGACTGCGACTTCCTCGTGGATGAGGACTACTGGGATTTGGATACCGACAATGACGGTCTCACAGACTACGACGAATTCCACAACATCACGACAGATCACCTCGATGGAGATACCGATGACGACGGATTACCAGACGGTCTCGAGTACAATCAGTACGCATCGCTCGGGGCGAATCCGCTTGTTCACGATGAGGACTCCGATGGTGATGGCTGGTACTGGTTCCAAGACTGTGCGGATGATGACTTCGACCGGGCTCCGTTCAAGCCGGAGATTCTAGATGGCAAGGACAATGACTGCGATGATGTCGCTGATGAGGACTTCTTCGACATGGATAGTGATAATGACGGTCTGACCGATTATGAGGAATTCAACAACTACTCTACGAATCCCGAACTGCCTGATTCTGATAGTGATGGAATGACTGATGGGCACGAGGTCACGATTAGCGGCTCTGACCCGACGACATTCAACTTCGATAGTGATGAAGATGGATTCTACGACTTCGAGGATTGTGATGACTCGAATCCGGCTATCAATCCGGATGGAACTGAGGCTTGGAATGGCAGAGACGATGACTGTAATGAGCAGGTCGATGATGGATTGTCCCGCAAGTCTCTGGTCTCTACCACTCCAGATTACCGAGAAGTACAGTATTGGGACGCTGTGAACGAGTCCCTTGTTCTTCGTGTCGAGGGCATTCCAAACTCGGTCGAAGTGACCTTGATCTGGAACCTCGGTGATTACACCCTCACCATGAACGCCAGTGAGGGCGGTAAGGGAGTGGAAATCATGCCCATAGACTGCGAGTCGGGAGTTACTCCGATTGAGATTTACCTGTGTGATCAAGGAAGTGGTCCGCAGCAAGCTACGCTTACTATCTCAGAACTCGGAGAGACTACAACGATAGTTTGGGATATCGACATGGTAGTTTGGTCGCCACCCAGCAGTCTTTCTGAGAGATTATTGGGATTCTTGATTTCTCCCGTGGGTATGGCAGTTGCCTTGATTGTCGTCGTGTCTCTTCTGGGGATGCTAGTGCTCGGCATTCGTAGAGTATCATACAATCGCAGGCTTGAGGACGCATACAAGGCGTATGACATCAAGCCTACAGAATTCGCCCTGTCTCCCGAACTCCAAGGCTATGAATTGCCCTCGGCCCCAGATCTCAGTACGATGATGGGTCAACAGGCAGCTCCAGTTCAACTACCTTCGATTCCTTCCGGTCCTGTGGATAGTGAGACGATTCCTGAAGCGCCAGATTTGGATTAGAGCCAACTCGGGTCGGCTTCATCGGCCTCCTCATCGGCCGAGTGCTCCTCCCTGCGCCCCCATTCTGCATCAGGCGACCCGCCTGACCACTCACCTTCTACAGAGATATCCTCGATGTCGTCATCGTCTCTCCAAGGAGGCTCCCCATCCGATCCACTGGTAATCAGGCAACCCTCCTCATCGAGTCTTGTCTTGAGAGTCTTGGTCCCACCACTCATCGGTAGCAAGTGGCCAATTGGGGTTCCTGCGGTCACGAAGGGATGGGTGGCGGTAGATATCAGCAGGCCCCTTGCAGGAGAGAGGATGTCGAAGTTCTCTCCGGGACGTTCCGGATCTGTGACTGTAGCCACGGTCTCGCCTTCCTGAACGAAACTACCCGCCGGTGTCAGGACGTCTAGCAATCCGCCTTGGTCAGACCTCACCCATAATGAGCCGGAAGCTAGTATTCTGAATCGGGGACGGCTTGGGTATCCGGGAATGACCCTAAGACTACGCAGTACATTCAGCACTCCATAAATCGCTACCTGAACTGACTCCGGGTCTGCCTCATTGGAGCCTCCTCCTTCGTAAGTTATGGCAGCGACGCCTGCATCGTTAGCAACTCTCCTCATCGACCCTTTTGGGCCCTCGTTGTCCAGAATGGTCTCGATTCCGAATGCTCGGGCTATGCGATTGCTGGAAGGATGGGCCAGATTAGCTCGAATCTGAGGCATATTCGTCCTGCCTGCAGCGGCTGTATGTAAGTCGATGACATGGTCGCTTGTGGAGATAATCTCATTCCACATCCTATTGGCTACTCTGGACGTGGTGTTGCTATCCGGCTTTCCAGGAAATCCGCGATTCAGGTCCCTGCCGTCGGGCATATATCTGCTCTGCCGGCGGTAGCCGGGCAGGTTCACAACCGGCATGATGCGAATCGTACCAGCCATTGCCGAAGGATCAATCGCCTTGTCTTCGCCGATAAAGTTCGGGCCGCTGAGGTATGTCAGAGCAAGTGGACCCACTAGTTCATTGCCGTGAAGGGCACCAAGCAGGGTGACCACCGGACCCGGTCTGGCACCATGAATGACGGTTATCGGGACCGGCCATGACTCGCCTATGTCGACGTCGATTAAATCGTACTCAAGCTGTCGAATTGTCCCGGGACTGATTCTCTTCCTCAGGAATCTGTGGTACTTCGGGCCGTCCTTACGAGACCATCTGGCTGGAGTTCCCTGATTGCCTTCAAGCGCTTTCTCAATCTCCTCTCTGCGGCTTGGAGGAATCTGATTTGACACCTTCAGAGGCTTGGAGCGCCTGCGGCCCGGGCGAGTGACTGGTCCATCGGATTTTCGCGTGGCTTCGTCGTCGTCCGAACTGGAAGCGGTACTGGGCACTTTATGGCGGAGAGGGTTCACGGATAAAGCGGATACGTCTGGGATTCCTAGGAATTTTCAATTCCTAGCGATTGTTCACAGGTTCCATGCGAGGCAGGGGGCCGTCCGTTCAGGAGGAGCATGCCCCCAGTAGCATCTGCTTCGGTTGCGGCCCTGCCAATAAGGACGGATTGCGAATCAGATCTTTCCGTTCTGAGGGGGGATTGGAGATGGAATTCATCCCTAGTGATGAGCATCAGGCATTCCCCGGGATGATTAACGGAGGTATCATCGGAACTCTGCTAGACTGCCATGGAAACTGGACTGCGGCGGTCGCCCTGATGGACCAATCCGGGCTGAGTGAGCCGCCATGCACCGTAACTGCATCCTACTCAATCAAACTGAGACGGCCGACTCCGCACGGAGTCGCACTTCTAGTAAACTCCGAGATAGTGGAAATCGGAGAGGATCGGGCGAAGGTCAGAATGTCTCTCAGTGCTGAGGACAAGGTCTGTGCTACTGGTGAGGGCCTTTTCGTGGCCGTTAAGGAAGGACACCCGGCCTTCCACCGTTGGAATTAGGGCTGTTTCCACGGCATCCTTTAGAACGGCCGAGGTGAAGGGATAACGTGACTCAGTCAGGGGGCCGTGATATGGACGAACTCGAAGACCTCGGGCTTGACTTTGAGGTGGTTTCGATGCTGCGTGAAGAATGGGGGGTGGAGCGATTGTTTCCGCCTCAGTCTGAGGCTCTGCCTCATGCCCTTTCGGGTCGGAATCTGATGCTGACGATACCTACTGCGAGTGGGAAGTCACTTGTGGCATATCTGGCACTTATCCACAGACTGAAGAACGATCTCGAAGGAGAAAGGGGAATCTACGTTGTCCCCCTGAAGGCCCTTGCTAGTGAGAAGTCTACAGAACTCAGGCAACTGGCCTCTAAGGTCGGGCTTAGAGTTGGTATAGCAATCGGAGACAGGGATGGTGAGACTGGAATGGTCGAGGACTCCGACATTCTGGTATGCACTAGTGAGAAACTGGACTCTCTACTACGCTCGCGCTCTGAACTTATTGATGGGGTCGGAATCGTTGTCAGCGACGAATTTCACCTGCTGCATGATGTCAGTCGCGGGCCGACTCTCGAAGTGTTGCTATCCCGAATAAGACATAGGAGACCTGATGCTCAGATTATCGCTCTATCTGCTACAGTAGGCAATGCTCCCGAGATGGCGAAATGGCTGGATGCAGAGCTAGTGGTTTCGGATTGGCGTCCTGTGGCACTGCGATACGGCACAGTGAACGGCCTGGAGGGTAAGGTGCACAGAGTCGATGGAGTAGACGCTGATGTAATTCCCGAAGTCCGTCATCTCGAAGGTAAGTCAACTCGCCAATTGCAAGCTATTCTATCAGATACCATCACCAGAGGTGGACAGTTGCTCGTATTCGTCTCCTCACGATCATCTGCACAGAAGGAGGCGAGAGAGTTGTCCAAGCAATGCAGGAGACTGTTGGTCGACGGTGCTCATGGTTTGAGTCCTGAAACCGCGGAGAGATGGGAAGAGGTCGCTGGTAGTGTCTCTCAAACTGAGGGTTCGAATCTGGGTAAGGTCCTGTCAAATGCTCTGAGAGGTGGAGTTGCATTCCATCATGCTGGCCTGACCGGAAGGCAAAGGGGGATTATTGAGGAAGCATTCAGGGAAGGTGAGTTGGCCTGCATTGTAGCAACACCGACTCTAGCACAGGGAGTCAATCTTCCAGCCAGAACTGTCGTCATCAGGGACTACAGAAGATGGAGTGCTGCCGCTGGAATGTCAATGCCTCTTCCTGTGATGGAAGTCATGCAGATGATGGGTAGAGCAGGACGACCGAAGTACGATGACGTAGGGGAATCTTGGCTATTGGCCAAGGGCAGGGAGGAAGAGGACAAACTGGTCTCACTCTACCTCCATGGACAACCCGAAGAAGTGACTTCAAAACTCGCCAATCCGAACGCCATGAGGGCCGAGGAGGACCCTGCCCTTCTGACCCACGTACTATCGATGTTAGCGACCGGTGGGATATCGGACAGGGACGCACTAGGCCGCTTCTTCTCCAAGACATTTCTAGCCACTCATCTAGACCCTGAGGACCTCGCGGCCCGCCTTGATGATGTAATCAGTTGGCTGGCTTCTAACGGGATGATTGACCGAACTGGAGAATCCGAGGAAGTCAAGCTTAGGATGCTTGAGGAGATTCCAAATGAGCAAGACGAGGAATGGGAGGACGAGTTGCCGTCTTGGGTTGACTCTGCGTCCGAAGTCCTAGGCATTGATGTCCACGGAAACGACGAAGAATCTCAATACAAGCCAAGACGCGGTCCTCCAATCTTTGGCTTCCGCAAAGCTAGCGTGCATGAGTCATACGAGCAGGATCCGCCCGAATCTGCCTCCATGACCTATCGGGCTACCGCCCTAGGCGAAAGAGTCTCTCAACTGTACCTTAATCCGATTTCGGGGCGGATGATCAGGGATGGTTTGGGTCGTGCCATGGCAACGCTGACTGGAGAGGATCAGTATCGGCAGGTCTCTCCTCTGAGTCTGTTACATCTTGTCTCCTGTACCCCAGACTTCCTGCCACTGTGGCCCAGAAAAGGGGACTATGATGCGATTCAAGCAGCGATTCACGGCCATGAAAGGGAGTTCCTGACTCGTGCCGTCGACCTCGATGAGGAGAGACGGATGAAGGGGGTCTTGGTACTGCAGTCTTGGACAGAGGAATTCAGGATTGACCAGATTGAAGAGGAATGGGGGGTGCAACCGGGGGATCTCAGAGGCAGGGTCGAGATAGCGGAATGGCTACTATATGCGACGAGGAGGATTCTCGCCGAAGACGAGGACTTGGCCAGTGCGGACAAGAGCTCCCATCGGACTCTTGTAGAGGCCGTGGATGAGATTCATAGAAGAGTCAGATATGGATGCAAGACTGATTTGCTCGGACTGGTTGCACTGAGAGGAGTCGGTAGGACTAGAGCTAGGCAGATGGTAGACCTTCTTGGTGTTTCGAATGCATCTGATCTCGCCGAACTGACCGAACGAGATATGCAAAAACTGTCCGATTTGCGTGGATGGAGTCCGCGATTGGTAGAAGGTATCGTGAGTACGGCATCTCAAGCTGTCAGACGCCGTTCGCGATAGATAGAATTCTTCTAGTTGGGGCCATCGGCGTTCGTGGACGAGTCTGCTTCGATGCCTTGGTTCCCGGCTTGGGGGATTCAATTCTCAGAGCCGATTGAGAATCCAAGTTCGGTTGTATCTGTGTTCAATGAATGGAGGCCGAGTGACAGATGGTTGCTTCTCGCTTATCACGCGGCCTGTAGCGAAGTAAGGCTATGGACAGTTTGGTCGGCCCTGAGGAGGAGGGAAGAGTCGGACAGGATGATTGCTAGAACTCCCGATGCCGAGTTCCTCAGATTGGTATCTGGTACTAGGCAACTAAGCATTGCGTTTCAGCGAGCGGGTGTGAGCAAAGGAGATGCGTCTGCTTGGATTGTTTTCCTTCCTGAATTTACCCTAAGGGAGAAATTTGGAGAAACTGAGATTGAAAGGTCATCTTATTCGGACAACGATCTAGAGGCGACTAGGCTGATTGAGCACCTTGAAGCGAATCTGCTACCGAACCGTCCAATACCTAGCGATGAGGGTCTAATCCGACTAGGGGCTTTGGACACGGGGGAGAGTATCGAGTCTTCATCTAGGGAGAATGTCTTCCTGACTCACTCAGCTCTTGCAGACATGTGAGTTAACGTGAGTCAAACTCATAGGCGGGCTACTCGAGCGGGTACTGAGAATCATGGCGAAGTTTCACGGTTTCAGACATTGTGTCACCTGCAAGGTGAGCTGTACTCCGGGCAACTTCGTGGACTTTGAGAGTAAAAGGTACTGTACAGCCTGTTGGATTGAAAGCAACAATCCTGACCATCCTGAACTAGAAGATACTAGGAGAAAAGTGAACGAAGCCGCAGAGGAATGGAAGTGTGCCAAGTGGACTCGTGAAGAGGGGCCTCTTCCGAACGGACCGAAGTCTCCCCGTCAGAGGTTGTAGATTGAATTCTTTCATTGATGGAAATTTTGACGCCACGCAGTGGGAGAATATCGAGCCTTACACAAAGAATCTATTAGAACGAAAACTGACCTGTTCAGGCTGTCTAGAGACTCTGATTAAGGACGCTTCAACCCTTGCTGAACACATCTCAGAGGCCGGTGCGCTGTTGTACATTGGAATGACTTGCGACACAGAGAGTGAAGAGAAGCGTAATTCATTCCTAGATTTCTCAAGCAAAGTAAGGCCGAAACTCTCTGAGTTCTCTGATTCTCTGAATAGGAGGATTGTCGAGCATCCTGCAGTGGAGGATCTTCCAGAAAGATACGCCCTAATGCTTAGGGGGATGAGGACGGATATCGAAATCTTCCGTAAGGAGAACATACCCCTGAAAGTAAGACAGACAGAACTTGTCACCGAAGCTCAGGGGATAACAGGAGGTATGACAGTTGAATTCGATGGAGAGGAGCGTACATTCCCTCAGATGAGTGCATACTTGGAGTCAAACGAGAGGTCGGTGCGTCAGGGGGCATGGGCTGCAATGTCCGAAAGGAGGATGCAGGACCATGAGAGAATGTCCGAGATATTCGATGAGTTGGTGTCACTGAGGCATCAGATGGCTCTGAATGCTGGATTCGAAAGTTTCACCCATTACATGTTCAAGGCCATGCATCGCTTTGACTACTCTATCGAAGACTGTTTGGAGTTTCACAACTCTGTAGAGTCGGTCTGCATGCCGCTTCTGAGAGAGATAAACAGAGAGAGAGCGGAGGCATTGGGATTAGCTGAATTGAGTCCATGGGATGTTAATGAGAAGACTGGTGCAGGTCCCGACATCCACGGAAGAAATCCGCTTAGACCGTTTGAAACCGTAGATGAGATGGTGGAGAAACTCTCGGAGATGTTTCACGAAATCTCAGAAGATCTAGGAGGTAAGTTCGACAAACTGGTCGAAATGGACACTCTTGACCTTGACACTCGCAAAGGTAAGGCACCTGGTG
>MDTD01137379.1_pt1 | contig 19091 bp, 10 predicted proteins | sample 811221 | NCBI WGS metagenome assembly MDTD01 (sample SAMN05326646, study PRJNA326480) | marine metagenome | isolation source: seawater | place: Pacific Ocean: South West | collected 2011 | reverse complement strand
TCCACGGGCTCACCTTTTACGCGGAGTAGCAGGACACGCAGGCTTATTTTCAACGGCGGATGATCTGACTCGGTATGGCCAGCAAATGCTGCGTCTTGCAATGGGTAACGAGCGTCTTCCCTTTGGGCAGGCAACCTTCTCTATGATGACTCGTCCCCGCAATGTAGAGCGTGATTCCAAAGTCATTGGTACTAGAACTTATGGTTGGGACCACCGTTCGCCATTTTCTAGTAATCGTGGTGATCAGTTCTCTGATTCTGCGTTTGGTCATGGAGGATTCACCGGGACTGTCATGTGGATTGACCCCGAGAAAGACCGGGTATTCATTTTTCTCAGTAATCGGTTGCACCCTGATGGCAATGGCAGTGTGAATCGGCTCGCTGGAGAGATTGCGTCGATCATTGGCGCTGCTACGAAGCGGTAAAGACATACGGTAGTTTTTTGAAATGACAACCCAATTGAGTTGTAGCTTTTTCATCACTAATTAAATGCTTGTCTTTCCCGATAATGTTCAATAGATTAGGCAGCCTGAGTGGTGCTTTGTTTGAATTCTCACGCCGTCACAAAGAGGTATGGATATCATGGATTTTGCTCAATTCGACGATTGGGGATCGTAAACGATTTATGCTTATTCAAAAGAATGTACAGATACGCAAACAGCGGTGAGCAGATAACCCCATAAAGCCCTCTCGAGAACATTTTGTTAAGACTATCAGTACGTTTTAAATAATCAGCTCCTTCTAATGAATACGTACTCGCATCGAACTTAAGCTGCCATGAAATAATCATGACAATCAATCCTACAATCCAGCACAGAACACTGACTGTTAAGCAGTGTTTTTTCCAAGGTAGGGACGACATATTACCTCTCTCAAAAGAACGTTACAGCAATCTTCATAGGTCAAATATACTTTTAGTAACATTTAGTAAACTATTATGGCACGGTAGCAAACCCGAATAAGCGGATGTCGTCGAAGAATTGAAAGAGAACACGAAGGCGAAACGAGATCAGTAAGAATAGCCTAGTGAAATAGCGCAATCAGTCCTAGCCATTTATCTTGTTCGGTGGCAATGGACTGTCTCTTTCCAACCACCGCAAAATACACCTCCTTCAAGCAGGCATCTTTTGCCCTCAGGCACATGCGTGTAGGATGTCTCAGGTGAGTATCCAGAATACCCAATTAGGAACTGAATGGTCCGATGAAAGTGTTCACAAAACTCAAAAGCATTGAAGCTATATGGACATAAGACGCACATCAATCTTAATTATCATCCTCATCGCTATACCTTTATCGAGTAATATCGCAAATTCGGCTGAACAGGCTGACAAACCTAACGTTGTGCTGATTCTTGCTGACGACCTTGGTTGGAGCGACACAACGCTTTTCGATACAACACGGTTTTACAAGACTCCAAACATCGAGCGTCTTGCAGCGCGTGGGATGACGTTTTCACGAGCGTATTCAGCCAGCCCACTCTGTTCACCAACACGGGCAAGTGTATTGACCGGACTAAATCCCGCACGACATGGCATTACCGCACCGACCTGTCACCTGCCAACGGTCACCTTGACAGCAACTCCTAAAATCACAGGTCCACCCGACGCAAAAGCCACTGTACTCACGTCTGTCTCACGGCTCGATACGAAGTACCAAACGCTGGCCGAAACGTTGAAAGACAACGGCTATGCCACAGGCCATTTTGGCAAATGGCACCTCGGTGCGGAACCGTATTCGCCGATTCAGCATGGATTTGATATCGACGTGCCTCATCATCCCGGTCCCGGCCCGGCGGGAAGTTATGTTGCTCCCTGGAAGTTCAAAGACTTCGATCACGATCCGACAATTCCCGATGAACACATCGAAGATCGGATGGCAAAGGAGGCTGTTGCCTTTCTGGAAAAGCATCGTGACGAACCATTCTTCCTGAACTACTGGATGTTCAGCGTTCACGCCCCGTTCGATGCAAAGCAAACATTGATCGAAAAGTACAGTAAACAGGTTGATCAGAAGAACCCGCAGCGCAGCCCAACGTATGCCGCTATGATTGAAAGCATGGACGATGCAGTCGGCACGCTACTTGACACGCTTGATCGGCTGAACCTTTCCCGCAACACGATCATCGTGTTTGCTTCCGATAACGGCGGAAACATGTATAACGAGATCGATGGCACAACGCCCACCAGCAACGCGCCGTTACGCGGAGGCAAAGCGACGATGTGGGAAGGCGGCGTCCGCGGGCCCGCGATAGTTGTTTACCCCGACTACGTGTCGGCTGGTACACGCAGCAATGAAATCATTCAGAGTTGCGATTTCTATCCGACTATATTGCAATTAACGGGCATCGATTCTCAACAATCGTTCGATGGTATCAGCATCGTCCCAGCACTTAAAGGTGGCGCACTCCAGCGGAAAGCCATCTTCACATACTTCCCCCACCAAACGCGTGTGCCGGACTGGCTGCCGCCCTCGATCAGCATTCATACCGGAGATTGGAAACTGATCCGCCTCTTCCATGGGAACTCGCCCGGCAAGCATAGCTACAAGCTTTACAATCTTAAAAGCGACCTTGGCGAACGAATGAACCTCGCGAATGCAAATCCCCGTCTAGTGGAGGAACTTGACCAATTAATCACTCAGTTTCTGACGCAAACGAACGCCGTTACTCCATTACCAAATCCACGCTTCGACCCCTCCCAATACGACCCGCAAATGATCGGGAAAGCCATCCCCAAAACGCCCCGCAAACCTAATAGTTTGGAATCAAAACAACCGCAGCGTAAAAGCAAACCAGTCGCTGGCTGGCAGGCTGGCGGCACGTGTAGCCTGGCACTAAAAGAGGGCTCGCTAATCGTCACCAGTAGTGGGCGAGATCCACACTTGAGCTTTAGGCTTCCAACCGAACTGACACAGGAGAAATATGTATTGAAAGTGACGATGGCGTCCAGTTCCAAAGGCTCCGGACAGGTGTTCTGGCAGGAGAAGGGAGTCACGCCGACATTCTTTCGCGACCGCAGCCGCAGTTTCAACGTTCAGCATGACGGCAAACCACATGAGTACAGCATTCCGTTTGTCGCGAAAAACCCTGTCGTTGCCGTGCGGGTCGATCCTTCAAACTCACACGGAAAAATTACGATCTCTCAAATCCGACTACTCGATGGCGATGGCAAGAAGGTTTATCAATGGCAATTCTAAATCGCGTCGATACAACACGCGACACTAAAGAACAAGCGTCTATTGGCCCAGTTAAGTCCTTCTACAGACCTTATAACACTTCTGTAGATTCGCTAACTTCCCCATCGGTTTTCTAGACTGTTTTTCCAGACACCACTCGAAATACGTGATAAAAACAAGCCCGATGAAACTCATACTCCTCACCGCCGTAATTTTTGTCCAGGTCGGCCACCTTGTTTCGGCGACGGAAAAACCGAACATCATCCTAATGATGACCGATGATCATGGTTGGGGTGACGTCGGATTTAACGGAAATGAAGTAATCATCACACCGAATCTTGATCGTGTCTGTCGGCAGGGAGCCCGCCTTCACTATTTTTTCGCAGCGGCACCGGTCTGTTCGCCAACACGGGGTTCAGTACTGACAGGGAGGCACTATTACCGTTACGGAATCTGGGGTGCAAATGACGGACGACTACCGCGGCAGGAATACAGCATTGCGCAAGGTCTCAAAGACGTTGGCTACAAGACTGGACATTTCGGAAAGTGGCATGTCGGCTCTCCACACCCATCCTATCGCGGTAAAGGAAGTGGTGGTAACGCGAACCGTCTTGCCATGCCTCAATGGTTTGGCTACGACAAGCACTTCGTTACGCACCATGCCGTCTCCACATGGAATCCGTACGGCCACGACGGCTCCAAGGGAGCGACCACGGACAATCCCTATTGGGAAGACGGGAAACGAGTGGTCGAACGTCTCGTCGGGGATGATACGAAGATCATCATGGATCGAGTTATTCCTTTCGTGGAACAGGCAGCGAAGGATGGAAGGCCATTTCTTTCGATCATATGGACGCATACCCCTCACTCACCTTTGCGAGCCGGTCCGGAGTATAAGAAACTCTACGAGGATAAGGGAGTGCCCAAGAGACTGTTGGATTACTACGGAGCGATCACAGCACTCGACGAACAGGTTGGCCGACTGGAGAAAAAGCTCCGCGAACTGGGGGAGTGGGAAAACACTATGTTCTGGTTTTGTGCAGATAACGGACCCGCCAGTCATGTCCTTCAGGGTGGACATGGCAAAACCGATGGTATGCGTGGTAAAAAGGCACATTTGTTCAACGGCGGAACCTGCGTCCCTGCCTTCGTCTGCTGGCCCGGCAAAGTGAAGCCGGGGATCACGATAAAGACGCCAATGTCTACCATGGACTATCTACCTACAGCATTCGCGGTAGCCGGCGCGAAGATGCCTGATGAGCGTCCAATTGACGGCGATAACGTCCTCGAAATCATACTTGGGACAAAGGATAGGCGACCGCGACCGATTCCGTTCCGTTTCTCAAGCAATAATGCGCCTGGACTCGGTCTACTCGACGGCCAATTTCGCTACTATACCAACTTTGATTCAGATGCGCCGAAGGGCGACCTACTGTACAACTTTGTCCTCGACCGCGGTGAGCAACATAATTTGATTCAACAGATGCCGGAAGTTGCAATGAAAATGCGCAAGCAAGCACTCGCGTTCATCGATTCTTGTAGAAGCAGTTATGCAGGTTCAGATTATCCGGATGGATATCAGCCCCTCGGGAAATGGAAATCGATGAAGAACACGCTATGGGAAGCCCCTCAACCCGTGGGCAACAAGAATTAAACGGCGGTTTAACTCAGAATCCGGTTGTCAGGCTATTCGAAAACCACAATAGAATTTGTTTTCGTTAACACTATCTCCACGCCACCCTATCTTTTGGTCCCCTATGCATTAGTAGGCCGCCACCGTATGAGTAAGTGGTTTCATGCAGAATTGCTGGTAAGAGAGTTTTTCGTGTAAAATGTTTCGCATTAACAATTGTGAACCACGAGCCTCTCGTTTTAAGATTGGTAAACTATGAATCGCTTCGCTGGTCTCCATCTCATTTTGCTCATTATCACGCATTTTACCTTCTCCCTCGACACCACATTCTCGACCGAGAAAAGGAAAGACTCTTACCTGAAATCCTATTGTGTAAAGTGCCACAATGCAGAAAACCACCTGGGCGATGTTCGGCTGGACAATCTTGCTTTGCGTGTGACCGGTGATGACTACGAATTGTGGAAAAAGGTTGTGCACAATATCCAGCGTGGTGATATGCCGCCTAAGGAAGAAGAGCAACCCACGGAAAACGAACGTCGGAATTTTCTTTCGGATGTGATTCGGTTGATAACAAGGTATGAGGAGGATGCGAAGCGAGTACGGGATCCTCTGATGCGTTTGACTAACAATCAGATCGCGCATAGCCTTCAGGAGTTATTGCAAACTCACGAGCATATTGCGGACCAGCTGATTAGTGCCTCGGTCGACAAGCACGGCTTTTCGCGGCAGAAGGAACTCGATCTTTCGGGTTCATATCTCCAACTCTACACCAAAGCGCTCGAGGAGGTCATAGAGCGGGCCATGCCGAATATTACGCCGGTCCGCCCAAATGTGTTTCGCATCGTTGACAATGACTGGGAAAAATGCCACTGGGCAGGGGATAACTATCTTTACACCGGACGACGGCGGCTGTACGAAGGGCCAAATTGGATCGGCGATGATTTTGAGATTCCTATACCACCTAGACACGAGTACCGAATGTTCTTGCGTGAAAACAGTAGTAAAGGCAGATTCCGTATTAGATTGACGCTTCGCAATGAACCCCCTGAAAACGGCCAGCCGAGTACTCCCCAGGAAATCGGCGTGTATATAGACCAGTCTGGTCGCCATCCCTACAAATTGGTCGATTCGATCACCGTACCTGTCAAAACTGGGCCACAACAATTTGAATTATTCGGCGCACTGGAAGACCACCTCGGTGTGGTTTCCGACCCCATCTTGGCGTCAGATCGAAGTCCGGGGTATTGGCTAAAATTCCGCACCCTCACCATTGTTAATCACAACAAGCTCGAGGGATTCCCGCTCCCAGCGAGGTTTCTTTGGACTGAACCGATTTATCTTGTGCGGCCTGACGAACAGTGGATCAATGCATTCGGCCATACTGCTGGTCTGATTCCCTCGGCAAATGGAAACAACGGCACACACGGCAATGAGGCAACTGGTCCCCCAGTTTATCCCCAGGCGATGAAGACACACGGATATGTAGTCATCGAAAAAGTGGAGTTTGAAACGCCTTACTTTGAGGCCTGGCCTCCATTAGCTGTTCAGCCGTTCCTGACTGACGGAAAACTGGACGGAATAGAAATGCCTTCCAAATTAAAGTCGTTTGCGGCAACGGCGTGGCGCAGGCCGCTGACCAAAGCCGACGCGATGCATGTCGAGAGTATTTGGGAAGAGGAAAGTAGCTTTGGCAGTAGTGAACTGGATGCCTTGCGAAGTTCAATCGTCACGATATTGAGTGACCCGCGATTTCTGTATATGCGTCAATTGAATAACTACGATTTGATCTCCCGCTTATCTTACTTCCTCTGGGACGGTCCGCCCGACAGCACTTTATTCGAATTGGCAGCGACACATCGCCACCTTGATGATTCCGTAATCGAAGGTGAGGTAGATCGCCTCCTGGCCAACAAACGCGCGTGGCGTTTCATGGAAAATTTCGTGTCGCAGTGGGTCGATTTCACTCGTGTCGATCAAATAGCGATCGATCCGAATTACTACCCGACATTCAAAGAACGGGGGATGCGAATCAAGGAGTACATGAAGCAGGAATGCGTTGAGTTTTTTGCACATATTCTAAGTAAGGATTTAAGTTGTCTGAATTTTCTCGAATCGGATTTTGTCTTAGTGAATGAAACTCTGGCGGAGCATTACGGTATATCCGATGTTTTTACGCCGCGATTTGAGCCCGTTACTGCGCTTGACGATCGGGGAGGCGGTATTCTGGCTCAGGCCGCGATCATGCTGGCTCAATCCGATGGGCAGGATGCACATGCAGTGAACCGCGGCGTCTGGATACGTTCCCGCCTGTTGGGTGATCCGCCCTCCGATCCCCCGCCGGACGTGCCTTCACTACCTGAAATAGCGAGCGGTATCCAAAATGCTCGCCCTAGCTCGGTTAAGGAGAGATTGGATCTGCATTTAAAGGCAGGAACAACGTGTTATGACTGTCACAAAGATATCGATCCATGGGGCATTGCGACTGAGGGTTTCGATGCAGTTGGCCTGCCACGAACCGCCATTCAAAAAGTCGGCCCGGTCGTCAAAAAAGTCGTTATAAACGAACAGGAGATCGATGGCCTGTTGGCGTTGAAACAGTATTTGCTCAAGCAAGGGAAAGGACAGTTCGCATATGGGTTTACACGTCACATGCTTTCTTATGCCCTGGGAAGGCCTCTCACGTTTCGCGATGAGCCGGTAGTTCGGGCCTTACAATTTGAGTTTGAAGAAAACGCGTATAGTATGCGAGCGCTCATTAAATCGATTGTCACGTCAACAGCATATCGAAAAGGTTCATAATCAAGGCCCCAAGACCAATCCTGGTGCCAAACTCGCGAGGAAGAAAACACGTAACCATGGCTAAAAGAAAGCAGATCCATCGACGTACATTTCTACGTGGCGGGGGTGGTGTAGCCTTGAGTCTGCCGTTACTCGAATGCATGGCGGATGATGCGAATTTCGAGGTACCAAAGCGTTTCCTGGGACTGTATGTGGGGCACGGATTTGCTTTGAATGGTGAATGGTCGTGGTACCCAACCGTGATGGACGACCGGATGCTTTTCGGCAAATCGATGGAAGCCTTTACCCCTCTGGCCAAACGTCTGACCTTTGTGCGAGGCCTGGAACATCCTCAATGCGTTAGTGCCGGCGGGCACAGCACCGCAGATTCATTTCTGACCGGTAGCAACCCAGCTGCTACCGTGAAGAGCCCGTCCCTCGATCAAGTCGCCGCAGCGAAACACGGATATAAGACGCGTTACCCGAGTCTCGTGCTAGGCAATGAAGGAGGCTTGGGTGGTGAGGGCCGATCGAACACGCTTTCATACAATCAATTCGGACGTGGCATCCCTTCGTCTAATAATTTGAGAGGGATGTATGATGCCATGTTTAATTCCGATCCGGCCTTACAAAGAGCTCAGCACAAACGATTGAGTTCGGATCAGCGTCGAGTCGATCGTGTCCTGGAGTCGTATCGCGAAATCAAACGCGAGCTCGGACGCGATGACTCCCGAAAGCTGGAACACTACTTGCATGCTTTGCGTGATGTCGAAAAAGATATCAAACGTCTGGAGACCTGGATGGATGAACCCAAGCCCCAGGTGGCACCTGATGAACTCATGCTGGATGCGACCGTAAAGGAGCCGGCCACTTTCATTAGTACGATGTACAACCTTATCTACCTGGCGTTCAAAACCGATTCAACCCGTTACGCGAGCTACATGCTGCAAAGTATGAATAGTAGCGTTTGGGACAATATCCCGATCCAGCTAGGACTTGGCGGTACGCATCATATATTAGCTCACAACGCGGTGCAGGGAGGTTCGCACCTGGTCAAACTTGGGAAGTACGACAAGTTTCAGGCGGACCTACTGGCGAAGTTCATCACAAAGCTGGCTGAAACCCCGGAGGCCGGTGGAACGATGCTCGATAACACGATCGTGCTCTACGGTAGTAGTAATAGCCAGACACACGTGAACACCAACTATCCGTTGATGTTGGTGGGAGGCGAGAACCTTGGCCTCCGCCAGGGCGAGGTTCACGATTTTGGCAAGAAGGCTCCGCCGCTGTCTAATCTTTATCTCACGATACTTAACGCATTGAATGTACCCGCGAGGAAATTCTCGGACAGTAGCGGTACGATTTCAGAAATATTGTCATGATACTTTGAAAGTCGTTTCGCAATTTCAAGTGAGGTCGGTTCCACATATTCGGCTTGCTGCACAACGGCACGGACAAATTACTAGCAACTTTGAAATGCTGTTCATGGAAGTTATGTGTATGTACTTGGCAATTCATGACCTCAATCACAGCCGTCACCGACTTACCACGCCAAACTAAAGCATGCGTGTGAGTGAGAGCAAAAGGTCGTGGCGAGATAGCCGGTTATGCTACTGCCTCTTGTATTTGTCGCTGAGAGTTTAGAGGTGCTCTTTTCAGATTAACGTGTATCAGCCGAAGGCATTAGAACCTCAAGAACTCTTAATCCGGAAGTCTTGTTACCACGTTAACGCACGCTTATTGGCAGCCTGTACCATGAATTCTGTAGATAACCCTTTGCGTTCCAGGGAACTCGCTGTGGCATAAAACCACCAGATGAATCAAACGCTCGTAGAGTAACCGTCTTAGTTTTAGTAGTAACTCTAACTCGAGCTCGCCATATCTGCCAGCAATATTCGCTTCTTTCACCAACGAGCCGGACGGCCTGCCATGTCACGCCATCATCGATTGATAATTCGATCCGACGGACAGTCGTTTCAGGTCGTCCAGTCGGCAAGACATAGCCAGCAACGTCAATAGCTCCCGCGGGGATCATGGTCTTTAGTTCCGGAGTCGCAATTGCGCCGTTGATCGGGTATCGATAAATAGGTCCTGCTTCCGTCCAATCAATCGGATCAGTACTACTTACTAATTTATAGGCTTGCGACAAATAGTGATTAGGAGAAGGCTTGTCACTCACAACAATTCGACCTAACCACTTCACGCTACGTGCCCCAATATAACCGGGGACGACAGTACGGAGTGGATATCCGTGGTCTGGTGATAAAGGCTCGCCATTCATGCGGTCAACTAACAATGCTCCCGGGGTGCCGCCGTCCTTTAGGGCTTTTTCTATCGGTACAGACCCTCCAAAAGGAATCACGGCATCTTTACGTGCGATTTCGTCAAGCCCCTCAAACCATACGTGGCGGGCCTCTTCCAACACTTCAGCTTTTTTCAACACGTCGGACAGAGCAAATCCAGACCACTGCGCATTTCCGATTGCCCCTGCTTCCCATTGCACACCTCCCACCGCACGTTCTTGATTGAACTCCGTACGGCGATTACCAGCGCATGTAAGTGTCGCAGTAACATCTCGCCGCTTAAGTTGATTCAGCTGTTTTAGTGATAAGTTGATCGGATTCCGGACGAGCCCTTCAACACTAAGCACAAATTTCTCCGGATCAATCTTGGGGTTCGGAGCATGGGAGCGAACATAAAAGTGCTTAACTGGAGTAACCCACGACTTAATTAGTTTTTCAAGGCTTGGCTCACCGTTTCGTGGATCTATTGTGCGGAAAACCAAGTCTTTCCCTAATGGATCCATATCACTAGCTATTAATCGGTCGACAGATTTCAGGCTGGTAATGGCAATGCCGCTTCCAATACTTATCATGTCCCGACGAGTTAGAGAGTTTGAATGCACGTTGTTATCCTATTTTATTCGATTGTAAACGGACTGTAGTTCGACTAATTGCTTAGTAGACTCACAATGAATCCGGAAGTCCGCTCCAGACTTAGGAAAGGAACAGTTTCTTCGTAGCGGATCCTATGATAATAGACAATGATCAAGAACTTTTTTTAGTTGCCTGAATGTATAGAAAACGTCACCCGTTCTCTCTAATCTATTTGAGCACTATCTTCTACTGCAAGACTAAAATGGTTATCTAACCACCCACCAGAAAACGGATTAGGCATGAAGAGAAAGCGTTTATAAAAGAGGTTGTAGGGAAGTGGTTGATTCTTCAAAATAGGGACGCAAGGCATTTAGCATTTCCTGCGAGATCTAAAGCGATTTGTGTTGAGCGTGACGCAGAATCCGCGGCATATTTGTATGAGAACGCTGTCGTTGAGCAGTTCAAACTGCTTCAGCCACTGTTTAAAACGGGCTCTTATCTCGGAATTAGTCGGGAGTCTGATGGCGGGCTAACTTTTTGCTTCCCTCTAACTGCGTTACCACTCGGGACTCTCCTGTTCATTTTCATCCAACTGATTATGATTCAACAAGCGTTCCTCGGCTTCAGCCATTGGATCACCAAACACATGCTCATGAGGCACAAGTCGCAAATTGGCTTTGTGTTTCCAGTCGGGACAGCTTTTCACATCCATATGAATGGCTAATTCCCAATGTAGTTTGTTAGAACTGGACTCAAACGAATATGCCATTGTGTCCGGGATACAAATATCTCCACTAATCTCTGCTGATTGATAAGGCTGAAACAACTGATAGTCAGACAGGTTCGCGATCTCTTCGAAAAGAATTTTTGTATGAGTTGTTGCATCAGTCCCGCTTCCCGAGGTAACAACCTCGGTAGCTGTTAATTTTGCCGTAGCTTTGTTGACCTCAATCGGTTTCAAAGGGCTAAAGACAAGTTTGCATGGAACGCTTGAATTAGGTGTGATAATGTAGGTATCCATTTCTAAGTTCACTACCCCAAGCTTTTTTTCGCGTAGTCGCCTTAAGATCGCTTTAGCAACGATATATATAAATATGACGAGGAGGATGAGGGCAACGCAAAAGCCAGTCATTTTGCCCGCCTCGTCTTCAAATTGCAGGGAAACTAGGTAGGCAAAAAGGCTTGCCAATAGTGGAAATATTGCACAGCCGAACAAAGTGGATGACGTGTTTTGACCAGTTTTTAATGGTTCCTCTATCTCTTGGATTCCACCTGCAAGCACAAGGAATTCTTCACTTGCTTTAGGATCTAAACTCCAGGGTATGTCGATGCGGACATCGACATAATGATCGATATTTAAATATTCACCGCGATAGGTTAGAGGCACGCCTTCTACCAAGATATTGAAAGGAATGGTTTTAACTTCCCCTGCTTTCATTATCCCTTCAAAAGCAGTATGTTCACCGTACTTACCGCGATCTGTATTACCACGTCCATGAGTCTTCCACAGGCCCGTAATTTTTAACGCACTGCAATTTACATCTTTATTAACCAGGATCTTTACTGTCCCAGTAACCGTATCACCGAGATAATAGGCGCCTTGAGGATCATCTAACTCAATAGAGATATCACATTTCGACATTACATGGCCCTTCTAAAGATTGGAACAGATCATAAAGGCACCCCTCGATAGCCCTGATATCAGCCCCGTATTTATAAAGTAATTTATCAATTGTATTCATGGGGACGACGGGAACTTCTCCCGCTTCACGACGTGCAAACTCTATTCGTTTGCGAACAATCTTATCTAATTGAATTCGATCTGTTTTAATACCTGCCTGAATAGTCCAAACCTTCCGGCCGCACTTTGTTAATTCATCCGAGAAATCCCGATGCGTCCCGAGAACCAGGGGTTGCGTTCCTTTAAATAGTCGACGACGTGCCCACCACGATATTCTTTGTGCCTCATCTAAGAGCAGTGGACTTCCAGATGGAATCTTCGGTCGAATATCTTCAGGGAAGTGAACATAGCCTGAACCGGGGAGGAGATTTCTTAGGGTTAAGAGATGGGTAGTCTTTCCATGGCCCTTATCCCCCAAAAACTGTAAAACTGCGCGAGGTTTACCCAGATGAGCGATAAAGGGAGCCGAATCAATTACGGAAAGCTTTGCACGATATTTTAACGGCAACTCACCAAACGGATTAAACCGCAGATTTAGGTGTATAAATGGCAAAGTTAATTCTCTCTTGTTTACCATTATCAAACTGCGGGGTTAGCGATTGTTGAAAAAGCCCAACGAACAAACCAATGAAGGCCTCATTTTAATAAATAGGTGTCTTCAACCTGTGATCAGGGCGCTGATTCATCTCCAATTATGAACTTTTATATCCTTTCTCTATTCGCCCTTTCGCGACCACAACTCACAAGGCCTTCCCACTCAGCCGACCACGACAAAGTTTCTAACTTGCAATTTTGAGGAAAAACGCGTGCTCATACCGCGGCGGTCTACCGATGCATGCGGGCTCCGAAATTAGCCTCTAAAGGGTAAAGATGTAAAACGAAAATTAAAGAGACGCAAATTCTCATCAGTTAGCCAGGAGGGGCGGCCTATTTTTTGGCACCGTATGCTTCCATAGACCGCCACGGTAGGAGTGCGTGTTTCGAGAGCAAACGAGCTCGATAAGGACTTCCCGGAACATGTCGTCACCGCGTGGATGGGACACTCCAAAAAGATCACCCAGACATACTACTTGCAGGTCACCGAAGATGACTAAAAGCAGGCCAGCTCAAATCCGACGCAGGAGATTACCGTTTCGCCTCGCAGGGGGGCGCAACCAATACTGTCAGCGCATGAAAAAAACCTAGTTTTACAGGGGTTAGCGATAATACCCGGAACCTTGCAATAGGGAAGTGGGCGCTTTTTTATTTGATAATTAAAAACAACCTAAAGCAGGCTCTAACTTCTGAGTGCTTTGGCTACAGTGGCAAATGGGGGGGTGCTAAGGTACCCATATGGCCCAGACGAGGACGAGAAGGAGAAAGCCTGCCAGGGTAACGATCAGACCACTTCTCCGGCGTTTTTTCAGATAAAAAAGCAATGCCAGACCGGTCACTGAAACGAAGATCATGAGTACTGCAGAGATATCGATTACCCACGACCATGCCGTACCCGAATCACGTCCTTTGTGGAGATCATTGAGAATTGCTACAGCCCCCGTTTTAATTTCAGTGAGGGTGTAGGCACCTGAGTTTCTGTCAATGAAAACATCAGCAGAATACCCGGGGCCTTTGAACACAATCATGCACTCATAACTGTCAGAAACGAATTCTGAAACGGCACCTTTTAGATGGTGTTTAGCTCGGAGAGTTTCCGCGATTGCTAAGCGATTCACATCACCAACGAGCCACGAGCTATTTATTTCCCCAGAATCATCCCGAATAATCTCTTTATCGGCTCCAAACCAATCGGGGTGATTCAGCGTGATACCTGTGACCGCGAAGAGCATCAAGGAGGCAAAGCTGATCATCGAAATATAGATATGAAGCCATCGGAAAAATGCTGAGCTTCTTTTAACCCAGCGTCGAGAGCGTTTGTTCCCCGATCGAATTAATCCCATTAATTGGCCCTTGATGTGGGCGGTGTGTATTCAAAAGAAACCTCCCCCACCTCGATATTTCCTGAAATCTTAGTTCGTTGTATTGAGTCGGTTCCCAATTTAATCGATTTTCGAATGATTTGATATGTTCCGTGTTCCCTGGCAACCTCAATACAAAGAGTGTATTGCCCCGATGGCAGTGGTTTTCCGGAATTGTCTGTTCCGTCAAAATGCGTTTCATATTTTCCGGGGCCACGGGTTGCTCCGGCCACGGTTTTAATCAGATCAACGTTTTCGACGAGTCTTCTGGAGCGATCGTTTCGATACCATCGAGTTAAGTCTCGGTGCCAACGCGGTCCCGGTTGTTCCACCTGTAGCCAAAGTAACGCTGTTTTTACAGGAAACCCATCTTTATCTTCGAGCCAGATGGCGACATAAGGACGACGATAACGCCCTCCTTCCGGCCGATTCAGCGAAAAAGATACTCGTAAGCCGGTGTTTGTTGTCGGCTCTAATAAATTAATATTGGAAGTGGCTCCTTTGTTTGGGTTGCCACCTGGCCATCCTGATGAAGTTATCACAGTGCCATCATTAAGAATCAATAAGCATTCAGTGTTTTTCTGAGATTCGGCCAGTCGGATAGATTGGCTGACTGGCAGCACAGAAAAGGCAGTGGCTAATGCATCAGCGTCCATTCCCATTGGTGCTAGCACCGAGGCGCTGCTGATATGGGTAGATGGTAATCCCGTACGTGGGTCAATGATATGAGAGTGCAGTTTATTGTCTATTTTGAATCCCCGGCGATAATTCCCGCTGGTGGCGACCGACCATGGTTTTTTGAGTTCGATTTGCGTGAACGCCTTTTCGTAAGGAGCAAAAGGGTTTTCAATGTCGATACGCCAAGTTGAGTCTCCGAGTTTCCTTATGTCACCACCGATGTTGATCAAAAAGTTATTTATGGTGGGGTGTTTACGTCTAACACTTTCACAAACCTGATCAAGAATATAGCCTTTGGCGAGCCCATCAAGGCTTATTGTTACGAGCGGTTTGTTTTCTGCTGCGTCGAGTTGATAGGGAGCGTCTGAAAAAGTACTTAACAGTTGATGTCGTTCTTCGGCACTTGGGATCTGCCCATTAACTTCCGCCTGTCTCCATAATTGCGATAAATGTTCTATTCGAACTTCAAAGGCGCCGCTAGTTTGGTCACGCCAATACTCAGCCCGCTCTAGTACTGTTTTCAGTTCAGGCGATAATGCACTTCCGGGGATTTGGCCAAGCTGCCATCGATTGATTTCAGTAGCAGGATCATAGTGGCTAAGAATACTAGCTAGTCTGTCGATTTCACTCAAAACATTGTCTTTGATGTTCTGCGCGTTCGAAGATTTGTCCGACTCTATCTGTAGCTCCACAAAAGTGCCTAGCACATTTTCAAAATGGTAATGATGGACGTCCGCGGAAATAGGTGGCAATTCCTGAGTGGACAAAAATAGTAGAGTTAAGAGTAGTTTTTTCATAACGGGGTTCATTCGTTTAGGATTCCAGCGAGAGGGAAAGAGGCTTTGGGAAAGCATTTGTATACTTATTCGTTTTTGGAGCTTAAGCGTAATTCCATCACGCGTTTTAATTCGGCATAGGAAATAGCTCCATCGCTGTTGCTGTCTCCCTCCTTAATTAATGTAGCGAGTCTGCTTCCAAGTTCGTCTTTTGTTAATTGGCCGTCCCGATTTGTATCACGTCGCATTAATAGCTTTGTATTGTTAGCAGCTTCGTCGTTGCCACTACCGGTCGAAGTAAAGTCCATCGCCGCCACTGTCCCCGGAGTAGCGAGTGGTTCGGGATCTAGTAGTATGAAGTTAACGACCCCCTTCTCCTTTGGATTGATACCGTAAAACAATAATCGGTCATTAAAACTGAATAGCCGCATCGATGAATTGATTTCCGGGAACGCATGAGGGAAATTTGACCATTGATCAGATGCAATATCGTACACCTCGATAGTGTTGTTCACCGGCTCATCGCTAGACTCCGGCGCCTTTCCGCCAAACAAATAAAGTTTCTTATTAGCGATTACCAAATCGGGAGAAAGACGAGTTGTTTTAGGTGGCGACGCAGATCGCCAAGTTCGGGTGTTAAAGTCGAAAATATCGATGCTGGAAGGCGCCTGTTGGTTGTTATCCAGACCGCCGACCACATAGTAGGCATCTGCATCGGCCACGCCTGCAAACCAGTTACGTGGATTGGGAGGAGTACTGTCTGGGATGGCCGTGATTTTCGTTTCGTCCACCCACCAGTGCAGTACAGGATGACTGTTTCCTTTAGGTTGGGTTCCAAAAAACCAGATCGCATCTTGCTTGGCAACGACGCTTAAGTCACTCAGCGGGTGCGGGAATTCGTTTTCAAGTGTCGTCCACTGTTTCGAGTCGGGATCGTATACCAAGATAGGCCTGGCTGGCTGATCCGGATTCTCCTCATCATGTTTTCCGCCGAAAAGCAGGATTTGCCTGTGCTCACTTGTCTGTGCAGACACAACCGGTTTCGCTCCTTCGGTTGCGACGGGGAGTTTTGGGAGGGTTTCCACTGTTTGTCGCTGTAGATTGAATAGGTATGCTTCATCAGATAGAGCGGGTTGCGGGTTGTTTCGAGTTCGGCCGCCGAAAGCGTAAAGCCTCGATCCACTAAGGACAATACTTTGGTTGCCGGTGACATTACCGTCGATTTTGCTAGACCATTGAATTACTGTTGGACCGTTTGACTCCCTGTTTACAGAAAATGATTCTATCGACGCCATACGCCCCCCCCGCATCGAAGTTCCCCCAATAGCCAGCAGCCTTTGATCATCCGCGGGAATCAAACGATGGAACATTCGTGGATACATTAAACGCCCCACACTTTTCCAGACGGCTGGATCTTCGTGAAGTTTGTAGACGATTCCGGAGTCTCCCGAAACATAGAGTGATCCGCCGGTTGAGAAAGAACTTGTCGCAAAACCAGCGGCGCTACTATCGGAGGGTAAATCGGGGCCTGCCGACCATTCGTTTGTCTCAGGGTTAAATATGGATACCTTTCGACTGATACTGGAGGTTTGTATTCCGCCAAAGATATAAAGACGATCACGATAAGCAGCAACGGACGCTGCCCTGGTAATGTAGCCGGGGCCCCTTAGCGCCTTCCAGCCCTGCGAGGGGTTGTCGAGGTCATATCTAAGGATATCTTCATGCCATTTCGCGTCATTGCTAGATGCCCCCTGAAGATTCCAGCCACCAGCGACAAAAATACTTCTTCCGAGCACGGCTGCGTCCAAGGATGATCGGCTGGCTGGGAGTGGGGCAAGGTCGGTCCATGTGTCTGAGTTGACGTCATATCGGGCAAAGTGGTTTGTTGATTTGAAATCCGTATCCTGGTCAGCTTTGTTATTAAAGGTAAGTCCACCTACCCGGTAAAGGTATTTCCCATCGGAGACGAGTGCCGTGCTTTGGGCTCCTTCGTGCATTGAAAGTTCTTCCCATTCGGCGGATGGATCATTAAATCGTATGCGACGGAAATTGTTTGATACGCCCTCAATAGAAAATCCGTGCGTAGTTCCATGATGCCCACTAAATACGTAGAGGTATTCCCCAAGACGCGCCGCTCCAAAGCTTGTTAAAGTAGTCGGCAGCGGCTTGAGTAATGTGCTACTATTTTGGCCGGTCGAATTGATGCGATGTTTTGGGTCATGAAACGTCAGGGTGAAGTAGTGGGAGCTTGAATCGTATTCTTGCTCGTTGAAAACTCCGCTATCGCCTGCTACCCGATGCCCGAACATAATACCGTTGACACCGCTCACGACCTGTTTATTTGAGAAGGTAACGATTCCCCGTGAATCAAGTTCTCCGGTACCGTTCTTTTCCCCGTCGGCACCATATAAATGTATTTCCGTTCCGCTTAACGGTTTCCCCTTCCATGAAACCTTTACTTCGATTCCGTCCTCTGTTTCCACGATTCCTGCCTGAAGATTCCACTTTAGTTTACCGAGGAGACCGTCGTTATGAGATTTCGGTAACTCGCCGCCCAAATGCATCGTGTAGTAGTCAAGCCTTGAAGTACCAAAGATGCCATACGTGACCTTCGAAGCCAGGTTAGATTCAGGTGGAACCTGATCCTTTGAAACTAACCCCAGAAACTTATCGGAAGATACGTTTATCATTTCTATAGGAGTAAACTGGCCTGCGTCAGAAATGAGCCCGACCTTGGCTTTTGCAATTGTTGGCGGAAGCTTATAGGTCTTCTCTGCTAAACTTTCCCCGAAAAAGTAGACAGCTTTCCCATCAGTCGAAGAGTTAAGCCAAGGAAAATGAGCTTGTAATTTTGGGAGAGTAAAAAACAGGACGTGAACGATAATCAACCAGGGTAAAGTCTTCATGGTTTCTTAGCTTTTCATAAATAAATGCCATATCGGAGGTATAAACGGACAAGCCGCTATCTTTCCCCTTAAGTCTATTGAGATTCAGTCTCAATAGCAACGGATGAATGAAGGCTGTCTTCTAAAAAACGCGGATTTAAATAGTCGCTGTCCTGTTGGCGTTTATCCAAAACCAAGACGTTGTTTCAGGATGCTGTTAACCGAAAGAAATAACACAGTCGTCGCTTTAACCAATGCTTAGTTGGAACTAACGCCCTATTGAATGTTCCAGCGAGAGTGCGAGAATTGAATTAGAATCTTTACATACTGCTCGGACCAGTTGGAGGGTCGTTGGCTATTCATCAACGAGTCTAAGCGTGTGGACAACCAGGAACTTCTTGAGGTCCCCAGAAAGAATGGGGTAAGAAATGAACAACTCACTAAACACTACTGTCACAGCACTCTCAGCTTTGCTTTTATGTACATTGACCGCCAGTGCCCAAACAAATACTAATCCAATCATCGGGGATCTCGATAAAAACGGCCGGATTAGTCGATCAGAAGCTGAGAATATGATGAACACTCCGTCATTAAAGAGCGAGTTGTTCAACGCATCAGCTGAAGAGCAAGGGCGATACTACAATGCTCTGGAAAAT
>MDTD01041934.1_pt1 | contig 19092 bp, 18 predicted proteins | sample 811221 | NCBI WGS metagenome assembly MDTD01 (sample SAMN05326646, study PRJNA326480) | marine metagenome | isolation source: seawater | place: Pacific Ocean: South West | collected 2011 | reverse complement strand
CAATCATCATCCAAAAAACAACAAAAATCTGTATTTTTATTTTTAATATAATTTAAAAATTTGTTTCTTGCATACGATACTCCAATTTTTTTTTCATACAAAATTTTAATTAAAGAAGGTTTATATATTTTATGAATTTTTTTAATTTCTCTAGATTCAATTTTTTTTAGTTTATTAAAAATAATTACTATTTTTAAGAAATATCTTTTATTTTTATTTTTTTTTAAAGATTCTAAAAGTTTCATCAAGTTGTTATTAAAATATCTAGAACAAATACAAACACTTATGTTAACTTTTTTCATGAATTATTAATTAAATTATTAAATAGCTTACTATGATGTTTGTAAGAATATTTATATGAATTTTTATAACTATTTAGCAATTTTACTTTAAGATTTTTTTTTTTTGTATTTTTAAATTTTTCAAAACAATCTACTAGGCTTTGTATATTATTATTTTTAAATAAAAATCCATTTTTTCCATTGTTAAAAAACTCACGAGGTCCATTTGGACAATCACTACATAACACTGGTTTTTTATAATGCGCCCCTTCGATCATAACAAATCCTGGATCCTCCCATAAAGAAGATACAACCATGCAATATGAATTTTTAATTAAATTTAATGGATCATTTATATGACCCAAAAATAATATTCTTTTTTTTAAATTTAAACTATTAACCAAATTTTTTAATTCTTTATATTTTTCTCCTTCCCCTAAAATAATTAATTTAATATTACTATATTTTGAAGATATTTTTGAAAAAGCATGAATCAAAAGTTTTTGATTTTTTTGATTTGAAAGTCTACCGATGTTTAAAATATATTTTCCATAAATATTTTTCGTTTTTTTTTTGTTTTTTTCATTTAATAAAATTGGATCAGGCAGATAATGTATTTTTCTTTCGCTAAATATATTTTTTTTACATAAATTTTTGTAGGTTTCGGTCGTTGGTGTAGTAATAAATAAAAAATTTTTTTCCCCAATTTTCCAAAGTAACTTCCTAAAAAGGTTTAATTTAGGAAATCCTGAAACCCTTAGAATAAGTTTTGTTCTATAATTAAATATTAAAAACAATATAATTGGCAAAGAAGTAATCAAATGAATAACTAAATAATCAGGTTTATGTGTTTTTAAAATTTGATTTAAATAAAAAAATGATTTTATAAAAATTATTGTGTATGCAATTCTACTTTTAATATATCCGCTATAATTTTTGAAATTTACTTTTATGGAGCTATTTACTAAGCCAATTTTACATTTTTTAATTTTTTTTTTGTAATTATCCCACTCACCAAAAGAATTTATAATAAGTGTTTCGTGTTTGTAGAATTTTCTCAAACCATATGCTGAATTAATTACTGCTTTAATTGTTGCTACTTTAGATGTAAAAGGTGACCAATAGTATATTTTCATGACAATTTTATTTATTACTATTTAATAGCAGAATATTTATAATGAAAAAGATTAAGTTATACATTTTTCATCCTTACTCTAATGTTGGTGGGGCAGATCTATCAATTTCAAGATTAATAAATAATTTAGATAACAAAAAATATGACATTACTTTCATTTGCCTTAATAAGCCTGGTATTATTCGATACCTAAAAAAAAAAATTAAAATCATTACAATTAAAAAAAATAGAACTTTTTTTTCTTTCTTTGAATTAAGAAATATAATTTGGCAAAACTATGACCTTGACAAAGAATATAAAAAAGTAATTTTTATTTCTAATCAAAATTATGCGAATGTATTGACCATATGTTCGTTAAGAAGTTTTCATCATTTAAAAATTATATTGGTTGAAAGAAATAATCCTATAGAGTTAGATTTTTCCAAAAGCATCAAAAGTAAACTGGTTAAATTTTTAATCAGATTTACATACAAATATGCTGATAAAATAATTTCTATTAGTCGTGATCTTGGCTTTGATCTTGAGAAAATTTGTCATAAAAAAGTTCATAGTATATATAATCCGTCCTTTGATCCAAAATTATATAAATATAAAGAAAGAAAGAAAAATAAGAAAAAAATAGTTTTGTGTGTAGCGAGGTTTGAAAAGCAAAAAAATCATGAAATGTTGTTAAAGGCATTCAAATTATCTTTGGGTCATATCAATAGTCATTTAATTTTATTTGGATATGGGTCTGAAAAAAAAAATATTAAAGAAATAATAAAAAAAAATAAACTCGAAGAAAATGTAAAAATAATTTCAGGGGAAAAAAATCCTATTGTTTTGTACAAAAAAGCTGATCTTTTTGTTTTGACTTCTCTTTATGAGGGATTTGGAAATGTTCTTGTTGAAGCGGGAGCTTTCAAAATTCCAATTATCTCAACTAATTGTAAGTCAGGTCCTAGAGAGATTTTAAATAATGGGAAATTGGGTGACTTGGTAAAAATAAATGACTATAAAAAATTATCAAATTTAATTGTTAAAAACTTAAATTATCCAGATAAATTAAAAATAAGCAAAATGTATAAATCTTTAAATAGGTTTAATATTAATACTCATGTAGATAAATATGAAAAAATTTTTAAAACAATCTAAAAAAATATTTTTTTTTTGCCCATCTATAGAAGAAGGTGGGGTGGAAAAAAATCTTATTAATATTAGTAATAAATTATGCAAAGATATTCAACTTTACATAATAACTGCTAATAATGATAAAAAAAAATTTTTTGATAAAAGGATAAAATTTTTATCAACGAATAAATCATTTTTTAATAAAAAAAGTAGAATATTAAAAAGCTTAGTGTGTTTTTTTTTATTATTTAAAAATACTACTTCTAAAAACGATGTAGTCGTATCATTTCAATCTAATATTTTTGCTATTATCTATTGTAAGATCCTAGGATGCAAAATTATTATTAGACCAAACACTGCTCCAAATTTTTATGCTAAAAATTTATTTAAAAAGATTTTAATGAGTTTTTTATATAAATTTGCAAATAAAATCTTTGTGAATAGCCAAGACTTTCAAAGAGAATTTAAAAAATATTTTAATCTAAATTCAGTTCTCATTTATAATTCTGTAGAAGATAAATTTAAAATTCAATTAAATTATAATAAAAAGATTAATTTTAATTTTTTTAAAAATGATAAAAAATCTCTAAAAATAATTTCTATTGGTAGACTTGTTGAACAGAAAGACCATATAACAATTTTAAAAGCATTGAATTTAATCAAAAAAACAAAGAAATTTAAATTTTGTTTAATTGGAAAAGGAAATGAAAAATATAAACTTTTAAAGTTTATTAAAAAAAATAACTTAACCAGTTTTGTCAAGCTTGTTGGATATAAAAAAAACGTATATCCTTATTATAAAGCTGCAGACTTATTTATTCTAAGTTCTATTTATGAAGGATCTCCGAATGTATTAATCGAAGCCTTGACTACGGGTATACAGATAATTTCATCTAATTGCAAAACAGGACCAAGGGAGATTCTTGAGAAAAATAAATATGGAAAATTATTTAATATCAAAGATTATAAATCTTTATCAAAGTTGATACTTAAAACGAAAAAAAGAAATAATAAGTTTTTTATTAAAGACAAACGATTTGATATAAATAACAATATAACAAAATACAAAAATTTAATAAACAGCGTGTAATATGAAAATACTATTTACAGGAGGTTCTTCATTTACTGGATATCATTTTATAAGTGAATTAAGCAAAAATAAAAAATATAAAATCTTTTGCAGCTTACAAAAAAAAATAAATACTTACAAAGGTATAAGATACGAGAGAATAAAATTATTATCTAAAATTAAAAATATAGTTTTACTAGAACAAGTAAATTTTGGTGATAAGAAATTTATTAAAATTTTAAAAAAAAATAATTTTAAGGTAATTTGTTTACACCATTCCCATACTAAAAATTATAATAGTGATAAAAATTTTAATTTAAAAAAATCTATTAATAGAAACTTATTTAATATTGATAAGGTATTTAGAAATCTAAATAAAAAAACTTTACTAGTTGTTTCAAATACTGTTTTTCAAGATATCAAATTAAAGAAATATAAAGCTGTAAATAATTATGGAGTTTCCAAAACAATATTTTACAACGAAATAAAAAAATTTTGCAATTTATACAAAATTAATTTTAAATCAGTTTATATAACTAACCCATGGGGTATTTTTGAAGAAAAAAAATTAAATTTTAATATGATAAATTGTTGGGTCAAAAATAAAGAATTTATTCTGCAATATCCAAATTATATAAGAGATAATATTTATATAAATAAATTAAGAAGGGAATATTCTGCTTTAATTAAAGATAAATCAAAAAAAATTGAATATTTTCCATCAGGATACTGTTCTTCAAACAAAGTATTTGTTGAAGCGTTCAGAAAAAAATTTGAAAAATATTTTAAAATTAAAGCACATATAAAATACTTGCATAGTTCTAAACATGATCAGCCAATAAAGCGAATAAACGGATTAAAGATAAATAAAAAAATAATTATAAAAGAAAATTTAAATAGTTATTTTAGTTACTATAAAAAGAAATTTTTTAAATCTTAGGTCTATAATAGGACGGTTTTTTCAATAAAGAGGTTATTAATCCAGACAGTGATAGAATTGTGTATTTTTGTTTTTTCTTATCATTCATTAATATGAAGTAAAAAAGAGTAATTGTTTTTATAACAAATAACTTTATGAAAATTAAAAGAGAAAATAAAATTCCATAATGTTTTCTGTTAAAGTAAATTATACCCCATGAATAATGCCAAGCTGAGGATAAATCCATTTCCATTTGAATTAACGGGTCAGCAGATTTTCCCTCCAAATGCTGAGCAAAAACATTTTTTAAAACAAACAGTCTGTACCCCCTTTCTATTATTCTTTTAAATAGGTCGGTTTCTTCAAAATTAAGAAATATTTTTTTATCTAATTTGCCAACATTACTTAAAATTTTTCTTCTTATTATAAAAATATGACCACTCAATTTACTTACTTCTATTAACTTTTTTTTCTCTTTTATAAAATTTGATTTAATTTCTTTATGTCTGATGTAGATTCTTTTTTTTATATCAATTGTGCTAGGAGCTATAACTCCAATTTCATTATCTTTTTTAATTGTCTCAAAGGTTTTGATTAAAGCTTTATGCTTAATGAATAAATCTGGATTTAGGCATAATATATAATTCGTTTTTGCTTTTTCAATTCCAATATTTGTTGCTCTTCCCCACCCTATGTTTTTACCAGTAAGTGTACACTTTACATTAGGATATTTTTTTTCGATATTTTTTTTAAATTTTTTATCTTTGGAATTTTCAATTATTAAAATTTTTAGGGACTTCGGAAGATAATCAATGGTTTTGTTGATTATTTTATGACTCTTAAAAGTCACAATAATAGCAGTAAGGTCTTTGAACATTAAAAATATTTCATAAAATTCCTAAGACTGTTTTGTAATGTTGTCTTAGGCTTATAGCCTGTATCCTTGTATAGTTTAGATAAATTAGGACATCTTCTTTGAGGTTCATTTGATGGATAAGAATTTGGATAACTAATTTTTTTTATTTTAATTTTTTTATTAGTGAATATTTTTTGAAATTTATTAGCAAGTTGGTTCATTGAAACCTCCTCTTTGTCGTTTCCTACATTATATATTTCTCCTACTTTACCAGAACATATAACTTTAATAAAACCTGTCATTGCATCACTAATATAGCAAAATGATCTTGTTTGATTGCCATTGTTGTAAATTGTTATAGGAACATTTTTATTTATAAGTCTTGCAAACTTTGGAATTACTCTGTCATCATTTTTGTCCATTCCTGGACCAAAAACATTAAATGGTCTTATTACTTTTATTTTACAATTATAATATTCTTTAAAAATGTAACATAAAGTTTCGCCAACTCTCTTTCCTTCATCGTAACAAGCTCTTGGGCCATACGAGTTCACGTTTCCATAATAATTTTCTTTTGTTGGAATATTTGATTTTGAAGGGTTGCCATAAACTTCACTTGAACTAAAAAAAACAAACAAACTTTTATCCTTCAGACTTTTTTTTAAATATTTTTTTGCACCTAAATAAGAAACTTCTAAGGATGGCAAGGGAAGTTTTTTGTATATTTTGGGACTTGCTATACCTGCTAAAAAAATAATTAAATCATACCTTTTGTTTGTTTTAAAATCTAAAATATCTTTAGAGTAAAAATTTATTGATCTTGATTTAAACAAATTTTTTTTCAATTTGATTGATGAAATATGATTATCAACGCAATCAATTTTAACATTGATATTATTTTGGATTAAAGAGTAGAAAAATTGTACAAAATATTTTCCAATAAATCCATCTGAGCCCAAAATTAAAATATTTTTACCTTTAAAAAAGTTAATTTCCCTTTTTTTTAAATGATAAATTATATTGGAAATATCTTGATTATATTTATTCATGAAATCACTTAATTATATGTTATTGTTTTTCTGTCAATAGTTTTAAAATGATTTGTAAAATTTACTATTTAAAGACTTATAAAATAAATTGATATTTTCTAATATTTTTTAGAGTATTATTATCAATAAGAATTAAGAAATTATTTATATAATGAAAAAACCGATAATTGTTTACTTATCATATGGGGGATTTGGAATTGATCCGATACTAAAGTTTATTAAACAATATCATTTATTTGAAAGTGGAACAGAGCATGAATTGCAAATTTGCTTAAAAAATCACAAACAATCAAGTATTAATTTTATAAAAGAAAATATTAATGTGAAATGTAATTTTATTATAGATGATTTTCAAAATAATGATTATGATATTGGAAGTTATTTTAGAATTGCAAAAAAATTTCCAAATAGAAACATATTATTTATAGGTACTCATTCATATCCAATTAAAAAAAATTGGTTAAAAATATTTGTAGATAATTATGTTGCTAATTCTATATTGGGACCATCTGGTTCATGCTCTAGTATCTCAAGTCAACATTTAAGTTTTTATTATAAAAAACATTCAAAATTTCAACAATTTCGTTGGGGACTTAAACATTTTTTAAAAGTAAAGTTATTTCCAAACCCACACCTTAGAACTAATTGCTTTTTTTTAAATACTGATGATTTTTTGAGTTTAAAAGTTAATAATAAAAAGTTTGTAAAAAAAATAGAAACTAATTATTTTGAATCAGGTCGAGGAAGTATGACAAACCAATTTTTAAAAAGGGGATTTAAGATATTTGTAGTTAATTCAGATAATAAAAAATTTGAAATTAGTGATTGGTATAAAAGTGAAACATTTTGCATGGATGCACAAAACAAACTAATAATTTCTGATAAGCAAAGTAGAATATTTGATGTTGCAAACGATCAAGAAAAAAAGCGGATAATGCAAGATTGTTGGGGGTATGTAAATAATAAGTAAATAAATATACTAAATTAAGTGTTTATATTTATTATGCCAATTTATTATTTTATCTAGCTGACCAAAGCAATTATGAAAATTTTTTTTATTTATTAATTTTAAAACCTTTTTATTACAACCATGAGTTTTAAAAACCTCAATATTATTTTTTCTCGAAGAAACAATTTTATTAAAGTTAATTTTTTTTGATAAAATTTTAACCAACTTGCCAATATGTACCGGCTTACTGTTACAAATATTATATATTTGATCTTGTTTAAAATTAGTTTTTGAAAGTTTATAAATAATATCAACTACATCGTTAATATATGTAAAATCTCTCCAATAATTTCCATTTCCATTTAAATAAAAAATTTTTTTCTGCTCAGCATGTTTTAATAATTTTAAAATTAACATATCTGGCCTTCCCCATTCTCCATATACTGTAAATAATCTTAATCCAATATATCTTGTTTTGTTTGATTGATTTAATTTAACTAAATCTTCATTAAACTTTTTTGATAATCCATATATGTTTTTTGGTCTAAGAAAATTGTTTTCTTTTACGGGATATTTATTTAATTCTCCATAAACAGAGCTTGAAGAAGCATAAAAAAACTTTTTTATATATTTATTTTTTTTTGAAGCATTTAATAAATTATCAAAGCCCACTATATTACTTTCAACAAATTTCTCTGGATTACTTAATACATACCTAACACCCGCTTGAGCAGCAAAGTGAAAAATTATGTCAAATTTATAATCTTTGAAAAGCTTATCCAATTTTTTTTTATGAATTAAATCATACTTAAAAAACTTAAATTTTTTATACTTTTTTAAAATTGATAACCTTTTTTTTTTTAATTTTACTGAATAATAAGTATTTAGATTATCTAACCCAAAAATATTATCTTTATTACTAGCCAGCAATCTTTTGGTTAGTGAGTAACCTATGAAGCCTGCGCACCCAGTAATCAATATATTCATGTATTTTTTAAAATAATAATGTTAAGTGTTAATTATGTGTGGTTTTATAGGTTTTATCTCAGATATCAATGATAAACAAAACTCCTTTTTTTTTGAAAAATTTCAATTTTATCTAAATGAACTAAATAATCGTGGACCGGATTATTCTGAAGTAAAAAAAATTATTTATAAAAATAAATTAATTTATGTTGGTTTTAAAAGGTTGGCCATTCAAGATTTGGGGGTCTCTTCAAATAAGATTTTTTGTGATGATGATAATTTATTGCTATTTAATGGTGAGATTTATAACAAAAAGGAATTGAAAGAAAAATATCTATTAAATTCTAATCTTGAAACAAATACAGACACTGAGGTCTTATTTACTTTGCTAAATAAATTCGACACTAAAATAATTTCAGAGATTCAAGGTATATTTTCTATAGTATATATAAATTTTAAAAAACAAACTATTGAATGTATTAGAGATTACACTGGAACAAAGCCATTGTATTATAAAGTATCTAATGAGAACTTTTTTTTTTCATCAGAAGCCTGGTTTTTATACAGTTTATCAGAAAAAAAAATAGATAATAAAAGTTTACAATTTTATCTCAATTTTGGTTTTTGCCCAGAGGAGAATACTTTAATAAAGAATGTTAAAAAAGTAAAACCAAGAAGTAATCTCAAAATAAATTTTAATGACTTTAAAATTAAAAACGAAATTTTTTTAGATTTAAGCCTTGATAAACAATCAGAATTAAAAGACCAAAGAGAATTAAATAATATAATAGAAAATACGATCAAGTTAAATTTATTATCTGACACAAAAGTTGGAACTTTTTTATCAGGTGGCATAGATTCAAGTATAGTAACTGCTTTAGCAAAAAAATATAATGATCAGGTGGAAAGCTTTACCACTGTTTATTTGCCACAAGAAAAATACAAAAAGTTTAATCTAGATTATTATTATGCAAAAAGAATTGCCAATGATCTTAAGATTAAATTAAATATTAATTATATAGAAAATTTTAATACAATAATTGAGGATTTTTATAAAGTTTCAAATTATTTGGATGAACCAATTTCAAATATGAATTTTTTAAATACTTATTGGCAATCAAAATTTGCAAAAGAAAAAGGGTTCAAGGTAGTTTTAACTGGAGATGGATCAGATGAGTTATTTTGTGGATATGATAGATATGAAAAAATATTTATAAGTGAAAAACTTAAATTTCTAAATTTGTTCAATAAAAAAATAAATGCTTACAACTCTATTGAAAAAGAAAATCTACCAGATTTTTTTTATTCAGTATTTAAAAGTATTAATTATAAAGAATTATTAAACAAAGATATTACAAACTCTCAAATAGAAAAAAAGAATATGTTTGAGGAGTTAAAATTTTCTTCAAAAGCTGATTTAATTAATTATTTTGATTTTAGATATTGGCTAACTAATGAAAGTAATTATAAACTAGATAAATGCACAATGATAAATTCAGTTGAAGCAAGAATACCATTTCAGGATATCTCTCTTATAAAAAAATTATTTTTTATTAAAAATGAAAAAAAATATAAATTTTTTAGTAGAAAATTTTTGTTAAAAAATAATAATTTAATTCCAAGTTATATTAAAAATAGAAAAAAAAATGGATGGTTTACTCCTGATAACATTTTTTTAGAAAAAAATTTAAATAAAATTGTAAATGATGTTTTTTTAAGTAGTCAAATTAGTGAACAGGGAATATTTGATAAGCATAAATTAATTAAGTTTTTTAAATCATTTGATCAAAAAGGTTATCGAATTAAAAGAGAAATAATTACAATTGTGTTATTTCAAATATGGTTTAACAAAGTACTAAAATGCTAATTTTATGGTAAAAATTTTTGGTAGTCCTGATAAAAATAATATCAATCAAAAAAAAATATTAGATAAGCCCAAATTTGATTTAAAGTACATCAAATTTAATAGCGATTTTAGAAAAGAAATATTGTCAGAAATTCAATCTGATATGCATGTTCTTGATGTAGGGAAATCTATGAGGACATATTATGAAAAAATTAATTGTAAATCTAAAAAAACTTTAGATATTAATATATTTGACGATTACCCTGACATTCAATTAGATTTATCTGAAAATCATACAAAAGATAGTTTTGAGCTTAAAGAAAAGTTTGATGTCATTATTTGTTTAGCAGTCCTAGAACATGTATACAACCCTTTCATTGCAATTGATAATTTGAGAAGCATGTTAAGAACGGGTGGCACGTTATTTGGTTATGTTCCTTTTCTATACCATTATCATGCTCCTAAAAATCTTGAGTTTCAAGATTATTTTAGATTTTCGAAAGATATAATTTCTTATCTTTTGAAAGATTTTCAGAGCATAAAAATTTATCCTGTGCGAGGCAGAATGTCCTCTTCAATGCATTTATTATTTGGGTCATTTTGGAAAAGAAGTTTTGAAAAAGTTGGATTTAATAAATACTTAGATAAGTTTTTCTCAGATAAAAAAAATATATCTCAATGTAGTGGTTATAATTTTATAGTAAAAAAATAGATTTAATGAAATTAATTCCAAGAGATACATGTCCTTTTTGCAAAAGTGAAAAAATTAAAACTTTATTTAAAATAAAGTATCGAGATAAAAAATTATCAGATTTTCTTCTTGCATATTATAAAACAGAAAAATTAAATGAAGTACTAGAAAATTACGATTATGAAATTATTAAATGTAATGTGTGCAAAGGTATTTTTCAAAAAAACGTTCCTGATCCAGATTTTGCCGATTATTTATACGATGAATGTATTTCAGTTGATGAAAGCTTTAAAAAAAAAATTAATTTTGATAAAATTAATTATTTAAAATTGGAAGAAGATTATAACTTAATTAAACAATTAGTAGACAAAGACAATAACATTGAAATATTGGAATTTGGTTGTGGATGGGGACATTGGTCTAAATTTATGCAATCTAAAGGTTTTAATTTAATAACTTGTGAATTTTCAAAAAAAAGGCATCAATACTTAACTGACAATGGAATAATAAATTATCAAAATATTAGTGATATTAAAAAAAGATTTGATTTAATTTATACTGAAGAAGTTTTGGAACATTTAAGTGATCCCATTGAGACTTTGATAAAGCTATCAAAATTACTTAAAAATGATGGATTCATGATACACAAATTCCCTTCATCTAAATTTTTTCAATTAAAATTGTATTTTAATTATGTGCCAAAAAAAGATTGTGCTCATCCACTAGAACATATTAATTTATTTAATAAAAAATGTTTTATTAAGATTTGCAAAAAGCTTAACTTAAATTTAATTCAGCTAAATAATATTAAAAATCAAAACCTGAGAACAAAAATTAAAATCTTAAAAAACAATTATTTATTTAATTTCGTAGTGTTACAAAAAATTACTTAATATAATTTTTTAATAATCTTTTTAAGTGAAATAAACTTATATTTCCCGATTACCTTTTGTAACAATTTATTTGATAAGTCTAAGTAATTTTGCTCAGATAAATGATATGTTATGTTGAACTTGTAATATTTGTTTAAAAAATCAAGGAGTTTAGAAAATTTAGTAACTTCATTACTTGAAATATTAACAATTCCAACAAAATTTTGTTTTATTATTTTTAAAATAATTTTACTCACGTCATCAACATAAATAAAATTCCTTTTTATATTTGCATTACCAAAATTAATAAATTTTTTACTGTTTTTTTTATTTATCAAATTTAGTAAAAAATACTCTGAGCTTTGGTTTTCTGAGACTAAACTTGAAATTCTACCTATGCATAAATTATAGAATTTATTATTTTTAATTAAAAATTTTTCTGCCATTAATTTTGTTTTTCCATATTTTGAAATTGTTTTAGTAACATCATTTTCAGATAATTTATTATTTGAAAATTGATAAACATGAGAAGTTGATGAAAAAAAAAGGTAATTTTTTTTTTTTTGATATTTTTTTATTGCTTCTACAAGATTTTTTGTCCCAACATAATTTATTCTTTTTACAAGATGAAAATTTTTAATTGCATTCGAAGTAGGAACTGAAGCGGCTAAATGAATTATTATATTAAATTGATTTTGTTTTATCCAAGAATTAATCTTTTTTTTATTTAAAATATTAAATTTATAATTACTTGTTACTATTTTTTTTTGTTTTAATAATTTAATTAAACTCTTTCCTAAAGTGCCACTCCCACCTGTAATCCCAATTTTAATCAATTTTAATTTTTAATAGTTGGTTAGATAGAAATTTAAGCATTTTGTTATTTATTTTATATGTATGTAGACCAATAAAAAAACCTGCCTTTTCTACATAATCAGCATTTGGAAATTTTTCCTTCTTTGAGTTTAATTTGTAAATTTTAGCTGCTTTTTGATTCAGAAAATTTCCACTAATAATTGGTCTTGTTTCAATTCCATTATTTTTTAAGTTTTTTAAAATTGAATTTTTGTAAGGTAAATATTTTTTATTTAGTAAAAGTGGTAAACCAAACCAGGATGGTTTTAAATATTTCTCTGTTTCAACAAAATAATATTGATTATCCCAATTTGCGTGCATGCGAATTGCATTAATAATTTTACCCCTATTTTCATTTCTTATTTTTGAAAATTTCTTAAGTCTTTTTAATTGATTAGATGCTATCGCGGCTGATATTTCTAAAGGTCTAAGATTAAATCCCATATTAATAAAATTAAAATTTTTTTCATTTTTTTTATTAATATCTCTGTCCCATCCATGAGCTCTCATTATCTTTAGCATCTCATAATTTTTTTTTATATTAGTCACGATCATTCCTCCCTCGCCACATGTGATTTGATGGGAGTAATAAAAAGAATAAGTGCCAAATTCTCCAAAGTTTCCTAAGTATTTATTTTTGTATTTTGTGCCGAGTGACTCACAGGTATCCTCTATTATTAAAATTTTTCTTTTAATTTTTTTTTTTAAAATATCTAAATTTAAAGATGTTCCTAAAACATGTATAAGAAGAATAATTTTTGTTTTTTTAGTAATTTTTTTTAAAATTTCATCTACGCTAGCATTATAGTTTTTTAGGTTTATATCTACAAAAACAGGTTTTAACCCTGCCTGTATAATGGGCCAGAGTGAAGTTGACCAGCACAAAGATGGAACAATTACTTCATCTCCATTTTTTAAGTTATTTAAATTCTTTGCTGCAAAAACAGATAGTAAATTAGCTGAAGATCCTGAATTAACCATTACCGCATATTTTGAACCGACATATTTAGAAAATTGTTTCTCAAAATTTTTTGTTATTTTGGACATTGTTAACTGTTTTTTTTTAACAACTGAAATACCCAATGATATATCTTTGCTATTAAATGCATTTTCTAAAAGTGGGTAAACTGTTTTCATTTTATCAAATTTTATCCTATATTTTATAAATTTATAAATTTATTAATTTTTATGATTTGCATTGTAATACCGACTTATAACGAGAAAGAAAATATTTTCAAATTAATAAATAAAATTTTATCAATAAATTTAAATATCAAATTAGTGATTGTTGATGACTCAAGAGAAAAATTAATTAAATTAAACAAAATCAAAAAAGTAAAATATATCTACAGAGGAAAAAAATTAGGAAGAGGATCGGCAGTTCTAATAGGTATGAGGTATGCTTTAAAAGATAAAAATAATAAAATAATAATTGAAATGGATGCAGATTTTTCTCACAATCCAAAAGAGCTTAAAAGGAATATCAATCATTTTATTAAAAATAAAATTAATTTTTTAATAGCAAGTAGATATATCAAAAATAGTAAAATTGTTAATTGGCCTATATCTAGACGTTTATTATCAAAATTTTCAAATATATTAGCAAAGTTTTTGTTGGGCGTCCCTATAAAAGATTACACTAATGGATTTAGATTTTACGACCGCGCAGCAACAAAGCATATTTATAACAATTGTAAAAATTCTAAATCTTCAGGTTTTATTTTGCTATCAGAGATCGCTTTAGAACTTTATAATAAAAATTTTAAAATAGATGAAATACAAACTGTTTTTGTTAATAGAACAAGAGGAGAAAGTAAGGCAGATTTAAAAGAAATTTTTACATCATTTATGGGTTTGATTAAACTTTTTCTCAAAAAAAAATTATTATAAATAACAATTTTTAGGTATAAATATTTTTTTTTGTTTATTATTATAACTAAAAGGTAATTCTAAACTTTGATAAGTTTTTAGAGAAATTTCATCATTTTGTATTTTTAAATAATCTTTTTCTAAGTTTTCCCTAATAATTAAAATATTATTTTTATTAACATTTGATTTTAAAGAATTGGCAATTGTCACATCGTATACAGCATTGAGTGAGTCATAGTATGATTTTAAAGAGCCTTCGCTATATCCTGGGATCTTTTGAATAGAGGTAAATTTTTCCTGACTAATTAAATAATAAAAATGATCTTGGGTAGAATTATAAAAATATTTAATATTTACACATTTTTCTTTAACTGTATCTAATATTTTCCTGTATTGATTTAAATGTGTCCAAGTATCTTTTGTAAATTTCATTTTATAAAAAAAATTCACATTATCCACATAAGAGCTCGATTTCTTTGTGCTTATGTTTGTAAAATTTTTGTTTGAATGACCTTTTTCAAATGGATTAGATAAAATAGATAAACATATGATTGATATAATAATAACATATCTTAATTCAAAATTTTTTATTTTTTCTACAAAGTAAAAAATTAATATGATACCGATTATTGGGCCACAGAAAAATCTAAAGCTTTCATTTCTATATACTAGTAAAAAATTCAGCAACAAAGCAAATATTGAAATTAAAAGTAATGTTGTATTTTTTTCTTTTTTTACAAAAAACCTGATTATGTAAAAGATGCAAATTAAATTAATTGTAAGACCAAAAATTATATATGGAGATGCTAAAAAATATTTTAAAGAAGTTATGTAGTTTTCAATAAATTTTAAAATTGCTTCAAATAAATTAAGGTTAATTTGCTTTAGAAATATTTCAGGAATCTTTGAATGTAACAACCAATGGTCAACTAAGTTGTTTTTTATCAAATATACAAAAAATACTAAAAAAGGAACAATATAACCAAGAAAAATTGAAGCTATTTTTTTGTATTTAAATTTATTAAATTTTTTATCAAAAGTAATAATTAAAATTGAGATAAAAATAGCTAAAAAAGAAAATATTTTATAGCTTTCACTTGATAGTTGACCTAACTGCAAAGAAAGTCCAAAAAAGAAAAAACTAATTAATGTGTTTTTTATAAAAAAATTAATTGCTAAAATTGTAAAAAATAAAATTAAATAAGTATGCCAGGGATATACAATAAATGGCTGCATAAAAAGTATTATAATAATAAAAAAATATAAGTTTTTTTTAGTACATATTTTTTTAACTAAATCAGCTAGCAGATACATTGCAGTGGAATAGATAATTGATGAAAAAATTAAAATTGAATAAATAGAGGAAAAAAATTTTAATGCTAAGGCATGAAATACAACAGTTAAAAAACCATAATGGACAAAAAAATCTTTATAAGGTAATTTTTGGTTTAAATAGTCTTCAGCATTTGATGCTACCAAACCCCAATGAAAACCATCATAAATGTATTTTCCTTGGTAAACTGATCCAACAAAAATGAATAGAGCAAATAAAAGTAAAAATAAATTTTCTTTGTAAATATTAAAAAAATTTTTCAATTTAAATCTTCAATTTTTGAAATTATTTTTTCTAAATTGGATTTGTAAAATTTTTTTTTATTTTCAGGAATATCAGTGTTTGCTAACTTTTCCAACTTATCATCAAAAATATTAATTATAAAAGTATCAAAATAATCTGATTTAATTAAATTTAATATTTCATTTTTAAAAAAAGATATAGAATATTTAACAATAATTAATAAAGAAAATGTTGAGAGAAAAAAAATAAATATTATTTTTTTGTATGTATTTTTCATTATCCTGAAGATTATACAATTTAGATTTAAAAATCTAATCTTAATTAAAATTATTTTAAAATTGACAGTAAAACTTGATAAATGGCAATCACAAATTTAAAATTTACAAAAACATATTCTTTTAATTTGCCCTTAAAACTTTTATCAAACATGTTGCTAAACAAATTAACTTTATCTGAATGCTGGTTTGAAGTTGTTGCAATCTTGTCTGATTTTAATAACATAATCCCAAGCATCTCCCTGTTTTCTCCAGAAAGATTTGTGGTACCCCTATGCCATAATCTATGTTCTCTTATAAGTAACTCTCCTTTATTCAAATTTATCTTCTTTTTTTTTAAACTTAGACTTTTGATCAAAAATCTCCAGTAAGGTAGATTAATGTTATGTGAATTTTCTATAAGTTCTATAGGGCCATTTTTAGATGTTATATCCATGCTCGCAATGTTTACTATAATCATTCTTGGATTCCACTTTCCATCAGTATGAAAAAGTTGTAGTTTGCTATTAAATAAGTTTAGATTGCCTCCATATAATATTTTGTAATTTGAAATATTATCTTCAGTTATAAAATTAAAATATTTTTCGAAATTTAAACTTTTTAATTGTTTTAAAATTATTGGACCATATTTTCCTATATTTATATTTAGGTTTCCTGCTTTATAACCACCCAGTAATTTTAAATTTTGTGTTTTAATAGCGTCTTGTAAATCATGCCTAAAATCCACCATACAATTTATAAATTCTTCGTTATTAACCAGCTGATTTTTTTTTATATATCCTAGCTCTTTAAAAGTTTCTTTATCTTCTATTGTTAATTCAAACATTTATAAATTTTAAAATTTTTTTTACCCTATTATCCCAAGTAAATTCTTTTATTATTTTATTAGAATTTAATGACAAATGCTTATATTTTTTTTTATTTAAAAAGAAATTGTTTATATTATTTTTCCATAAATTAATTGATAATTGGTTGATTAAAATACTATTTTTTTTATTTAAAATATGATTATAAACTGGCATTTTAGATGCCATTAAAACTCCTTTTCCAGCCATATATTCAAACAATTTCATCGGGGACATAAATTTACCAACTTCAAGATTATTTGACCTTACATATACCTTTTTTGAATATGGCATTAAATATAAATCATATTGGTTTAAAATTTTTGGCATATCTTTGTATTCTACAAATCCTAAATATTTTAAATTTTTTTGTTTAGAAAAGTGATCTTTTGTATATTTTGAATTAGTTAAATCCCCATATAAATGAAAATTTATATTGGGCATAATTTTAGAAAGTTTAATAATAATTTCAATGCCTTTTCCTTTGGAAAATGATCCAGTGTACACACAAGTTTTATTAAAGACTTTATTTTTTTTTATAACTTTAAAAGAATGTAAATCTACAGCATCATCTAAAACTATGGATTTATTTTTTAAGTTAAAAGTTTTTTTTAGATTTTTTGAAATAAAAACAAATTTTAGATTTTTTAAAAAATTTAATTTATATGTTATCCAAAATATAAGATAAGTAAAATTTTTAAGTTCGTGATGAATTTCTAATATAACATTTGTTTTAAATTGAGATAGTAGAATTGCGGAAACTATACTTCTTGAATAATAAAGTTCTGAATTTTTTTTTTTTAAACTTTTTATTAAAATATTAAAAGCAAAAATAAGTCTATTTATAAAACTATTTAAATTAATATTATAAGTAATTATTTTTACTTTTTTGCTACAATTGTAATTTTTATATATTCTAGTTTTATCTTTATTAAAAACATGTAAATTTGTCTTATTTTTTTTTTTAGAAAATGCATCACACATTTTCATTACTTGGATAGATTGAGCTGATTTTGAAGGTAATATAATCTCAGCTATATAATTTATTGTTAACACTATTTTTTAAAATAATTTTTAAGCGCTGCAAAAATCCTTTTAATATCATGATTTTTAAGGTTCGCATGTAGCGGTAATCTTACAACTTTTAAAAATATATCTTCAGTAATTGGTAATTTTTTATAAGTTGAGATTGACTTACCATAGGATGAGCTGTGCAACGGAACATAATGAATTGTTGCTCCAATATTTTTTTTTTTCATATATTTTTTAAATTTATTAGCTTCTGAAACTTTATTAAATATAAGTACATATAAATGAAATGATGATTTAAGATGTATATTATTTTTTAATGTAATGAAATTTTTACTATTTAAATTTTGAAAAAAATACTCATATTTATCAAATACCTTTTTTCTGGCACTTTGAATAAATTTAATTTTGTTTAATTGTGCACAAAGTACTGCGGCAGATAGCTCGGATGCTCTATATTCAGACCCATATCCTTTCCACGAATAATATTTTTTCGATTTAAGTAAAAATCTTTTTTTTTTATTTACAAATCTTTTTCTATCTGTTCCTTTATCTAAAATAATATCTATTTTATTTAAAAATTTTTTGTTATTAATGACTAAAGCACCACATTGGCCGCCATTAAGGTTTTTTGTTTCATGAAAACTAAAGGTGCTAATATCACCGAAAGTTCCTAAAAATTTATTTTTATATTTTGCTAAAAAAGCATGCGCGGCATCTTCTACTAAATACAAATTATATTTCCTTTTTATTTTTAACAATCTATTTAAATCGCAACAATTTCCTCCATAATGAACAACATAAATGGCTTTAGTTTTTTTTGTGATTTTTTTTTCAAGATCATTTAAATCGATACACAAGTTATTTTTTTCAATTTCTACAAAAATAGGTTTTGCATTT
>MDTD01059816.1_pt1 | contig 19099 bp, 16 predicted proteins | sample 811221 | NCBI WGS metagenome assembly MDTD01 (sample SAMN05326646, study PRJNA326480) | marine metagenome | isolation source: seawater | place: Pacific Ocean: South West | collected 2011 | reverse complement strand
TTCCAAACCTTTTTCTCAACCACAGATAACTTTGTGCTCCATGGAGCAGTTAACGACTTAGAAATAAAAGAAATTATTAATGACTGAACAATATTCTGCTTCCTCCATTAAAGTTCTCAAAGGTTTAGAAGCAGTTCGAAAAAGACCAGGAATGTATATTGGTGACACTGATGATGGCACAGGTCTTCATCACATGGTCTATGAGGTGCTTGATAACTCGATTGACGAGGCTCTCGGTGGTTTTTGTGACTCTATTCAATTAATTATTAACAAAGACGGTTCCGCAACCATTACAGATAATGGTAGGGGAATCCCAGTTGATATTCATAAAACTGAAAAGATACCTGCGGCCGAGGTAATTATGACTCAACTTCATGCAGGAGGTAAATTTGATCAGAATAGTTACAAAATATCTGGAGGTTTGCATGGTGTTGGAGTTTCCGTGGTCAATGCTTTATCTGAAAGATTATCTCTTACAATTCGTCGGAATAACAAAATCTTTAACATGGAATTTAAGGATGGGGTTACATCAAAAAAATTAAAAGAGACTGGTTCTTTGAAAAAAACAGATCGAAGTGGAACTATGGTTCAGTTTTGGCCTTCAAAAAAAATATTCACAGACACTAAATTTGTTTTAAAGACTCTTGAAAATAGAGTTCGACAGTTAGCTTTTTTAAATTCTAATGTACGTATAACTCTAATAGATATGCGACTAGCAAAAGCTGAACCTATTGAATTTTATTTTCAAGGGGGCCTTTCAGCATATGTACAATTTTTAAATTCTCGAAAGTCTATTCTAAATAAGATCATACCATTTGAAGGAGAGAGCAATGGAATAAAAGTCGAGGGTGCATTGCAGTGGAATGATGGTTACACAGAAAATATGTTATGTTTTACAAATAATATTCCTCAAGGTGATGGAGGAACCCACTTACAAGGTTTTCGATCTGCTTTAACAAGGTCCTTAGTTAGTTACTCCAATAGTGTCGCTGTAGCAAAGAAAGGCAATATAACTATTTCAGGAGATGATGCTAGAGAGGGAATGACTTGTGTATTGTCAGTAAAAGTCCCTGATCCAAAATTTTCCTCTCAAACAAAAGATAAATTAGTCTCCTCAGAGGTAAGACCTATAGTGGAAAAAATAATTGCCGAACAACTTAGCGCTTGGTTAGAGCAAACACCTGGAGAGGCTAAGAAAATTGTATCCAAAATTGTTGAAGCAGCTAGCGCTAGAGAAGCGGCTAGAAAGGCAAGAGAGCTAACCAGAAGAAAAAATGTCTTGGAAACATCTTCACTTCCAGGAAAACTTGCTGATTGCCAAGAAAAGGACCCATCTAATTCTGAACTATTCATTGTTGAGGGTGACTCAGCGGGTGGCTCTGCTAAACAAGGAAGGGATAGAGCTACACAAGCAATACTTCCTTTACGTGGCAAGATTTTAAATGTTATTAAAGCAAATCCTCATAAAATTTTAGAAAATAATGAAATCTCTGCTCTAATAACTGCGATAGGTGGAGGATATGGAAACCCCCCTAAAGATAAAGATTTCAACAAAGCTGAATATTTTAATGCGGAAGCAATGAGGTATCATAAAATCATAATTATGACCGATGCAGACGTAGATGGTAGTCACATTCGAACTCTTTTACTAACATTTTTTTATCAATTTATGAGAGATATAATTACAACTGGCCGATTATATATTGCCCAACCCCCTCTGTATAAAGTCAAAAAAGGTAATTCAGAAAATTATCTTATCGATGATAAAGAATTAACCAAGTTTCTGTTAACAAATAATAAAGATGAACTAGATTTTAATATTTTTAACAAAAACAAAAAAATTCATCTTAAAGAAGAAGAGATTAATGAAATTATTGACTTAGCCGCTAAGGCAAATTCAGCATATCAAAATTTAGATTTAACTTACTTAGACTCAAAGTTTTTTGATCAAATTATTAATAATGGATTGTTTCTTCAAGATTTTCTTCCAAATAAAGTAGATAAATCTCAATTTAAAGCTTTTTTATCAAATTTAAACAATATCTATAAGTCAGAAAATATTAAATTCACGTTTCAAAGTATGATAAGCAATGAGCTGGTTTTCCTTCAAGAAAAAGATGGATATAATAAAATAATTAAAGTTCCTTTAGAAAAACTTTTACATCTTCGAGAGTTTATCTCAGAGGCCAGTTTAGCTTCATATAATAAAATGGGATTTGCCAAATCGACCGATATTACTTTTGGTATTTCTAAACTATCGACTAAAGAAAACTTTACTTGTTACGGTTTAGCTGAATTTTTCAATACTCTTTTTGAGATGAGTAAGAAAGGTCAATCAATTAGCCGATATAAAGGCTTAGGTGAAATGAATCCAGACCAACTATGGGAAACTACACTTGACAGAAGTAATAGAAAGTTACTCAAAGTAAAATTAGAAGATCAAGTTAATGCTGAAAGACAATTGATTATGTTAATGGGCGATGATGTGACAGATCGTAAAAACTTCATTCAAGATAACTCAATTAAAGTTGCAAACTTAGATATATAATTGAATACCAAAAAAAAATTTTTATTTGTTAATTCTTCAGACTTTATTTTTATAAGATTAATAGCATTTGCTGGCCAAGCAACAACTATTGGTTTTTCACAATATTTCTTTGATTTTAAAAGTGATGTTACTTGGATTTCATGGAGTGTAGCTTTACTTTTATTATTGAGCGTAGGCTTAGCATACTACCTATTGAATAAGGGAGATAAAATTCTCACTGAGAGACAAATATTTTTTTTTTTATGTTTTGATATTTTACAAATCTCAACACTCATTTCCTTTAATGGGGGGTACACAAATCCTTTTGTATTTATTATTCTTGCTCCAATTGCAATCGCTGCTTCATACTTAACAATTGAGAGAATTATAATTATTTTAAGTTTAGCTTTAGTATGCTTCGCTTTAATTTTTAATTTTTATATTGATCTCCCTGAAAGCGTTCGTCCAGATATAAATATAAATTACAGCCTAGGTATTATGATTTCTCTTTTTATAAGCAGTATTTTTTTAGTATTCTATCTCTATTATTTTTCACTTAATTACAAGAGTACTCAAACTGCTTACGAATTAGCAAGCAAGCAATTACAGAATGAAAAGGAACTTTTAAAAGTAGGGGGTTTAGCAGCTGCGGCTGTTCACGAGTTAGGAACTCCTCTAAATACCATTAATCTGATTGTTGGAGATTTTGATCAAGACAAACAATTACAAGAAAAATATGGAGGTGATATCGAAACACTTAAAATAGAGCTTGATAGGTGTAAGTCTATTCTTAAAGAATTATCAACCAATCCAGAGTCAAAAGAATTAACTAATGAAATTAGTAATATGTCTCTTGACGCATACGCACAATCACTTTGTGAACAGTTTTCTGGTAATTATCGTGCAATTAAATTGGATTACCGTACTGATGAAAATTCAAAAGATGTTAATATTCAAATTACCCCTGAATTGAATATATCAATGAACAACATTATTAAAAACGCAATTAGTTTTGCAAACAAAGAAATATTAGTCATTTCTGAGACTACAAATGAGCAATATCGTATTAAAATTCGCGATGATGGTCCTGGATTTGATAAAAAATTTATAGCTAATTTTGGCAAACCATTTTACTCTAGCAGGCCCGAAAAAGGCGTAAATATGGGCCTTGGCTTATTTATAACTAAACAAATGATAGAAAATCTAAATGGTGAAATTTTAGTACAAAATAATAATGGAGCAGAAGTAACCTTATCATGGCAGAAATAGAGAAATTAACAGAACAAAAAAAAAGCTTATTTATAATAGAAGATGACAAACCTTTTAGAGAGCGTTTAACAACCTCCTTTCAAAGGAAAGATTTTAGCGTAACTGCAGCAGCCTCAAAGAAAGAAGCATTAGATATTTTAATTAACAATGATTTCAACTATGCAATTGTAGACTTGCGATTGGGAGATGGCTCTGGATTAGATGTTATTAAAGTAATTAAAGAAAAAAATCCCGAATGTAGAACTGTAATGTTAACAAGTTATGGTAATATCGCAACTGCAGTCTCATCAGTTAAATTAGGTGCAGATGATTATTTGACGAAACCCGCAAACATTGATGACATTGAAAAATCATTGATGTCTTCTACTTCCTCATCTTTGCCCCCGCCGCCAGAAAACCCGATGTCTGCAGATCGCATAAGGTGGGAACACATACAAAGAGTTTTTACACAATGTAATAGGAATGTTTCTGAAACTGCTCGAAGATTGAAGATGCATAGACGAACTCTTCAAAGAATACTAAATAAGCACGCTCCTAAAGAATAGTATCTACCTCTTATTTTTGCTATCCTTTTTATATGTCTGAATCACGATTAATTCTTGTTGATGGATCAGGGTATATATTTAGAGCTTATTACGCTTTGCCCCCAATGAACAATTCCAAAGGTATTCCTACAAATGCCGTATACGGATTTTGCAATATGATGCTGCGATTAATTGATGATCATCCAGATGATAAAATTCTTATTATTTTAGATGCGGGTAAAAATACATTTCGAAATACTCTTTTCTCAGAATACAAAGCAAATAGAAGCGAAGCCCCAGAGGATCTTATTCCTCAATTTGGAATTATTCGTGAGGCGATAGAAGCTTTCGGTTTAGATGTTATTGAAAAAAAAGATTTTGAAGCAGACGATATTATTGCAAGTTATGTCAAATATGGAGAAGATAATAGAGTCCCCACAACAGTTTTTAGTTCAGACAAAGACCTCTTTCAGTTGTTATCGGCAAATACAAGAATTATTGATCCAATGAAAAATATTGAAATTGATGAAGCAAAAGTCATGGATAAGTTTGGAGTGGGGCCAGAGAGAATTACAGATGTTCAAGCTCTCATAGGTGATAGTGTTGACAATATTCCAGGTGTGCCTGGTATTGGGCCTAAAACTGCTGCAAAACTGATTAACGAATTTGGTTCATTTGATAAACTTCTTGCCAATAAAGAGAGTATTTCCAATGAAAGAATTAAAAATCTTATCAATGAACATGAGGAAAAAGCAAAAATAAGTCATCAATTAGTCATTTTAAAAAATGACTTGGAGTTACCCATTAAAATCGAAAAACTTAAAGATTTTGACGACTCTCCAAAACTCAATGAATTTTTTAAAAAATATGAATTTAAATCATTAATTAGAACAAGTGCTAATGAAACAAATCCGCATGCAGCTAAAAAAAATTTAGAGTTCAAATCACTGACAAAAACAAAAGATGTTATTGAATATTTAAAATCTCTTAATTCAGAAAAAACTTTAGCAATAGATTTAGAAACAGACAGTTTAGATGTTAATCAAGCAAATATTATCGGCATTTCAATATCAAATGCTGATCAAGCTTACTATTTGCCCTTTAAGTCTCCTGATAATGAATTATCTGAAACAGATCAAAAGAAAGTATTAAAAGAACTTAATCTTATTTGTGAAGACCCATCAATTCTAAAAATATTTCATAATGCCAAATATGATAGTGTTATTTTAAAGCGATTTAATGTGAACACAGTCTCTTTCCAAGATACTTTATTAATGTCCTTCTTTGTGAATAATGGTCTGACGAAACATAACCTAGAAGACTTGTATTATTATTACTTTGGAGAGGAAAAAGAAAAATTTAAAGATGTTATTAAAAATGAGTCAAAAAGAAATTATAAAGACTTTTCTGAAGTACCTTTACAATCTGCAACTAAATATGCCGCTCATGATGCTTACGCAACACATAAATTATACGAAGTCTTATATGAAAAAATATTAGAGGCATCTGACAGTTGGATATATTACGACATTGATAAAAAATTAAGTTTAGTTCTTCAAGAAGTTGAGAGTAATGGATGTAAAATCGATCTTAAATTTCTAACAGAACTCGAAAAAGACCTAAATAAAGAAATTGAAAAAATAGAACAAAAAATTTTTAAAATAGCGGGTGAAAATTTTAATATTGGCTCTCCTAAACAATTAACTGAGATTTTTAAAAAATTGGATGTTAAGGTTACCAAAAAAACCAAAGCAGGAGACTTTCAAACAAATGTCAAAGTATTAGAACAATTAAAGTCTGAAGGTGTTGAAATTGCTACCCACATTTTACAATGGCGACAATATTCCAAACTTGTCTCCACCTATACATCCTCTTTGGCAGAACATGCTGACAACAATGATAGAGTGCACAGCACCTTCAATATAGCAGCTACTATTACGGGAAGATTAAGTTCTTCTGATCCAAACTTACAAAATATTCCAATCAGGACTGAGATAGGAAAGAAGATTAGAACTGCATTTATTGCTGAAAAAGACTTTGAACTCTATAGCTTTGATTACTCTCAAATTGAACTACGAGTCCTTTGTGAAGCATGTGATGATCCTAATTTATTAAAAGCCTTTCAGGAAGATCAAGATATTCATCAAAGCACGGGTCAGTTAGTTTTTAATAAGAAAACAATCGATTATAATGATAGACGTATGGCCAAGATAATTAATTTTGGAATTATTTATGGTATCAGCCAGTATGGATTGGCAAATCAATTGGGTGTAAGTAATACAGAAGCCAAGCTTTTCATTGAAAGTTATTTTCAAAAATTTCCAAACATAAATGATTTTATGAAAGAAACATCAGTTAAAGCAAAAAAATTAGGTTATGTTGAAAATCTTTTTGGAAGAAAGTCTTATATTAAAGATATTAATGCAAAAAATTTTATGCTTCGCTCTTTTGCTGAAAGACAAGCTATAAATGCCCCTATACAGGGAACTGCTTCTGAATTAATCAAAATTGCAATGTTGGATATTCATCAATATTTAAAGAAAAATAAATGTAAATCGAAAATGACCTCACAAGTACATGACGAATTACTCTTTGAAATTCATAAATCAGAAAAAGATATTATTCCTCGAATTTCAAAATTAATGGAAACATCACACCAAAAATATAAATCTTTCAAAACACCGATTAAAGTTGACTTTGGTGGAGGGCTCAACTGGGGGCAGGCCCACTAAAATAATTTAATTGAACTCATTAAAAGGTTTTTTTCATACATTATTTATTGTTACTATGGTTTAATTGCTTCAATAATAAGAGTTTTAGGATTTTCAAAGTCTTCCTCGTGCTCAAATCTTAAACACTGATTGAATATATCTGGATTGCCTGTCTCTTTTGTTGGCAAGTATTTCTTTATATTTTTATAACCAATTTCTTTTAAAATTTCCTCTAAATGTGAAAAAGTTAATATTGTTAAATGTTCATTTCTACAAAAAATAAAGTTTTCAAATCTTCCGCCTATGCTTTTTCTATTATCAGGCCAGCTATCGAACCATTCATGACTATTTTCATAAAATTTTTTAATAGCCGAGTCCCCATTAGGCCCACCAAATCTGTATACACCACCTGGTTTTAATATTCTAAAAATATCATTAAAGTGTTTTTTAAGATTTGGAAGATGCTCTATCATGTGATGAGAATAACAATAATCAACACAAGAGTCTTTAAAAGGAAGTTTAAACCTTAAATCAAGCCAAAGATCACACTTACCTGTAAACATATTTGCATCAATATTTATCCAGTTTTCAATATATTTTTCTCTACCTGGCCCAAGATGTAGCTTTAACAAACGATTATTATGGAAAGTATTTGTAAATTTAATCCTTAAAGAATTTAACCTCATAAAAGGACTTGCAAAAATATAGAATAAGTTTTTTTGATATCTTTTAAGCATAAATTTTACCTAAAAAAATTCATTTAATTTTTACCATCCATATTTAATAGAAGTATCTTAATTTATTTTTTAAAATTACCAAGAACTGTTAGGTCCTTCCAAAAAATCAATTTCTTCAGATGTTGACTTACGATTCAGAATTTTATTACGATGAGGATATCGACCAAATTTTTTTATAACTATAGTATGTTCATCCCATGATTTTTTTATGTAATCATAGTTAGGGTTATCTTTTAAAAAAACTGCACCTAGTTGATGTAGGTAATTATGATCTTGTAAATCTTCACTATGAATCAAAGGCAAAAGATAAAAAAATTTCTCATCAGTGTTTAATTCTTCTAAATATTGTCTATCAATTCCTTCTGTTACAAGAAGTCTTGCCTTAGTATCCTGAGAATATGATTTAGGGTTATTACGAAAAAGATTTCTCGAGAATTGATCTAAGAGGATAATTAAGGCCAGACTACTTTTAGCTTCATCCTGCCAATCGTCATACTCATTGCGTATAGCTTTTTCAACATCATCTAAAAAACGATCTTTTATTTTTTGATCATATTCTTTATTTTTTGCCCAGTGATCTTTAGAGGAGGACTCTTTAAACCAAAACTCTAATACTTCTTGGAATTTAGAGGAAGACACTAAAAGTTATCATCTGGTTTATTAAAAGCTATCCAGCGTTCTAGTTCTTGATAGCCGCCAATTTTTTCCCCATTGATGATGATTTGAGGAAAAGTTTTAGCTGTTGGAAAAATCTCAAAGAATTGATCTCTGTTAAAATCTTGATCTAGCATCAAAACCTCGGGGTTATGAGAGGCTAAAACAGCTTTAGCTTTAGTACAAAAAATGCAGTTCTCTTTACTATATATCTTAACTTCCAACTAGAAAGACTCGTCGAAAGATAAAGATCGATCTGTAGGACGTTGATATTCTGATACTCTTTTTTCAAAGAAGTTAGTGACGTTTTGAACGTCTAGGGCTCTCATGAAATCAAAGGGATTTTCTGTTCCATAAACATGTTCAAAGCCAAAGAGGTCAGCAATTCTATCGGAGACTGCTTCGATATACATACACATCATCTCTTTATTCATGCCAATCAAGTCGACAGGAAGAGCATCGGTAACAAACTCCTTCTCAAATTCTACAGCTTCTCTGACAATTTCTTCAAACTCTGATTGAGAAACTAGATTTGGAATCAAATCCATAGACTTAATATCATTATCTGAAAGAGTTCCATTGTTAAATTTAGTGCTCAGGGTTTTAAACATTAAAGCAGAAAAACTAAAGTGCATACCCTCATCTCTAGCAATCCAGTCGTTAGATAGTGCTAGACCAGGAAGCAATCCTCTTTTTCTGAAATAGTAAATTGCACAAAACGAACCTGCAAAAAACAATCCCTCAACTAAGCCGAATGCAATCAATCGAGTAAGTAGGTTTTGCTTACCATTCAACCATTTGGAGACCCACTGAGCTTTCTTGTTAATACAAGGCACATTTTGAATTGCAGAAAACAGTTTATCTTTCTCAGCAGGATCCTCGACATAGGCTTCAATTTGTAATCCATACATCTCAGCATGAATGGACTCATTTAGCATTTGCATCGTAATGAATAGTCTTGATTCAGGGATAAGAATTTCATTATAAAAACGTGAAGCTAAATTTTCATTAATCATTGCTTCAGAGTTTGCAAAAAATGCCAGTACATGTTTGATGAAATGTTTTTCACCATCATTTAAAGTTTTAAGATCTCTCAAGTCATCTTGTAGTGAAACTTCTTCAGGTGTCCAAAAAGCTTGCACGTGTTGCTTATAACGATCCCAAATTTCTTGGTGTTGAATAGGGAAAATAGATTTACATCCTTTTGATATCATGATTGTCTCCTTAAAATAAATTTATTTAGTTTATTAGGCACTACAGGTTACACAATCTTCGGGTTCACTTGATTGTGCCTCTTTTATATATGACTCCTTAGCCTTTTTTTCAGACGATACTGTTACTTTGACAGCATCCACTGCTGAACGACTTCGAAGGTAATACATCCCTGTTTTCAAGCCTTTTTTCCATGCATACATATGCATAGAATTAACTTTTCCGAATGTAGGTGTTGCCAGCCATAGATTCATAGACTGAGTTTGATCGATAAATGGCGCTCTGTCAGCGGCCATATCAATAACGGTTTTTTGAGAGGTTTCCCAAACAGTTTTATAAACATCTTTGAGATCCTCAGGAAATCCCTCAATGTTTTGAACAGATCCATTTTCTAAAATAATCTGATCACGAAGTTCTTTGCTCCACAGACCTCTTTCCATTAGTTGTTTAACTAAATGACGATTTACTAATAAAAACTCTCCAGACAATGTTTGTCTTTTGTAGATATTTGATGTTTGAACTTGGAAAGTCTCAGTGTTTCCTAAAATAATGCCAGTAGATGCAGTTGGCATACAAGCTGTGGTTAGTGAGTTCCTAACACCATGCTTTTGGATTTTTTCCATTAAGCCTTTCCAATCCCACATACTTGATGGCTTTACACCCCAAAGATCAAATTGGAATTGACCTTGAGACAAAGGTGAGCCTTGGAAAGTAGAATAGGCTCCTTTATCAGCTGATAATTCCATAGACGCCTCTAGGGCACCAAAATAAATTGTTTCAAAAATTTGTTTGTTAATCATTTGAGCTTGAACAGAGTCGTAAGCAATATTCATCTTAAAGTAGACATCTGCTAAACCTTGAATGCCTAAACCAATAGGACGGTGACGGCTATTTGAATTTTCTGTTTTATCAGTTGGATAAAAGTTTATATCAATCACTTGATCAAGATTTTTAGTAGCAAGTTTTGCAACTTGATATAAATCTTGATAGTCATATTTACCCTCATCTGTTACAAATTTAGGTAAAGCTATGGAAGCCAAATTACAAACTGCTGTTTCATCTTTTTCTGAGTACTCTACGATCTCTGCACATAAGTTAGAGGATTTAATAACACCAATATTTTTTTGATTAGATTTACTATTAACAGCATCTTTGTAAAGCATATAAGGCTGACCAGTTTCAATCTGGGCTTCAATGATTTTTGACATTAAAGTTCTTGCTTTAATTTTTTTAAGATGAGGTAATTCATTTTCATATTTAGTGTAGAGCTCTACAAAATCATTACCATACGTGTCTGAAAGACCAGGACATTCGTGCTCACTCATAAGAGTCCAGTCACTATCTTCTTCAACTCTTTGCATAAATAAATCTGGAATCCAAAGGGCATAGAAGAGATCTCTTGCTCTAAATTCTTCAGCTCCAGTATTTTTTCTAAGCTCTAAAAATGCTTCAATATCAGCGTGCCAAGGCTCTAAATATACTGCAAAAGATCCTTTTCTCTTGCCGCCACCTTGATCAACAGATCTAGCAGTTTCATTGAAAATTTTTAAGAAAGGGATTAGGCCGTTTGATTTGCCGTTTGTAGATTTTATTCGACTGCCACCACCTCTAATATTGTGAGCGTGGAGTCCAATGCCACCTGCTGTTTTTGATATCAATGCGCAATCTTTTACGGTATTGAAAATTCCTTCAATAGAGTCATCCTCCATTCCAATTAAAAAACAAGAAGAAAGTTGTTGCATTTTTAAACCACTATTAAATAAAGTAGGAGTTGCATGAGTATAAAAACCTTGAGACAGACTGTCATAAGTTTTTTTTACGTGATAGAAGTCAAACTTATCTCCTGATACACACAAAGCCACTCTCATCCATAAATCTTGGGGACGCTCAACAGTTTTGCCGTTAGATTGTAAGAGATAAGCCCTAAACAATGTTGTTAGAGCAAAATAATCAAAATAGTAATCACGATCATAATCTATAATTTTTTCAATTTCCTCAGCATTTGCATTTACTTTTTGATAATATTCGTCGCGAAGCAATCCATCTTCATAAAGATTTTTAGTAGCAATATTAAAACCAGGTGTCTCTTTATGAAGAGCATTAGCTTTAATTCTTCCAGCAAGATAAGAGTAGTCAGGATGTTCTACGGTTAAAGCTGCTGCAGTTTCTGCAAGATAGGTATCAATTTCGTTTGTTGTAATCCCATCGTATAAGCCTTGAATGGCTTTTTGAGCAATTGTAATTGGATCAATTTCTAAACCATTGGATAAAACGGAAATTCTATTAGTAATTTTTTCTAGTGAAATGTCCTCTTTATTACCATCTCTTTTGGTAACGGCCATAGTAGAAACTTTAGCTCCAACTTGTTCATTTAATTGAGCTGTTTTATATCTCTGTTTTGCACGTTGCTCTCTATAAAGAACATAAGCGCGGGCGACTTTATGGTGCTCACCCCTCATTAAAGCGAGCTCTACTTGATCTTGAATATCTTCAATATGGATCATATCGCCGTTAGCGATACGTCTGGTCAATGCCGATGTGACAGTTTCTGTTATAGAGTCAACAGTTTTATCAATATTCTGACCATTTCTAATGTCGGTTTGAGCTAAGAAGGCTTTACGAATAGCATTGGCGATCTTATCTGATTTAAAAGGTGTAATAGAGCCATCTCGACGAACAACACTAAGGCTTAGTAAGTTGATTTCCTCATTTTTTTTATTTGTAACTGTGTTTTTTGATGAATTATCTAGATTTTCTGCGTTATTTATTTCCATTCTTCCTACCAATTTTGTGTATATCTTTGCAAAAAATCACTAGATCTAGTGTCTATTGCTCAATGACTATACAATTTATAGATAAAGTTAGTCAATTTATTTTGTATTTAATTCTCAAAACCTAATAAATTCAAATAGAATTTCATGATTCAATAAACAGTTTCAGGGAACATATTCACAGCTTTTTACCTAATTTTTTCTGTAATTACGAATATGTGAATAAAACCATTAAAAGAGCATGTAATTAGAGCTTTTTTTTAACGAAAGATTCGAGACTCTTCTTTGGTTGCTGAACACACAATAATGAAAAAATGACATAAATTAATTTATGTAAAATAAGCCATTTTTTTTGTTGGATAAAAAACTAAAAACCCTTATTTTTTGCTGGTGAAAAAAATTCTTGGAGTTGGTACCGCTCTTGTTGATGTCATAAGCAAAGTAGATGACACAACTATATCAGACCTCAATCTCACTAAAGGCTCAATGACTTTAATTGAAGAGGAGCAAATTCAAAAAATTCGATCTAGCTTTAATGATTTCCTTATTACATCTGGAGGGTCGGTTTGTAATACTATTCACGAATTAAATTACACTTCTCATCAAGCTAGTTTTTATGGAAAAGTGAATAATGATGAGTATGGAAAGGCCTTCCTTTTAGACTTACAATCTGCAAAAATTGAATTTCAAGGAGTTGTAAAAGAAAATGATTTACCGACCGGTTGTTGTAATATTCTTGTATCCACTGATGGCGAAAGAACCATGGCAACTCACATTGGTATAGGTTCACAATTACATCCTGATGAGTTTTCAGATGATGTTTTAAAAGAAATTGACCATGTTTACATGGAGTCATATTTATGGGACCATGAATTAACAAAACAAACTCTTAAAAAGTTTGGCAAAATTGCAAAATCTAAAAGTATTGAAATTTCTTTGTCTTTGTCTGACTCGTTCTGTGTTGATCGTCATCGAGATGAATTAAAAAATTTCATCACAGAATTTGTTGATTTAGTTTTTTGCAATTTTGATGAGGCAAAAATGTTTTCAGGCTGTGAGTCTATGGCTGACATCTCATCTTTTTTTCAAAATTTTCAAAAAAAAATTGTAATGACCTCAGGTTCCGAAGGTGCTTACTTTTTTAATGGTGAAAAAGTTATACATCGCCCTGCCATTAAGATAGAAAATGTAGTCGATACGACAGGTGCTGGAGATAATTTCGCTGCTGGTTTTTTAGATTTTTATTTATCTGAAAAAACGATTGAAGAGTCACTCACTCAAGGTAACAATAGAGCTTCAGAGGTAATACAACAATTAGGACCAAGAATAAAAAGACATTGAAATATTTGAACAAATCATGTTTTATGAATATTAATAGCCACTAAAGGAGGAAAAATTGGATTATAAAGTCAAAGATATATCTCAACACACATTCGGCAGACAAGAAATAGAAATTGCTGAAACTGAAATGCCTGGATTAATGGCAATTAGGGAGCAATATGGTGTTTCTAAGCCTTTAGCTGGCGCCAACATAATGGGCTGTCTTCATATGACAATTCAAACAGCAGTTCTAATTGAAACCTTAGTTGCTTTAGGTGCTAAATGTCGATGGAGCTCTTGCAACATATATTCAACTCAGGATCATGCAGCTGCTGCGATTGCTAAAAGTGGAACACCTGTTTTTGCGTGGAAGGGAATGAGTGAGGAAGAATTTTGGTGGTGCATCGATCAAACAATAGAGGCTGATGGTTGGAAGCCAAATATGATTTTAGATGATGGTGGAGATTTAACTCTTCGTATGCACGAAAAATATCCTGAGCTACTGAAAAACGTAAAAGGTCTTTCTGAAGAAACCACAACAGGAGTTTTAAGACTTGAACAAATGGTTGAAAAAGGAACTTTAAAAGTTCCTGCAATTAATGTCAATGACTCCGTAACTAAGAGTAAATTTGATAACCTCTATGGATGTAAAGAAAGTTTAGTCGACGGTATTCGTCGTGGTACTGATGTCATGATGGCAGGCAAGGTAGCAGTCGTTGCTGGTTTTGGTGATGTGGGAAAAGGAAGTGCTGCTAGTCTTCGAGGTGCAGGTGCTAGAGTTCAAGTGACTGAGGTTGATCCCATATGTGCTCTTCAAGCAGCAATGGAAGGCTATGAGGTAGTTACTATGGATGACGCCTGTAAGTACGCTGACATTTTTGTAACTGCTACCGGCAATAAAGACATAATTACCCAAGATCATATGAGAGAGATGAAAGACAGAGCTATAGTTTGTAATATCGGTCACTTCGATAACGAAATTCAAATTGATTCTTTGCAAAATTATAAATGGGAAGAGATCAAACCCCAAGTTGATCAAGTAACATTTCCTGATGATAAAAAATTAATAATATTATCTAAGGGTAGGTTGGTTAATTTAGGTAATGCCACCGGCCACCCTAGTTTCGTGATGAGTGCATCTTTTTCTAATCAGGTTCTCGCCCAGATAGAGCTATGGGAAAATCACAATAACTATGAGAACAAAGTTTATGTTTTACCAAAAAAATTAGATGAAATGGTTGCCATGTTTCACTTAAAAAAAGTTGGTGCAAAACTTACTGAAATGTCAAAAGATCAGAGTGATTATATTGGCGTCAAACAGCAAGGCCCATTTAAGAAAGAGACATACAGGTATTAACTATGAGAAAAGATTATATTTTTACTTCAGAATCTGTTTCCGAAGGACATCCTGATAAAGTTTCAGATAGAATTTCAGATGTGGTGGTTGACCATTTTATTGGTAAAGACCCTTATGCAAGAGTTGCTTGTGAAACTCTTACTACAACTAACAAAGTTGTTCTAGCTGGTGAAGTTCGAGGGCCAGTAGACACAGATAAAGAAGAAATTATATCAAAGGTTAGAGGTTGCATCAAAGATATCGGCTATGAGCAGGACGGGTTTCACTGGCAAAGTGCTGAAGTACAATATTTGCTTCATGGTCAGTCAGCTGATATTGCAATGGGCGTTGACTCCTCAAAAGATAAAGATGAGGGAGCAGGTGATCAAGGTATTATGTTTGGATATGCTTGCACAGAAACTCCTGAATTAATGCCCGCTCCTATTTACTACTCTCATAAGATATTAGAGCTAATGGCCAAAGGTAGAAAAGATGGAAGCCTCAAGGGTTTAGAGCCTGATAATAAAAGCCAAGTAACATTAAAATATGTTGATGGCAAACCACAATCAGTAACATCCGTTGTAATTTCATCTCAACATTCTGAGGGCCTGTCTCCTACGGATGTTAAAGAAATTGTTACACCTGTTTTGCATAAGTCTATCCCAGCAGATCTATTAAAAAATTTAGATGATAACGAATACTATGTTAACCCTACAGGTAACTTTGTGATTGGTGGGCCAGATGGCGATACTGGTTTGACCGGAAGAAAAATAATTGTTGATACATATGGAGGTGCAGCCCCTCATGGTGGTGGTGCATTTTCTGGAAAAGACCCAACAAAAGTTGATAGGTCAGCTGCATATGCGGCACGTTACTTAGCTAAGAATATTGTTGCAGCAGGTCTTAGCTCTCAATGCACCATTCAATTATCTTATGCTATTGGTGTGGCCAAACCCTTATCTATATATGTGAACACGCAAGGTACTAACACTATTGATGAATTAAAAATTGAAGCTGCAATTCCTGAGATTATGAATTTGTCTCCCAAAGGCATAAGAGAAAAACTTCAATTAAATAAGCCTATTTATGAACAAACTGCTGCCTATGGGCATTTTGGAAGAGCTCATGATAGTAACTCAGGAGCATTTTCTTGGGAAGCATTAGATTTAGTTTCTGACTTTAAATCTCTCGGTTAATTGAGTCTTACTTATACTGTTGAGAGTGAAGAAAAACTCAATTTTGTTATTAAACAACTAGCTCCAACCTTAAGTCATCAGCAAATTCTATTTATTGAAGGTGAAGTTGGGGCAGGAAAAACTACTTTTGTAAGACATCTTCTAAAATTTTTAGCAGACAGAAATAGCTCTAATTTTTTTTTCCAAGGAAGTCCTACGTATCAGCGAGAAAATCAATATCATTTTAATGAATTTCATTTTATACATTTTGACTTTTATCAAGTTGAAAATGATTTAAATATTGATTTAGAAGATTATTTATCAGATCAATGTTTAATTATAGAGTGGCCTTTAGAAAATTTAAAAAAAAGATATCAACATGAAGCTTTGTTCATTAAAATTAATGTTAAATTAAAAAAAAGGGTAATTGAGATTAGCTCACAAGACAATCAATGGCTTCAAAACATTCAATCATCCTAGCTAAAATTAAAAAACAACTTGCTTTAAAGAATATTAAAACAGGTGGAAAGTTAAGCTTTCAAAACGATGCATCAAATAAAATATTTCAACTATGTAAAACCGCAAACCATAAATTTTTAATGCTTTCTTTTCAAAATAATCCAAGCGAATTTCAAAAATATCTTAATGCAGATATAGCTTTAAATAGTCTTAAAATACTCACTCCCGAAGTTATTGAAAAGAATAAATCCCAAAAATATCTTCTCATGAATTATTATCCTACTAACAATGCATCTAGATATTTCAAAAAGGAAGAAATTAAAAAAGTACTTCAATTAGCCTCGAAAAATATTATTAATTTGCAAAAACCGAGAAAAAAATTTATTGGTATTCCAATTAAACCGAGAAGCAATCTAATTAATAATGCTTCCCAAGGAATTGAGACTTACATTGAGTATTTTGACCATAAAATTCAGATTGGATTTTATTTAAATAAGCTCATACAACAGTCACTCAAAAAAAACCTTCATATTCTTCAAAAATACAAGCCTACCTTAACTCATGGTGACTATTTTTTAGATAATTTTATCTATTATAAAAAAAAATTGTATGTGATTGATCATCAGGATCTTCATTACAACCATCCCTATCTAGACATTGCATCTCTTGTTTTTGATGCGAGAAGACTCTATTCGTCTAAAATTGAACAAAAATTAATCAAAGATTATGCGAGAAAATCAATTTTGTCTCTATCTAAATTTAGAGAGGATATCCACTTGGTAAGTTTAGCAAGGAACCTTAGAATTTTAGGTAATTGGGTAAGTCTTTATCGAAGTGGTAAGCCTCATTATTTAAAGAAATTTAGAAAAAACACCTGGCTACAAATTTTAAAAAATGTAGAGCACCTTCGTATGTGGGATCTAAGAGAGCTATTTCAGGAGATATATAATAAAACAAAATAAATGGATGCCTTAATACTAGCAGCAGGGCTTGGAACTCGCATGGAAGATCTAATAGAGAAAATTCCAAAGCCACTATTAAAAATTAATGATAAACCGCTTATTTCATATACACTAGATTTAATTTTTGAACTTCCGTTTGAGAATATTTACGTTAATACGCATTATAAAGCTGACATATTAAAAACTTACTTAAGTGATAAATATCCAAGAGTAAAAATATCTTATGAAGAAAAAATTTTAGGGACAGGTGGTGGAATAAAAAGAATTCAAGAAAAAGATTTATTTATCATAAATACTGATAATTTATGGCAACATTCATTTTGTAAAGAGATTGAAAAAGCTATAGTCTATTTTTCTGATCATAATGAAATTGAAAATATGCTGTTAGTCAATTCACATTTTGGTGAATTCGATTTAGAGGTGAATGACAACATAATAAAATTTCCATCAAAAAATAAAAATACAAGATTTCAAGGATGCCATTTTTTAAGAAATAATTGTTTAAGTGAATACCCAGATATTTTTGATATTCCAAGTTATTGGATTAATTGTTCCAGAGAAAAAAAACTATTTGGCTATAACACTACAACTAACAACCCACATATTGGTACTAAAGAATTATATTTGCAATATTGAAACTCACTCCCATATATAAGTTATGTCGATAGAACAAATAAGTGATGCTGATTTTCAGCAGAATGTAATTGATGGATCAAATAATCAGCCCGTTTTGGTTGATTTTTGGGCAGAATGGTGCGGCCCTTGCAAAGCATTAGGTCCAATTTTAGAAAATATAGCAACAGAGTTTGAAGGAAAGATTGCTGTTAAAAAAATTAACATTGATGACAATCCTTCAGCGCCTGCGAATTTTGGTATCCGAAGTATTCCCACTATGATGATTTTTAAAGATGGGGCAGTAGCAGACACAAAAATAGGTTTAAGTTCGGAAGCCGATCTTAAAGAATGGGTTAATAGCCATCTTTAAAATTATTTAATAATTTTTACTTTTAAATAATAGGCATCAATTTGCTTTTTTTCGATATAAGCTTTCTTTTCATTTGAAAGAACTTGCCACTTACCTTCTTTCTCAAATATACAGATGGCCTCATCAAATTTATAACTTTTATAAATACCCTCATTAATCGAAAAAACAAAAATAGCATCATTTTTCAGTATACGGTAAAATTCTTTAAAAGCATTTGACCTTACATGACCGTATGTAAATGTTCCAACGCAAAAAGCATGGTCATAACAATTATCTGGAATATTTAATTTTTGATTTAAATCTGCTTTATATTTTTTTTGATAAATATCTTTAGGAATTAAATCTAACATTTCTTGGGAAAAATCTAATCCTTCAAGGTTAACATAATTATAATCATTTAATATTTTCCCAACTAATCCTGTTCCACAACCTGCATCAAGAATAAATGATTTTTCAT
>MDTD01166116.1_pt1 | contig 19104 bp, 25 predicted proteins | sample 811221 | NCBI WGS metagenome assembly MDTD01 (sample SAMN05326646, study PRJNA326480) | marine metagenome | isolation source: seawater | place: Pacific Ocean: South West | collected 2011 | reverse complement strand
TCTTAATTTATCGTAACCAATATTTTTTGGTTTATTAGAAAGTAATGTTGTTCCTGTAACAAAATCATTTAATAACTCTGTAAATTTAGCTGCTTCTTTTTCCATACTTTCTTTTACAGGTTGTCCGTATGCACGATCAAGTAATTTATTTGAAAATTTTGGTTCTTCAAAATCTCCTATAGATATAATATCTCCTCCTTTAGATCTTGCTGTTTGTATTGATTCTGCATCCATCATAAAATCAGAATCTGGTGTAACCATTTTGTATGTTGACCAATTTTCTAAACCATTAGGTCCACCACCCTCTACATATCCAGATACATAAATAGCTGCTACTGCATTTATAAACGGATTACTTATATTATCTACAAAATCTCTACCATTATCAAATAATTCTGGAAAATTTTTCTTTAATCTATTTTCCCAAAAATCATTTATTTGCCACAATCCATAATCTATAGAGCCATTACTATTTGGTTTACTTACTCTGTTTTGTGAATAACCTGTGCTATAACCTTTGTCATGATGTTCTGCTAATGCTATTGCAACTAACATTTGCATTGCAGATGGATCATCTGTATTTAATACAAACTCTCTTTCATCATTTGGATTATATTCAGATGTAGATAAATTTTTATTTTTAACATAATTATCTGCAAATACTAAAAAAGAATATAATCTTTCAGGTGTATATTTTTCTTTGTCTGGTTGATCTGGTGCAAATGACAATCCATTAGCCATTATCAATCCTATTAACAATAGTTTCATTAACCAATAATATCACTCATCCTATCTACTGAATATGTTAAATATGAAAGATTTCTAGTTTCTTCATCAGCTTTTGCTTGTGATTGTATTTCTGGTTGTAATGTTTGTTCTATAAAATCAGCAGTTGTAGCTCCTGGTGTAGCAGGCACTTCAAGTTTACTTTCTGGCATCATTCTTCTTCGTACTAAATCTAAATTTCTTTCATATTCAACAGCAGCATTTGCATAGTCTTTTTCTGAATCTTTATAAAAATCCATAAAAGCTGCCATCTCTCCTGTAGTCATATTTGTTCTACCACCTGCTGCTGTAATTGCAGTTTGTACTGCTTCTTTAACTGCTAATGGTCCTGCTGATGGATATATTAAAGGATAAATAATTGGTCTATTTCTATAATCTTCTATTGCTCCTTGCAAGTATGGTCCTATCTTTTCTAATTTAAAATTAGCTTCTGTCATAGCTTCTTTCATTGCTGCTCTTGTTTGCAAACCCCAAGTTCCTGCTTCTGAATAATACGCATCTGGTGATAACATACCTGCCTGCATTAGTTGTAATTGAATAGCTTGTTGTTCATCAGGAGGTAAACTAATCCAATTAATTTTTCCCTCTGCTGGATCTCCAGCTATATGATCAAATCCTCCATACAAGTTTTCTACACCATAATCACTTACTGTAAATTGTTCTTTAGTATCTTTTGCAAATCCCTCTACAGTAGGTTCATCTAATTCTGCTTCTATATTTTTAAATATAAAATGATCTGCTGGCAAACTTCCAAATACATCTGTATCAGCTATATCTTCAAATATAAGTTGTTGTTTAAATTGATTAAAACTTTCTGTTCTTTCTTCTGCAGTTGTTCCCTGCAATTGAATAGGTGGTATATTTTTATCTATTAGAGCTTGTGCTTCATCTCCTGATAAAAATTCTTCTTTAAAATTTTCGAACTCACCTGTTACTGGATTTATAGAATATGTCATGTAGTAAGCGTTTCCTGTTGCAATTTCAGTTGCATTACCATATTCATCAACGTTATCTTTTAACGAAACAAATGATCCTGGTCTTGGTATATAACTATTAGAATCATCTGGTTGATAAAATTCTGGATAATAATATACTTCAGAATCATTAGAACCAAATAATTTAAGTCTTGGTAAAGTATATTGTAATGCTATATTATCTGTTCCTCTACTAGAAAATGTATTTTGTATAGATGGTGAAGTGTAAAATAAAAATCCTGAACCACCTTTTGGTTTAGCTATTACTGCTGCTTTGTTTGTTTCTTCAACAAATTCTTCAACTTGTTCTTTTAAAAATCCTCTATACACAGTTGATTCTTTTGAGTCTATAGAACTTACACCAGTAGCTAAATCAATACCATTATCAACAGCTTGAACAAAATCTACAGGTAAAGTATATTTGTACCTAGATCCTTGAAAAGAATAACTGTTATATTGATTTGCAAAAATAACTTCATCTCCAGGAATAAATTGTTCTAATACTCCTAAAGAATCTTCAACAACTTTAACATTGTCAGCATAAAATGAATCCATAGAAGTATCGTTCTCATTGTTGTTTTTTGCATCATAAACTTCTAAAGTTGTAATTATTTGTGCAATAAATTGTGTATCACTTATATCTTTACTTACTAAATCATTTAAATCTTTTATTAAATCTTCATCTACACGTGATTCATTTATTATTTGAGACATTGCTCCAGCAGTTCCTCCTGCACCGTAAGGTAAATTTATAACATTTCTATTAGCTAATACTGCTTCTATAAGCGCTTCTTTATATCCCTCTTCCATTATCTCTCCATACTATTTGGTAAATACATACCATATTCTGCGTATACATTTTCATCATATATCATATCTTCTAAAAAGTCTTGTCTCTCTGCTATATATGGTAGCAATACTCTTTGTGCAACAAAGTAAAAATCATCATTACGCATAGTTAATCTAGCAATTTCATCTCTTAAAAATTTACGCTCTTTAATGTATTTCCTAGAAGATCTCCAACCATCTTGACTGTAACCCTCTGCAAATGATTTCTTACTAAATAAATCAAATAAACTTAAGATACGTTTTAAATCTTGACCTACTTGTGTATTAGATAATTTAGGTTCATTTGCCCATTTATTTAATTCTTCTACTTGCAATTCTACATTTACAGTTGCAGGTAAACCAACTATAGTTTGGTCATATCCAGGAAATTGTTCTTTAGCATTAATTTGTTGAAGAGCTAAATATCTATTTCTTTTTCTGTTTTGTTGTGGATCATTTATATTAAATATTTCTAATGACTGTATTCTTTGATTTTCCATATAAAACTCACCTAAAGATTGATTTCTTTTTGCTAACCATTCGTCTGCACTAAGTGGTTCTCTTGTCTCATTTATAATTGTATTTATATATGCTTCATAATTAAATGGACCACCTCCACCTTTCGGTATAGCAAATTGTGCTGTAAATGGATATTCCTTAAATAAATCAGGATTGTCTCTTTCAAACTCTGCACCTTTTTCATCTACTGGTCTTGGCTCAATAACAATTGATTTAGGTTGTACTATATCTAAAGGATTAAATCCAAATCTTTCTATAAAGTGTTTTGTTGCTCCATAGTTATCTCCTGGAGCAAACTCTAATTGATTAGTTCCCTCTATAGTAGGAGGTGTATCTAAAATCTGTCTGTAGTAATCTGACAAAGATTGCATTGCCCATACTGTTCCATTGTTCTTTGGATCATGTATTTCGTACCTAGCATTTAACCCAGTAGGTCCAATAAATTGTGAAAATGCTTTTACCATTGTTAACCAAGCGCTAGTTGTTTTTGCTTTCTGCATTAACTCTGCTTGCTTTTCTGGTGTACTATCATCTTCTCCATTTGCTTTTAACAATCTATAAACGTCTATTTGTGAATTTATTTGTACACGTTTTATTTCATCTGTAGGTGCGTCTGTACCATCTTCTTGAAAACCTCTAATAGCTCTCCAGGCATTTCTCATCCACGCTGGAACACCTGCTGATCTAATAAAGTCTCCTGCGTTCTGTACGTCAGGTAAGCCATAAGGAAAGACAACTTTTTTAAAATTATCAAATGTAGGATTACCTCCAAGAAATGCAGAGAAAGGTATAGCTACCATAGGTCCTACACCTGGTATTACATTTAATGCTAAGTTAAGAGAGCTAGCATAACCAGGTAATCTTATGTCTGCTTTTCTATCTTCTCCTAATGCTAGATTACTAACTAACTCACCACTAAATGGATAATAAAATACTTCTTCACCAGTAACATCATCTTGTGCTAAAAATCCCTCTCCCTCTACAGGACTAAATGGATTTTCTCTTCTTGCTGCATTAACTACGTTTTGTCCTTTTCTAATTACTTCTGGATTTTCTCCTATTAGTTTTGCCCAGGTAGTAATAATTTCTTTGTATGCTTGTCCGAATGGAAATATAGCACGCATGTTATAAAAGAATTTATTATTTTTAGATAAGTCATATAGTAAATCTTCTACACCTTGTAGTGCAACTGCTTTAGCTACTGTATCTATTTGGTCAAAAGATGTTGCGTCATTTGTAAAACCTGATGCTTTATATAATTTATTTCTTTCTGCGTAATATTTATCTTTTTTTCTTTCAAATTTCTTTTCTATATTTAATTCTAATTTATCTAATCTCTCATTTATTTGACCTCTAATTTTATCTACTTGTTCTTTCTTTTTATTTAAAGCTGCTGTGTGATCTTGTAAAACTTCATTCGCTGCATCTATAAACTTTTGACCTTGTGCTACTTGGTCGTTATAAAATTTTACATTTTCTTCTCCTATTTTAGAAGCAATTTCATCTGCTTTTTCTTTAAATTCTTTATTTAATTTTCTCCAAGCGTTTCTCTTTTGTGCTTTTGTAGTTTCTAAAAATGCTTCTAATTCATCATTTGCATAAAAATAACCATCTTTAACATTTTGTCTTAACTCTGCAAGAGTCTTTGAATATAATTCATTCCATTTTGCTTCAGTAATTTTTATATTATCTAAGTCATCAAATAATACTGAAATCTCCATGTCTCCAAATTTATCTTGATCTGGACTTCTTGAATATATATCTCTTAATACATCACGTTCATCTACGTATTCATTGTTTGCAATTCTTGGTTCTTCTCGTGCAACATATTTATCTACTCTATCTTGCATTTCTTTTATATTTCTATTTATTCTATTAATTGATCCTCTAAGACGATTTATAGTAGTAGGTATTTTTGGTTTTATTTTACGAGGATTATAGGTATCTATACCTGCTTTTGTTTTAGCATAACCAATTAAATCACTTTCAAACCTGTCTGCTGGATAACGAGCTTCCATATTACTTAATTTGTGTTCACGCTCACTACCAATTATTTTTAATTCTTTTTCACGTAACTCATCTATTTTTTTATCAAACGCTATTTTTCTTTGAGGAGATATTTTTCTTGATTTCTTTCCTTGTTTAATTGTCAAATCTGCATTTATATTATAATCAGCAAACATACCTAAAGAATATTTCTGACCTTTACCTAACCAATATTTATTACCTTGGAACTCTTCTAGTTCATTTAGGTATTCTCTTTTTATCTTTGTAAATTCTCTTTGTAATTTATTAATGTCTTTTTGAAAATCTACAGATACATTACCTGCTGCTGCATCTATCTCATCCAACCTTTTAATTTCGTTTTTAAACATATCTAAATTAATAGTTGTATCTTTTTTACGTAATTGTTGAGGTGTAAATCTTAATCTTGCCCATAAATTTTGATCTGGAATGTTAGCTCTATTTGCTCCTTTTATGTTTACATATCTTCCCTCTGTAAGAACAGTTCCACCATAAAGTAATCTGTGTCTCATACCAGGACTCATAAATGGCAACATATCATAAACCTGTCTCCAATACAATTGTCTAAATACTGGAGATCTTGATAATGTATCTGTTTTAGATGCCATAAAGAAATCAAAACCTTTAGCTGTCATCTTATCCCATTTACCAGTTGCATCCATGTATGAGTCAAATGGTGCAGATATATATTGTGGTAAATCCTCAAATACGTCATCAAATGTTTTAAGTAATGATTTAAAGTTTTCTGCTTTAACACCTGATTGTTTTTTAAATAATTTACTACCTTTAGATACTAACTCTTTAAACACATCATCTAATTCAATGCCATTAACAGTTCCACTTTTAATCATATTAATTAAAGTATCGTTAGCTTTTAATTTAGAACTAATAGTAAATGGATTATCACGTACTAAATCTATTTCATCTAAATTATTTATATCTATTAACTTTTCTAACAATGCTCTGTTTTCATTAAAATCTCCGCCAGCAGCACCTACAGCTCTTGCTTCTAATGCTTTAGCAAATGTGTATCTACCACCAACAGAACCTGCGGCTCTTCTAAAAGATGGACCACCCCTGTTATAAGATTTAATTATTTCTTTAGCTGCATCAGAACTACCCTCCATCCATTCTTGCAATCTTTGTTGTTGTTGTTGTTTTGTTAATAGTTCACCAGAATCACTTCTGTATAAAAATTTAAATAAATCATCATGGTGCAATTTAGATACTTCAGATAAATAGTTTCTTAAATATTCGTTGTATTCTCCTGACCTTACTCCGCTAGTTGCTCTTCTTACAATATCTGCTTTGTTTATTACTTTATATTTAAACGGTCCAGGTTTTTTTTGTCCTTTACGTTCTCCACCAAATATATAATCATTATTATTATTACCTGCAATTCTTGATGCAGCTTGTTGTGCTTCTATTGAATCATCAAATGCATCACCGAATAAATCATTGTATGTAACACCTTTAGAGTTCCATCTTCTAACTTTTGCTGCATCATCACTATTAGTAATAAATTGAGATACCCAGGTTAAAGGACGGCTAAATACATTATCAAAACCTCTAGCATACATTCTTAATTGTTCTTCACCAACAACACGTACTGTCCATGCACCTCTTAACAAAACCAATGGTTTCCAAACATTTGACATGTAGTAATCTGCAAGTTTTGAACTAACTCCTTGAACTGATTTTTTATCGCCAAGTAATTTGTATAATTTACCTGTGTCTAATGCTTCATCTGGTCCTTTAAATAAATCAGGAACCATAGCACGTAATACACCCATACTGTTAAATGCTTTTGTTAAACCAGCAGCGTCAGGTAACGGTATGCTTCTGTTTATAAACTCTGTCATTAATTGTGGTCCTGGAGTCATTGTTGGTTTGCCATCTATAATTGTTGGCACAAAGTTTGTACCAGTTGCTACTTCTTCTCCAGTTACTGCATTAATCCAAAATTTTCTATACTCTGGTAACTCTTCATCAAATATTCTTGTTATAGCTTCTGCATCTCTACGGTTAACACCAGCACTATCTACTAAATCTTCTACAGATCTAGCTAACATATCTTTAGTTATGTCAAACAAAGCTGCTTCATCCCCATCATCTATTCGTATCATTTGGTCTAATATTTCTGATTTATCTTTTGATGCCATAGTTGTTTGGTCCATCCATAATTTTGCTTGACCTATTGTTTGATCCATTTGATCTACATCTAAAAATCTATAAGGTAAATCAGATGCGTAAGAAGCAATAATTCTACCTACTCTTGAATTTTCCATCATGCTTGCTTTAATAATTTTTCTTGCTCCAAATAATTTTCCTGCACCCTGTAATCCTGGATCTAATCCTCTACCAAGTAATGTTTCTGCTAATCCACCTGCTGCTCTTCCTATAGCACCAACTGTAGGTCTTTCTATTCCAAAACTATCTGGACCTCTAAATGGATTTCCTAAATATTTATCATTTAATAATTTACGTACAGCTTTCTTTTTATTTTCTAATGGTCTTTTTGATACTTGTATTTTTCTAAAATCTGCTAATACTTCTTTGTCATTAATACCAGTTAAAGTAATAAATCTATCTGTACTATCATTAGTTGCTAAAAAATTTATAAACTCTTCTCCAGCATCATCATTGTCTAAAAAATCATTTACTTGTTTTCTGTTTAAAAAATTAAACTTACCTGTTTCGTATATGCCTAAAGTTTTCTTTTGTGCTTGTGTAAATTCACCAGAACCTTTTTTACCTTTTATACCTTTTTGTTTTAATGATGCAATTAATTCTTCTGATGGTGCTAACAATCTTTTTGATTTAGTTAAATGCTTAAGACCTAATCCAAAATAGTTTGCAGGATCTAAAAACATTATCTTACCCATATCTATTAGTCCTGATACTGCATTAAAACTTCTACTTCCTGGTTCTAGGACTAAGTTTGCAGTAGCACGACCAAGTGATATAGGCATAGCTACATTTCTACCATCTGATCCTCTAGTTGTTATAGTAAATTGTCCTGATTCTTCTTGTGATCTTTGGTCTATATCTGTTATAGGATCTCCAAGATAATCATTTATTTGTTGTGCTGCTCTATCAGGTGCCATACCTTTTTGCACCATGTATTGATATTCTTCATAAAATTTAGAGTTAGGATTTTGTGCATCAAACTCATCACTATCAGGTAAAAATCCCTCACCTAAATTAACACGTTTACCTTGTCTTAAATTATTAATTGCTTGTCTTACTGTTGATTTACCTGACAATGCGTATGCATCTGAAAATGTTAAGTTGTCCGCTTGATCGCCAAATGTCGAAGCTATAAAAGAGTTTATAGGTCTATCTATCCAACTTCTATATGCATCTTCTAATCCAAGTAAACCTAATCTAATTCCTGCTTTGAAACCATTACCTACTTTAGATAATATACCTCTTTGATTATGTTCAGCAATACGTGCTGATACTTCTCCTAATACTTCTGCTTCTGGTTTTACTTGCAGTAATGTTAAAGCTGATACTACATCAGGAGAAAAATTTGGATATAATCTTGATATTTGTGTAGCACGTGTAGCATCATTTAAACTTACACGGTCTCTTGTTTGTTTATATTGATTTTGTCTATTATAAATTTCTTCGTATAAATCTCGCTCTTGAGCAGGATTGTCAAAATAATATACACCCATTATGTCGGTATAATATCATCAGGACTTTGTTTATAAGCAGAACCTTGACTCATTAACAATGACAACAATTCATCAGTTGGAAATATATCTGCCATAGCTCTTATAAGCATCATAGAATCATCTTCTAAATATGATTGTTTAGGTATACCAGTATCAGTAACTGGCATGTCTGGATAGTTAGTAGGTGCTGTTAAATCAAAATCTTCTACTGGTTTTATAGCAACAGGTGCATTATTTGATGGCACTATTTGATTTGTATTAGCTGTTTCTGCTGCAACATTTCCTTGTTTTACTTGATTTACTAATGCTTGTTCTTCACCAAAAGGTGCTTCACTTAACATTTTTCTTGCATCTGTAGCAGTAACGTTTAAATCAGTTCTCTTTGATAAAGCTCCTGGTCCACTTACGGCACCACCTCTTCTACCTCTAGCTCTGCTAGAATATCCATTCGCCATTGTCGTCTCCCTCTTCATTTACAATTGGTTTAAAAAATAATATAAATCCTGGTATAGGTATTACATCTGGTTCGGAACCAAAAGCATTTAAATTATTCATCCATACATCACTTAATGTACTTTTAACCATGCTATCAAATTCTACTTCAACAAACTCGTTATCCAAGAGGACCACCTCCACCTGGTAATGGATTGCCACCACCTTGTAATAATAACGATCTAATATCTGGTGTAGGTCCTTGTGGTAATGGTGGTTGTCCTGGTATCTGTGCTTGACCTAATTCATCAAGTAGTGCTTGCTCATCAGCAGTTACTTCTTCTTCTGGTGTATAAAATTTATCTAATATACTTGACATTTCTGATGGATTCTTTCTTATTTGTACTAATGCCATTGTAGCTTTAGGATCTCCTTGTGTCGCCTGAACTTTCAATGTTTCAAACAATACTTGTTCTGCTTCGTCTTTAGTAATTCTATTATTAATTTTTTGTAGATTTTCTAGTCCATCCATATTTTCTTGTAAAGTTTCTTTATCTATAATTCCTGCTTGTAACAATTGTAAGCCAGAAACAATCTTAGTTGGCTCATCAAATCCTGCCATAACACCGTATACTCTACGTGTTGCATATTGACCACCTATATCTGTGCTTGGTTCATACTGTTCTGAAAAAGCAGCTCCATTTGCATAACCACTTAATGGTTTCTTTTTATTTTTATTTAAAACTTCATCCATTTCTAAACGTTTAGAATCTATTTCTTCCATTGCTGTTTTTAGTGATAATTGATATTCTCTAACGTTTAAATCAACGGATGACATTAACTCTTGCAAACCTCTACCAGTAACAAATGAGTTAGGAGATTGTGCATCATCTGTAACTGGATAACTTGCACCTAATCTTAATTGTCTTTCTAACCTATCTATTTGTTGAAACATTTGATACGGCAAGTTATTAGTTGGTTTTGCAACTTGGCTACCTGGAGATAAATAGTTTATAGCAAATCTACCTCTTTTATAATTACCAGATTCTATTTCTCCTACAATATTTGTTTCTGTAAATACTGCATCTTCCATAGCTATAATTGATAAAACATTTATTTTTGCCATAGCTGACATAAGTCCTAATACATGATCGTATTGTCCTTGTAATCTGTCAAAACTAAATCTTTTAGCAATTACAAATCTTGGTCCTGTTTGTAATGGATTAGGTGTAAAATCTAATATTTGTTTAGTAGCTGGTAAATATATATACGTACCCTCTTCGTTGTAATACTCTATTAACTCTTCGCCATCAGAAGTATTGTTCTCCCAGTTTCTTGAATGAGCATCTTTATATAATCCACCTTGCCAAGTACCTCCATACGGTGTAGTACCCATATCGTACTCTAGTTTTGCATTAGGATATAATTTTTTAATTACACCAGCAGGCACAACTCTAACAAGAGCTAATTCTTTTGGTTGTTGGTCTGGTCCGTAATAACCAGGAAAGCAATCATAAGGATCTCTTAATTCTGCATGTGGATAAAAATTTCCAAATTGATCTTTCTTATTTCTTATAATCCATACACAGAATCCATAACCAGGCAACCATCTAGCTGCTTGTGGTAACTGCATATCGATTTTACTTTTTTTATCATAGGAATGTACAATTCGTTCTAATTTTTCTGATTTCTTTTTAGCTCTTTCGCTATCTTTGTTATTGTATGGATCAACTTTTAAATCTGGAACTCTACCTAATTTTTGTGCCAGGTGTTCTAATCCTGATTCAATCATATTAGGTATTGGTAAATCTTCGTTATAATTTTCTGAGTTAGAACCAAGTAGTGCAGCTACACCTTGTGAACCACCATTAATTATTTTTCTAATTCTACTTCTGTATTCCCAATGACCAGTATGTTCGTGTAATCCACGTAAATCATCCACCCTGTGTGCTAACTGATCTGATGTTAACGGCATTTATCTATCCCACATTCTTTCGTCATAAGTTGTCATTTTATAATTGCTATATGATGGATTATAGTCATTGTCTACTTCTGATAGCACCAATTTAACGGTCTGGCGTACCCTCTTCATAGGAAACCAACTTGCCATAACTAAGTCTGTTTTACTACTAACTGATTTAGAATTGCTACTACTAGCACTACTAAAATATATTAACTGTTGTCTTAGTGTATTTACTTTACGTTGTGTTTGTGGATTTCCCCATGGTAAATTTATTTTTTGCTGTTCATACATAGGAACCATAGCAGTAACACCAAATACAGGATCCCATTTGTTTTTATATGTTTGATGTCCCTCTATCCTTACACCATTTGCTCCTGCCCAATTTTTAATTTCTTTATCTTGTCCTATAGCTTTTTGAAATCCGTTTTCTTCTACAATCCAATGTGATAAAAAATATTGTTGATGCCACTCTTGCATAACTTTTAACGCTTTTGATATACCACCGCCTAAGTCATTACGTAAATCTACTAACCATAATTGTCCAGTTTTTTGATTGTATGCCCACAATACAGCAGCTTGGTAACCTGTAGATGCTGGATCTAATCCTGCAATTAATGCAGTATGTGGTGGTATGTCTCCTAAATTTCTGGACCTATCTAAACATCCATCAATCATTTCTGCACTAAACAATTCCATACCTGCTGGCACAGCTTTATTTAAATACACCATTTCGAATATAGCTCTACCACCTGTAGTTTCTGCTGATGCTAATTGTTCCATTAACCATTTATGAGTACGTTTACCTTTCCATAACATGTGTTCATCTTGTTCATCTGACTCCTGGTCTAAAGGTATTTCTAAATCGTGCGCACGCTCTACTATTGTTTCCCAGGCATCATTGTTCAGCAATGCGTTATACAAGTCATCTGGATGCTGTCTGGAGCCAATTACGACCATTCCTGTGTGTTCTTCTTTTCTTGACTGCAATGTTGTGGTCCACCAGTTTTTAGTATTTTCTCTAGCACTTGGTTGTACTGTACTACCATGATCTTCAATGTCATCAGATATTATTAAGTCTGCATCCCTGGACAATATTTTTCCGCCTTTACCTACAGCTACTAATGTAGGACTTTTTATACCAGCTACCGTTCTTGTAGCTACAGTAAACTGACTTGTACTCCAGGACTTTCCTGATTTGTTCATAGGTCTAAATCCCTCGTATGATGCAAAATCTTGTATAAGTTCTTCGTTATTTTCTAAATGGTCTAATACAGCACCTACTGCATTCTTAGCTATATCTTCATTACCTCCTACCCACATTATTCTCATGTTTGGATTTTTACATATCATGTATACGCAGAAGTGTGTTAACAAGTCTGTTTTGCCATGACGTGGCGGAGACAGTACCATAAGTCTCTTTCCGTTTTCTATTGCATCTAATATTGCCTCTATCCATCTTTTTTGGAAACCTGGTGTCTCATACGGTATACCTTGCTCTGTCAAAAAATATTTGTCCCTGAAAGCTACAAAGTCCTCTAGCTTGACAGCACTATCCCCCCCATTTTTTTGTAAGGACTCGTGATTTACTCGTAGTGCTTCGTCTTTTATCCATGCAGACAATGATCTAGTTACAGTAGCAAGTGAGCATCCTAGTATGTCAGCTATCTCTTGTTTAGTCTTAGTACCGTTTAAAAGGTCGGCAAAAAAATTTTTTTTCTCCATAATGGCATAGTAATTACCTCTACGTTTCTGTATGTTTGTATCTACTACTTTCTCTACGTGGTACGTGTCTGTTGTTTTATTAGCTCTGTAAGCTCTTTTTTTAATTCTATTAGCACACTTGTCTGAACAGTATTTTCTTCTACCGTCTGGTAAAAGGCGGTTGCAATCGTTAGCTACACAGAACTTGTTTTTTTCTTGATTAGATTTAGTCATCTGTTATAGTTTATCATACAAATACTTTGATTTAGATGGTTAAAGCAACCTAACATGTGTACAAGTAAGAGAGATCGAGACTCAGAAAGTTCCGAATCGGTAGTACGATAAACTAGAAAGGCAAACGGAATACTCAAGGCACCTGACTAAATCTTAGTCAAAAGCTCTTTTTATATAGCTCGCTACGACTTGAATGGCGGTAGTCCCTACTAGCACTCCTAGTCCGTTGTATTTGTCCTGTACTAGCAGGAACTGACCTACTTTAATTATAACAGACTAATTACTGACTATAAAAAAGATACTAAATATAGTATATATTTCTTTAAATACTACATGTAGTGTACACAATATATGGTATACTGTCTACTGGGGATGATTGGTAAGTAAAGCTAACAATCAAGTAACAGATTGCCTTTGTACACAGTAGCTTTAAACCTAGGTTCGACTCCTAGCATCTCCACTATATATAGTAGGTTTATACGAAATACCTAGTTACCACCTATACTTTTGGTGATACATATACATTTACGCAGACGCCAGATTTAATTGTGGGGGTTGCTAAATTTTGTCCTAGGTTTTGTAGGTTTTAAACTTGTCCAGGAGAGCTTTGGATCTCTATAAATGCATTTGTCTACTGCATAACACCACACGCACGCACGACCGCCCTTAATTTAATACAGAAGATACCCCACTTGTTTAAAAGACAAAAAGAAAGAGGAGCCGAAGCCCCTCCATCTTCCGTACGTTATACGATTTATATTATGGATTCAATTTCATAATAACGTTGACAATAGTCCAACAATGCTTCTTCCTCCTCGTTGGTTAGCTGAGCAGGAACCCAAGGAAGAAACCAATTTTGGAACTGATACTCCGCCCTGTCCTCATCAGGAAAATAAACAATACGCATTGCAGGACCGCCCCCTCCTAACGTAATGATAATTGTTCTTTGCATTTCTACACCGTAGTTGGCTCGTAATGAATCGTCTAACTCGTCTCGTCTTTCAAGTTGTTCTTCAGTCATTACAGGATTTTTAGTTATATCCTCCAACTCGTCTAATTCATCAATCTCCATAGTTGTGGATTTAATAAATTGTTTACCGTAGTTGTTAGCGTCTTGTTGGTGCTTTTGCATCTCATCAGACATAGTACCTATGACCTCCTCTTGTATTTGTTTTATATTTCATATTTGTACAATCTCCACAGACTTGATGCTTTGAGAAATTAACATATAAATCCTCATCACTTCCGCATTCTGTACAACTTTTATACTTCATCTATATACCTCCTGCATATATTCTATCGGCTTGTTTAACGTTTGTCCAGAGAGCAGATTATCTAATATAAGCATTACGGATTTTTTAGCGTCCGACAGTTCCTTAAATTCTCCCCAATGGCTAACCGGTTCAATGGTCCTGCCGTTATCCTTTGGAGTTAGTATCGTGTATCTATAACCCTGCTCATACTCTTTATATGAATAATTTATATTTAAGTGGTCTGTGTCCTCTTTCATAAATCTCATATAATTTTCATTATTTGCGATCTCCATTAAGTACTTATGTCTCATTACAAATAATCTTGCACCCGACAACCGAAATAATTTAAACGCATGATTATCAACTTGTTCAATCGAATCTATTTCATGAAGCGGAAGCATCCACGCCATGCCTATACCGAAGATTTTACCCTCTGCATAGACATTATTATGATGACTAAACCAACGTCCGTTAAGTCTCTTTAACTGCTCTAAATAATTTTTATTGTTTGAGTAATGACTAAATAAAAGCATTATTCCTCCTCCTCTTTTAATTTATGTAATTTATATTCAAGTAGTCCCTGTAATTCAATTAACCAATTATCGTTTTTAGCATTTGATATTTTTGTAGCAATATCTATATATTGACTCTCTGTTAACGACATCATTCCTCCTCTTCAGTTGGATAAATACCGACTACCTCTTCATTACTTGTAATTAACAAATATTCTTCCATTATTCCTCCTCTAACTTTCCTACTTCAAAAACAAACGTCATTACGTCTCCGTCATCTCTTGTTTGTGTAAATGGAACAGGACAAGCACTCAACCACTCGTCAAATTCATACATTATTCCTCCTCTTTAATAAATACTTTGCTATCTTCTGTAAGTAATTCGTACTCACCGGAAGTTTCTATATCAAGGTTTCTTATCATTGGTTCTCCAAAAACAATATCAAGAAAATCAAACTCAATTAAATTTCTATTTTGATAATCTATTGCTGTTTCGAATACTTCAGAATTTGTGCCGTCTATGTCGAAATAGACTTCCATTTTTACTCTGTACATTATTCCTCCTCGCATATATCACAGGTATCGTTATCCCACGATTTCTCTACTTTGTTTATTGTTAACATGTTTCTAATTTCAGGACCACTTGGAAAACCCCAACTTAATGCGTCTACGATAGCTTCCTCTTTGTTTATACCGATACCGATAAGACTAAAGTTAAGAACAATTTCGTATCTGTGTGGGCATAAGTTTTTCATTATTCCTCCTCCAAAGATAGATTAATTTCTGATGCTAATTCACGGAGTCTAAAATATATGGCTCTATAACCTGCTTTATTTCTACTTCCTATGCCTAGCATTTGGTTTGGTTTAGTCATATCTGCACCAATTCTGATGCCGAAACGTTCTATGTCGCTCCATGCTTCATACCGGAGCTTATTTAACTCCTCTAAATTATCCATTTTGTACCTCCTAATTTTCTAAATAGATAACTTTATTTTACCTACACCATTAGAAGAATCAAGGATTTAATTTCTTTCCTGGATCACTAATAACTTTTACTTTTAATTTTGGCAAACATTATCGCACGACACACAAAAGCCGTAGGTAAATCGGTAAATCCTACGGCTTTGTGCGTTAAGCAAGGTTATGTGCGGAGCATAACCAAGTTAATCTATTTTTTTAGTGGGGTACTATTCTCCTCATAATAAGAATCAATTTGTTTTTTCATTTCTCTTTCTGCCATTTTCAACTCAACAATAAATGCTCTTATCTTATCTCTGTTACTTATGTATCTAACTATGAGCGGAGTATCATCTGATAAAGAAAAACTGCTTTCAAAAATCAATGAACCATATCCAAAAGATACACCGTTTGTATTAACATATACTCTTGTACTCACGTTCTTTGTACTTTGCAACGTAGTAGTGTTATCAGTTTCTATAACTGATTTTTCTACTAACTCATTGTAAGCATCAATTCTTTCACGTTCAGTTGTATTATGCTTGTCGCTAAGAATATCTAATAGTGTTTGCTTAATATCTAACATTTACTTTACCTCCATGTTTGTTTGTGTTTCTAATAGTTTCTTTAGGATAGTATTTAATACTGTGTCTAAATCATTATTATTATTTATAGCATCATTTATATTATCTGTTGCATGATGCAAATCAGCATCAAGACTTTCTACTGACTCGATTACTTCTTCTAATTTTTTAACTAGCTCTGTTATTTTCACTTATCCTCCTTTAACAACTTCTACTACTGATTTTTTAACTGTACTTTGTCCGTTTAACCATGCTTTAATATGTATCTTTGCTTCTTCATGGGTATATCCTTTATCCAAGCAGTACCATAATTGCATGATAATAGCTTCGCTTCTTTTATATTTTTCAAGAAGCATATCGTATTTTGTTTGTTCTACAAATACATTTGTTCTTTCACTCATTCTTCCTCCCACTTATCCATTTCGTTGGACCATTCATTTACTTCTTTATCTGAAAGTAATTCAAGTGCAACGTCTAATCCTTTACGTAAATATTTTTCATCAGACATTGCATCTAAAGACACGACTTTAATTCTTAAGTCATTTAACCAAGAATATATTTCGTTAGTTAATGAGCTATACAATTCCAAGTCTGTTGGAATTTCATCTTTCCAATCGTCTGAATGTGCATTGAGAAAACTTGTCCCCATCCACGTTTTATCCACTTCAATATCTAAAGCGAATCGTTTTCTATATTTCATTTAGTACCTCCTATATACTTAAAGATAACATACTTTGTGAAATAAACAAAGAATCTATTTACATATTGGACAACTCCAGGGATCTAAATTAGTATAAAAATTAGAAATGCGTAAAATAATACGCACGACACACATAAATAGGAGGTACATGTGAGTAGGAATATTGCAAAAGTATTGGATGCTTATTTGTTTGACAAAAATAATGTTGAAAAAGATATAGAAATAAGTATGAAAGAATGGAAAAAAAAGTACAAGCCAATTCAAAATAGTAATCATAAGTATCGTAATTATTACAATGTTGATGGACATATTATTTATGGTTGGTTTGATGTTTATAACGAAGAGGATAGGGAACATCTAAAATCTATACCGGCAAATAGAGTATGGACCGAAGTACATTCAAGTGGTAGTTTTGAGGGTATTGTTGCAGGTGCAGTAGCAGTAGATAGATTAGAATACTACATCACAGAAATACCATGGGAGAATAGTGGCATAGTAGTTGACTATCATTTTGAATGTAAAGAAGAATATCCTGATTGTTGTCAGGACGAGGAGGAATAATTATGTCAAACATTTGGATTAAAGGAACTCTAACTATTGACGGAAAGCAATATAATTTTGGAGTTGATAACGACATTGATTGTGGTTTTGATGCTGATAATTATAGTCCATTAGCATACAACATTGTCGCTGATTTAAACAGGACTATGAATAAATATTACTTAAAAGAGGAGGAGGAATAATGAAATACAAAGTATTAGGTTATCAAAAAAGATATGTAAGTGAAAATATTATTGAAGCTGATAGCAAGGAAGAAGCTATTAATTTAGGTTTCACCATGAATTACAAAAGTGGTTTAGGACTAAAGTATATGGACAACTTAGAATCTAACCAAATTAGTTTTATAGCGGAACCATATTGGGAGGAGGAATAATGCCTAATACAAAAGAAACAGTTTGTGGAGAAGATGAAAGAGAATATAACTATAAGTTTGTAGTTACAGGAACTTTTGTTGGTGATAAAGGTGAAACTATCAATCAAGAACGCATATTAGAAATTGCTAGATTAACTGATAGAAACGAGGCATGGTCAATGCTTTATAACGCAGACTTTGAATTGATAGAATTTTTTTATGAAGATGAGGAGGAATAATGGAAGAATGGATTACACAAGAAATAAAAGAAGCCAAAGAACAACTATGGAAAAATCATAAAGAAGATGACATAGGTTCTGACGGATGGTGGGACAATCTTGAGGGTATGCAACCTAATAATGTAGATGACATTATTAAAGTTATTAGCAAGTGGGATTTTAATGATACTGATAATGCAATATTTTATTACACAAAAATTACTACATTAGAATATCTTCTTTACCTTATGAATAATAAAGTTAGGTTAAAACTAGGAGACCGCATACAAGCAGGAGATGACTTAGATGGTGCAACGTTGTGTGATTGGTGCAACATGCACTTTAAAGGAGACGGACATTTAGAGAGATGTAATGATTGTTGGGAGGAAAGTAGATATAGAGGACCATCAAATGATTTGTAAAGTTTGTGGTAATTGGATAGCTCCACAATTTGATGATTGTTTTATATGTGGTGCTAATCCAATTGATCAAAATTTTAAGAAGATTAAAAAAGAAGATAAGAATCGCACGACACAGTACGAGTATTGGTACGACTCTAAAGGCAGAGTTGTAGGTAAGGAGGAAATAGAATAATGGATATTGAAGCAGGAATATGGGAACATTACAATTACGAAGATAAAATTATAATTGTAAATTCATTTGTAATTGATGCAGGAACAGATAAAGAAAATGTATGTTCAAATCTTTTTATAGCTAATGAAAAAGATTGCATCCCATACACAGACGCATCCGTGTATGATGTTATGCAGGAGGTACAACAAACATGAGCGACATATACAAACAATACAATAAGTTAGAGC
>MDTD01116208.1_pt1 | contig 19106 bp, 13 predicted proteins | sample 811221 | NCBI WGS metagenome assembly MDTD01 (sample SAMN05326646, study PRJNA326480) | marine metagenome | isolation source: seawater | place: Pacific Ocean: South West | collected 2011 | reverse complement strand
TCGGAAAACTTGTCAAACCCTATGAATACAGGCCTGCACGGCGCAGGGGTCATCTGGGAACGATTTAGGATCAGGTGTCCCTAGGACGTGCAGGTTCGAGTCCTGTTCCCGGTATGTCTCTAAAAATATGGTAGTTGAAAGGGCTGAGGCTGACTCGTAAAGTGGATCATTCGGCCTGCGGTTACTGCTCTGGTTACTGTTTTGTGGTATCTTGATCTTCAGATTTTTATAATGTTATTCTTCGAACAGGAAGACATTCACAGTAGATAAAGTGAGAAGTATTATACTTCTATAACGGTGTTTAATGAAAGGCACCCTTGCGGCGCTCAAGTACTTCAGGGATTTTGTAAATGTGCCTCCTTTATTTTAACCGGGAGAACCTTTGACCGGTCTTCATCGATTTCAATCATCCGGTCAGCGGTAATTCCTTTGAAGCATTGCTTTGCACCGTTCGGCCAGGAGACCTCGAGTTCGTCGATCTGGTCGTTCTCTCCTAGCCCAAAGTGGGCAACGCGGGAGAACTGGGACGCATAGCCATCTCCGGCAGAGATGACCCTCAACTGCCGGTTTTCTCCACAGCGAACACGAATGATCGCCCCGATGCCATCCCGGTTGTTTTTTCGTCCGCGCAGGCGGACCTGCAGCCAGTGGCCTCTGGCGACCTGATTCACATAGTAGTGAGCTCTGGACTTGTAGTTAGTGATAATCAGGTCCACATCGCCGTCCCGGTCGAAGTCCGCCTTGGCCATTCCGCGCCCGTCCCCGAGACTATCGACACCATAGGCGGTCGCTCCTTCGACAAACTTGCCATTGCCCAGATTGACCAGAAGACGGTTTCGTTCGTTTCCGTTAAACGAGCGGTCCCCGATGAATGCATCGCTGTAGAGGTATCCTTTTGCGAAGGGCTTGTCCGACGCGACCGCACCGGAGTTGAAGGCTGCTCACAAGTCGTGGGGATCTTTCCCCGTGATCCATCCGTCTGTCGCATAGATATCGAGATCGCCATCGTTGTCGATATCGAGAAACCCGGAACTCCAGTACCACCCGGCGGGGCGGGTTTCCGTATCCTTCGACACATTCGTGAAGGTATGATCCTCATTCTGCCTGAAGAGGGCATTTCCTGCCATCGCAATATTTCCGATGTTGCTCCAGTCGTCTCCCATATAGCTCTGCAGATCAGTGAGAATCGGGTTGTCGTTGCCCACTTTTCCCTCCCGGATGAATTTCCAGACGACTCTCTTGGCGGTAATTGGTTGGACGAACCAGCGCTGGTTTGATCGCACCGCCCCGACGTAAAGGTCGACCCTTCCGTCATTATCGTAATCGCCCCAACTCGTGCTCATGCTTCCGCCGATCCCCAGAGCACCAGTCTCTTTCGCAACATCGCGAAAGGTCCCGTCTCCCTGATTCTGGTAGAGGGCGTTCCGACCGAAATCGTTAGCAACATAGACATCCTGGTCTCCATCTTCGTCGTAATCAGCTGCTCCCATTGCGAGCGTAAGTCCGAGGTCCCCGAGGCCAGATTCCTTGGTAACATCGGTGAAAGTGTGATCCCCGTTGTTCCGGTAGAGAACGTTTGGTTCGCCGTTGCGGGTATAAAGGAAGGAATCCGGAAAGGATGTCTCGGCGTTCACAAAGCGTCCAAGATACAGGTCGAGATCTCCATCCGTATCGTAATCAAAGAATGAAAGAGATGTTACATAGTCGTGGTTTTGGATTCCAGATCTGGCGGAGATATCCTCAAAGGTCCCATCTCCATTGTTGAGCAGTAGGTGGTTGGGGCCAAAGAAGGCCCCGACGAAGAGGTCCTGGTCACCATCGTTATCAATGTCCGAGAAACAGGCGACGTTGATGTGCCATAGGTGGTCGAGTCCCGCGACCCCGGTCCGGGGCTCAAAGGTCCCATCTCCCCGGTTCCGGTAGAGAACGGGCTGCCTGCCATTGCAAAGGAAGACATCATCGTAACCGTCATTATCAAAGTCGGCGGTGGCTGCACCGGCATAAGCATGGCGCATCGTTTCAAAAGCGAGTTTGTGCGGCCCAGGGCAATCATGGTCCGTGCAGGTACGGTCTCCATCGAACCGCGGATCGACCTCAAGGACGAAGTCGATTCCCCGCGTGCGGGCTTCATCAACAAAGTGGTTCGCAGGGCCACTCACCGTCCATCCTTTGACTAGTTTGCCAGATGCAATTCTCCACCGTCCATCGTTCCCCTGCTGGAAGAGCGATTGGATCAGTCCATAATCAGTCTGATTCGCAGTGGTGATCTCGAATCGGAAGGTCGCACGCGCCTCCCGTTCAGAAATAATCTCATCTAGCAAATGCAGTTTGAAGACCACCTCCAGAACGGTGGGGCGATTCTTTCTGATCTCGAGAAAGAAGTCGTTCAGTTCCTGACCGGTTTCGCGTGCGGTCCACCTGAGCACCTCGATCTTGTGATCGTGATCCTCCTTTGCAAGGACCCACCCGGCCTGTCCCCCGAGGATAAAATCATTCATCCTCTCAGCATCATTCCGGCGAAAATCCTTCGCGAACTGCTTGAGCGAGTTGATGATCTGGGAGCCTGTCTCCTGGAAGTGAGCACCTCGCTTTTCCAAGTCCATCATGTAGGACCATAACCCCAAGGCAGCGATGGTGATGATACTGAGCCCAATAGCAGCGGCCGACCGGCTCCAACTCAACAGTTTCGAGGTCTCCCGGGAGCTTCCCGGGAACCAGAGGCCGAGGAGAGTGATTACGAAGTCAGGCAGAACAAAGGCCAGAACGAGAATTGTGGTGGTGTTGACAAAATTCCACTGTGGAGAACTGGAGGCAAAGTAGGTGGCCGACTCATGCACTCCGGTCTGGAGGAACATTCCGGCGAAACAGGTCTCTGCGATGAGGCCCAGAAGAAGGGTTCCCGTAAAGCGGAAGGCGTTCTGGGAAACAACATTAGAAGGGCGCACACCCCGCCGTAGCCCGGCAACCAGAAGAAAGGCAGCGAGGTCATGGCCAATTCCATACCATGGGTGCCAGTGGCCAAAGGCATAGATGAGGACCACTTCGGCGAGACCCCGTGCCATCATGAAGAACCAGAAGAGTCCGAATATTTTGCGAACCGATTTATCAATCCGTTGGTCTCGCCATAGGAAGAAGGGGAGGAGAAACCAGGCCGTGAGCGCATAGGAAAGCCAAGCCATTTTGGGGAGAGAGATCGCTCCTCCGACTTGCAGGCCAGCATTCTGACGGAAATAAAAAAACGTGGTTGTTGCGAGAGCGACCAGAAGCAGCCCTCCAAGCCAGAGACGTATTGAACGAAGGGTCATAGCAGGGCAGGTTCCACGTAGGGGATACGGTCATCGATCTCAACCGGGCCATCAAAGGTGACCGAAAAGAGCCGTCCCGCAAAATGAGTTTGAGGATAGTCGCGCAAGGCGACCGAACGAGGATCCCTCTCATGAAGCCCTGCAATCATATGGGTAAGAGGGCTGTCTATTGATTCATTGTAGATGGAACGGAGAAGCGCACGGTAGTCCTCAATGGTGTCCGTCGCGGAGAAGGCGATATAGAAGAAACGGAGCGGCTCATCAGTTGCAGGGAGTGCTGGTTTCCGGAAAAGGTTGACCAGGGGGCGCAAGGCCCCGACCACCCCCGAGTAGTTTTTGACCACCGTCTGCCGGAACGGTCTCTGATCCCAGGCAGCCATGACCCCGGCCAGCTTCCCGCCCCGGAAGAGCAACCGAAAGTTGCTCGCCCGGAGGTTCTGAAACCGGCCTTCGAGGAGATTATCCTCAGAATGGACAGGCTGAAATTGCATCCTCGGTTCATTCAGTTTCTCGACGATTGCCGGCAGGTCTTTAAGAGTGGCGGGACGTATATCAGCTGGAATCTCTGGAAGTCTCTTCGTCAGGGAAATCATCGGGGTGAGAATCCGCCCCTGGTCAGTGTAGGCAGGCATATCCGCGCGGTTTGCTCCCACCGTCCTGAGCGCGGTTTCATTATCTTCCACGATGACAGTGGTATAGATCGGAGTTCGCCCATCGCGGTGAAGGTCCCGAAGATAGCGGTATCCCCTCGCCAGGGTTGTCCCCCTCCGGAACGCAGGAAGAATCCTCAAGTCGCTCAGGTAGCCCCCATCGATAATCTCACCATTGAGAAAGGTGGGGCGCACTGCCCGGGTGGCGGCCCCAACAATCTGGTCTCCCGCCTTGGCAATGAAAACCTGGGTAAAGGGTCCTTGGATCCGGGTGGCGGAGAAATATTCCGGTTCCCGAAGGAATGCCACGGAGATCGATCCGCCCATCGGGGTTTTATGAAGGAGCGCACGCAGTTCTCCGTCATCGCTCTCCTGAGCCGGTTCAAAGCGGACGCGGCACGCCGTTGCGCTAGCGTGCATGGCTGCCCTCCAGTCTCCCGATCCATCCCAGTTCCCTGCGTAGATACGCAGGCTTGACGTCACCAGCCTTCTGACCAAGCGCCTCACACCCCGCGAGATACGAACGGTCTCCGTCGGTGACCCGGATCCCCCGCACCGGTCCAAGTTGCCCAAGCTCCCGACAGTAATTGTAGTGGAACGATTTACGAAGATAGTCTTCAACTTTTTCCGCGATTTCCTCCGGGTGATCTGCCTCCACGAAAAGGTTATAACGGGGAGGCTTATCCCATTCCGGTGCGAGCATCACAAATCCCGGAAGCTCCATTTTCTGGATGCCTTCTCCCACGAAGGCTTCACTCAGCTTTTCTCCACAAAGATCACTGACCTGAACATTTCGTCCTGCAAAACGAATCTCCCCGGGCGCAACAACCTCGACCTGATCATCAAGACTGTAGCGGGCAAAGCCCCCACCCGTAGTCTGAACCACGGTATACTTCTGCCCTACCTCGAGTTCATCCACCAGACGGACTCTCCCACTGCTCTCGATAAATTCGAGGAAATGGGAAGTGATCGCCGGAGCGGAGCCGGAGGAACCCGCGAGGGGAACAGAAACAACCCCTTCGGTTGCGAGAAGCCCTTTGCCCTGGATAGGAACCCCGGGAAAAAGCGCTTTCAATTCGGGAACAAAACGGGAAGCCGCACCATCCGTCCAACAACTGATCATTGATAATTCTGGCCACAGATCAGCGGGCCTTTTTCCTGCAGGAAGATAGCCCATGAGCGTCGTCAGAAAGCTTGGGTTCCAGACGGAAAGAAGGCGGAGATCACGGCATCTCACGAGCGCCTCCATGGTGCTCCTTCGGCAGGTATCCATGTCAGTCGATCTTGCAACCGAGGAAGGGACCGCCATCACCGACTTGACTACCTTCTGGGCAAAAGGACTGAGGTATTCCACGTCCTCGGCGAATCCAACCGGGAGCCCGCCCGGGGTGACCTCCTTGGCCTGCACGGCTGGGCTGATCGACCAGTATTGTCTCCCACCATAAAGTCCCTCGTGGTTTCTATAAAGGTCATACATCCAGACCCCGACCGCATTCTGGAACTCCCTCCGGAGCGAGGCGGTGTAGGGGATATATTTGGCAGGACCCGAGGAACCGCTCGTTTTTTCGAGCATTAAAACCGGCTCGGAGGTTAGCACTCCCTGTTCTCCCGAGATGATCCGGTGGATCCAGGGTTCAAGTTCTTCATAGGTGACGATTGGAACGCGCTTCTGAAATTCCTCAACCGAGGTAATCGAAGTATAGTCGTATTTCTGCCCATAGCATGAGCCCGCATTACCCCTCAGGAAGGTGGCGAGAATCTCTTCCTGGACCCGCCGCGGGTTCCGGCGGGCACGTCTGAACCGCTGAGACGCGGACATGCTCGCGAGCATCCACAATACGTTGCCAAGGAACGGCTTCATTATGATGCCGCCACCTCCCTTCTCATGGAGCCTCGGGAATCGAGGGATCCGAGAACTTCCCCGGCAATCTGCTGAGCAGTCCGCTTGGTATTTGCGATCGTGAATTCGGTAAGGCAGACCATTTCATCTCCCCGGAGATACTCTTTGTTGTTTTCGATGAAGAAGCGAATGTGCGGGTTGCGCAGTTTATGGTCACTGGGAACGGCAAGATCCGGATCGAGGCATTCACGCGGATTCTCGACACGAACAATCCCCTCCCGGTATTCGCTGGGAAACTTCATTGCTCCAAGGGTATCAATAATCTCCTGTTCGAAGCCGGGGGTTTCGGTCGCATGGTTTGGATAGAACTCCCTGAAGAAAAGAGGCAGGAACATGTACGTGCGGAATCCGCTCACGATAAGATACCAGTAGAGCGGAATATCGGGATCTTCCCGTTTCATCTCTGCCATGAAGCGGCACCAGGTATGAACAAGTTCCTGGTCTCCCCAGTAACCCCGGTCGATGATTGTACTTCCGTTGAACATCGCCCTAATGGTCTTCCCGCGAATCTTGAGCTCATAGATTTTCATCGTCGTAAATCCGCGAATCGTCCCCTCCTCGTCCGACAGGGTAAGGATCCAGTCCTTCTCCATGAGATCTTCTTCAAACATCGCCCTGTCCACGTTCTGGTAGTAGGTCTCCCACAAGCTGAAGAGAGTATTCTTCTGCTCCTCGGTCACCTTGAGCCGGGAAAGGATCGCGCCATTCAGTTTCCTCTTCATCGTCAGATCCTTATAGCGACCTCCTGGGATGTTTCCTTCAGATCCGGGGAACCCTTCATCGCATTCCGCCGCAGGGCATTGATATGGCGGCCGAGAAGGTCAACCTTGGTATGGGTGAAGTCCCTTCCGAATTCTTTCATCTGGGCTCCTTGGATTTCCAGGATATCGACATCCTGCTGGATCACTTTCCGGCAGTACCACTTCAAGAAGGGTCTGGTAATGAGGGTGGGCAGGGGAAGCTTCCAGGTGATTGCGGTTGTAACATCGACAACGAACTCTTCCCGTTGGGTGCATTGCGAGACGATCAGGAACTGGTGATCGGCGCCGTACTCATAATCTACCCGGGAAATAGAGGGGAGAATGAACCGGTCCGTATGCTTCTGTTTCACCCCTTTGGGGAAGACCAGACGGGGGCCGATTCCCTCCATTGGTTTTTCATCAAGAAAGGTGACAACGACTGATTCGCCGGAACGGGTCACCCGCGTCTGTACGGTATCCTGGTCTTCATTCCGGAAAAGGCCCGGATGGACGAAAATCGTATGAGGGACATCGAGGAAATTTTCGAGACACATATCGACCGGGGCATGAAACCGGGTCTGCATGAAAAAAGTGGTCCACCCCTCTTCCCCATAATGAGGAAAGTCGAATGGCTCCCGGGTTGGGTCCCCTTCCCCGATCCAGACCCAGAGCTGCTCCTGCTGCTCGATGACCGTAAAGGACTTCATCGATTTCACCTTGGGAAGGCGCTCCCCACTGCAGAGTGATGGAATATCCTTGAGGCGTCCCTCTCCGTCATAAGCATACCCGTGGTAGGGGCATTGGATGCAGCCATTGACCACCTTTCCGGCCGAGAGCGCCATTCCGCGGTGCGCACACCGATCCTGGAGGGCCTGAGGATTCCCCGCATGGTCTCGCCAGAGAACTAACGACTCGCCTTCAACCTTCCGCTTGATCGGCTTGTCCTTAAGCTCGGATCCTGCGGCGGCGATATACCAGTAGCCATTAATGGTATCCATGATCAATGGTTTCATTTCCCGGACTCATTGGACCAAGAGCCTCTCGAGCCATGTGTTCCTCATCGATGATTAATTGAAAATACCGCGTATGCTCGCAGCATCCGAACATCGATCCAAATCGAAATGTTTTACGTTGGCATTGATTTGATCGATGTTTTTTGGTACGCTGTTGTTCCGTTCTTACTCGCTATTAACCACTCTGGAAAATTTCCTGAGCACAGCATCACTCGGGACCCAGCCCGGGCTGAACTCTATCGTATCAAGGATCTTCTTGTCGTCGGCCAGCAGAAACGTCAGCGCAAGCATGGCGCGGATCCACCGATCGGGTCGGCCCGGGGGCAGTAGGAACGCCAGCTGCGTGTCAGTTCCTCCAGTCGTTTTCGGGCGCGCTGTGAACACGGTCTGGAACAGGAAGGGTTTCGTCACTGTGAGCAGGGCGAAACTACCTCCATCTGACATAAAGGTAACCGACAGGCCTTTGCCGGTTGATCCTGTCAGAACGCGCTTGTACCTCTGGGTAAATTGTGCCTCATATTTGAGGGTCAGACCGTGCTCATGATCCTGCTCACAACTCACCTCCCCTAAGAGCTCCATTCGATGAACAGGGCCCAGGTGACTAATATCAAACCCATTACCAATGACCACGTGTGGATGGGCACGAATGCTACGGGCCGGGGTAAGGATCACCTTGGTCAAGGATTCATGCCCATCCGGAAGAGCACGAAAGGTCCTGCCCAGAAAAACCCACATGAGTCCCCATCTCTCCTCAGTTTGATAGCACCTGAGCCGCCGGTCAGGTGGAAGCTCACAAGTTGGTGCCTCTATGCAACGCCCCCCTCCATCAAAACGCCAATGATGAAAAGAGCAACGAAGGCTATTGCCTATCACCTGTCCCTGCGAGAGGTCGGCCCCGGTATGAGGGCAGGCTGGATCCTGCGCGATGAGACCGCCATCACTGCCTCGCCAGAGCGCAATTTTCTTACTCCCTACGAAGAAGGATGACACCGACCCCGATTTCAGTTGATGGCTTTTTCCGAGTGCATACCAATCACCGCGGACCCTCGCTGGATTGGCAAACAGAGGGCTGCCTCTTGGAACACTGGCTGTTCTCACCAGATCTTCAGGATCACCCTCATACTTATAACTACTCTTACTCATCCTGTAGAGGCAGGGCCACCATTGGCACAAATGGAGACAAATTCAGAATACCGACTCTCGCCCTGATGAAAAAGCTGAAATTCATCAGCTCTTTATACCATTCCGCAGCGATCTCAAGATATCGATACTCCCGATGGCATCATTGTTGCACTCGATACTTGTCCGGGTGAAAAGAAAGGTGCATCCGAGAGGAAAGAGGCGCTTTCTGGAATTGTCTTGCCGGCCAGAAGAACGCGGAAAAAGCCAGATCACTCCGATCACTCCGGTGAATACAGTTCTCAAGGGGTATCCGTAGACTCGGTCACGACGCCGGCTCCCGAGTTTCGAGGTCACAGTCCGATAAACTTACCGCCAGACACGATAAAAACGTTTCTCCGGTAGCGGATCCTCGGGATCGGCCCACGTCGTGGGGCTCTCCCGAACCTCGATGAGAGCAGCTTTACGCCAGGACTGCAGATCTGCAGAGACTTCGACAAGGCACTTCGTGTGAGGGGGGCTGTCCCAACTTGCATAAGCACGGCCGTGTTCAAAAGACATCTCGATGGGGATCAGGCGATGGGGAGTGGGTTCCGTGATGGTAAGAAGCTGATTGGGCGAAATCCCATTGAGAAGCTGGACCCGTCCCGAAGGCCAGATGACTTCAATTTGGTCAATCAGGTCGTTTGATCGACCAAGGCCGAAGTGAACCCTACGTTCGTTCTGTCCTAGAAAATTAGAACCCCCATCGACGAAGCGGAGGAGAGCGGGGCTGGAGTCATTGGCGCGCAACCGGATTATCGCTCCAATAGCATCGCGATTGGAGCGCGTGCCCACCGGCTTGATCTTGAGCCAGTTCGCCTCGGCGCTTCCGTTGTTTCGGTAAAGGATAGGCTTGTCACCGTTGTTGATCACAAGGAGATCAAGGTCCCCGTCGTTATCGTAGTCAAAGCTCAAGGTTCCAGTGGCGATCTTGCGATCGGTGATGCCTTCCAGGGAATTCACCTGTGTCAGGACACCGCCACCGAGGTTCCTCCAGAGGAGAGATGTGTCGTCGGGGAACCCGTTCGCTCCGTTCACCATCATGAGATCGAGGAGTCGATCATTATTGTAATCGAGAAAAGTGCTCCCCCACCCCCAGCCTCCGATTCGCACTCCCCTCAGATCGGTAACGTCGGTGAATCGCCGATCACCATCATATTGATAGAGCCGGTTACCGTCTCCGCCGAGAGAGCCATGGATGGAGGTGACAAACCAATCAAAGTCACCGTCGGCATCAAAATCCCCAATCGCCATCCCCATCCCATACTGATCAGTCCCCACTCCTGCTTCTCTGGTTCCATCCGTGAAGCTACCATCGTGATTGTTCCAGAAGAGGCGGCTGGTTCCAAAGTCGGAAACGACAAGGAGTTCGGGCCAGCCATCGAAGTCGAGATCGAGAAATCGGGATGAGAACGCCATCGAATCCGCAGAGGGATCATCCATAACGACCCCGGCAGCTTCGGTAACATCCTCGAAATGTCCGGGGGCGGCGGCGCCCCGGTTGCGCAGGAGGCGGGTATTGGAAGCGGCGCGGCGAGGGTTCTGCTCAGAGGTGCGCCACTCGTTGACGTGCAGGTCAAGGAAGCCGTCGTTGTCATAGTCGCCGAAGCAGGCATTGAAGCCAAAGTGGAGATCGGATCCTTCGAGAGCGGCGCCCCTTGGCACGGCTGCTTCCGTGAAGGAACCCCTTCCGTCGTTGATAAAGAGGTGATACCGATGTGATTTCAGGCTGGTAAGATAGAGGTCCTGATCTCCGTCGTTATCGATATCAGCCCAGGCACAACCGTTCGTGCAGACATTGGCAAGATGTTGTTCGCCGAAGACGGCTACGGTCACATCCCGGAAAGTACCATCCCCGAGGTTCCGATAAAGCAGGTCCGGGCGATTCAGTCGCGTGAAGTAGAGATCAATCCAGCCATCGTTGTCATAGTCGGCCGCAGCGGCTCCCCCGGACATACGGGATTGTATATCGCCCACTCCAGGAAGGTTGGCCCGATAATGCTCGTGTGTGAGTCCTGCTTCGGAGGCCACATTCTCAAAGGTTGCAGAGAACCCCTTGCCTGCTCCCATCAGAATTACGAAAACTTGTGCGAAAGCAATGAGAGGTAACAAAGGGCTATTCGCCGGCCTCTTGTCCGATGGGACTGAAATGTCGGGCGACGACCCCGGGCCTTCTGCGGGTGGCGTCTTGCCACAGCCACCAAAGAGCACACAGCGTGGAAGCAGAAACAGAAATCCCACTCAACCACCGTAGGTCATCACTTTGAGAGCAGCCTATTGCAAAAAGGATCGACCTTTGTAATGGACATCCGCCCCGCCCCGCATTGTCAGCGAGTCTACCGGTTCCGACGCTGCGACTTCTTCGTTCATCAGTGAGAGGAACACAATCACCCTGGGATCAGCTCTCTTGAGATCATGCCAGGCGGCTACTCTCAAGCTCCGCCATCCCATGATCAAGCGTTCACACTGAAGAGGCGAACCGATCAAGAATCGGAGAGAATCCGAAGGCGACACGCGCACGCCTTGTAGTTGGGCTGACGTGAATGGGGATCAAAGGACGGATGGGTCAAACGATTCACCCCATGGTAGTGCATGGGCACAAAGACCTGCCCTCTCCGTACGGTGGGAGCGAGGTAGGCTTCGACCTCAAGTGATCCCCTGCGAGTTTGAACTTCAATCAGATCGCCCTGCTGGATACCCATCTCGGCAGCCTCTTCGGGATGCAACTCCAGATAGGGTCTCGCCGGAGCAAGACGGGACAGGACGGCGGACTTGGAAGTACGGCTTTGAGTATGCCACTGGCTGCTGGTTCCCCGTCCGGTCAGTAGGATCAGCGGGTACTTCTCATCGGGCATCTCGGGCATTTCAGCGTGAGGCGAAGACAGCAGACGCGCTTTTCCACTTGGGGTGTAAAAGCGGCCATCGGCGAAGAGTCGCCTCTCTCTCTCTTCTGGAGGACTGTCCGCGGGATAGGGCCACTGGATCCCCCCCCTGGAGTCCAAATGATCGTAGCCTTCAATACCGGTGATATCACAGGGTCGATCACGGGTCAGATCCCGAAGAAGATGGAACACTGCCTCGGGATCTGTCCACCCCGTGAATAACTCCCCGCAACCCCAGGCCTCCGCAATCAGCTTGAAAATCCTGAAATCCGACATCGCCTGCCCCGGAGCCCTTGAAACAACCTTGGTAGTGGCAATCCGGCGTTCTGAATTGATGAAGCAACCCTGTTTCTCGCCCCAACCAGCGGCCGGAAGGACCAGATCGGCTACCTGGGCGCTCTCGGTAGTGCGATACATGTCCTGGACTACGAGAAAGTCCAAATTTGAGCGTAGACGCTCCAAGGCTCCTCCATCAACCCACGAGTGAAATGGATTTGTTGCCACAATCCACAAGCCCCTGATCTTGCCCTCCTCTGCAGCCTTAAGGATCTGGTCGTAGGCCAGCGATGGACTCTCGGGTATTCTCTCCGATGGAATCCCGAGTCCAGCCGCAACCTTGGCCCGATGTTCGGCGATGGCGAAGTCGTGCCCACCGACCATCGAAGTGGTATTGGAAAACAGTCGTGATCCCATTGCATTACATTGCCCTGTGATGGAATTAGCGCCCGTACCGGTCCTCCCGATATTACCGGTGATAAGGGCAAGGTTGATCATGGCCTGGGCACAGCGAACTCCTTCGTGGGATTGGTTCACCCCCATGGTCCACCACCAGGATACCCGCTTGCCCGGTTCAGAGACCGTCCTCGCGAGTCGCTCGATCGCACTGGGAGTCATACCTGTCTTCGTCGCTGCCCACTCGGGATCGAGCTCACTGACGAATGCAGCCATTTCGTCATATCCTTCAACTCGTTTGAGAGCCGCTGGATCTGTCCGGCCATCCCGGATGATACAATGCGTCAGGGCCTGCAGAAGTGGGAGATCTCCCTTTGGACGCAGGGGAATATGCTGACTGGCCGCCTGTGCGGTTTCGGTTGCCCGGGGATCGATCACGATGATCTCAGGATCACGCCGATTACGCATGATACGTTGCCAGAGAATGGGATGGGCAATGCAGAGATTGGCACCAACAAGCACGATCACATCGCTCTCTTCAAAATCTGCGTAGCTTGCGGGTGGCGCATCGAACCCGAAGGACTGCTTGTAAGCCATCACCGCCGTCGCCATGCACTGGCGGGTGTTGGCATCCCCATGCAGAAAACCCATGCCGAACTTGAATAGAGTGCCGAGAAAAGCCATCTCTTCGAGAGGGATCTGACCCGTGGAAAGAAAGGCTACCGACTCACTCCCATACTTTTCCTGGATTCCCTTGAAATTCGAGACGAAGGCCCTCATTGCCTGCTCCCAATCGACTTCCTGAAGGTTGCCATCGGCATCACGCAACAATGGAATCGTTGCGCGATCCGGAGCATCAAGAGGATCGAGCGCCTGCCAACCCTTGGGACAGGCCATACCGCGATTGACCGGATAGTCCACACTAGGGCTGAGATTGATGGCTCGCCCCTGGTCATCCAGGTGGATATTGAGTTGGCAACCAATAGCACAATACCCGCAGATCGAAGTTGTGGTAGCGGCCGGCTTCAGTCGTGCTGGCAGCTGACCCAGCCCGAAGTGCCCCGGGCGCTGAATGAGTTCGCGAGTCAGCGGCCCATGATGTTGCTTCAGGGAGAGAGAAGGCATCGTTATTCAGGGCGTTGCGGGCTCTGGCCCAAAGTTGCCCGGCATTTTAGGGGCGCAGACAGCCCGAAAGAACAAAAGCCGCTCGAGAACCTCGCCTACAAGCAGACAAAGAAGAGCGATCCATGGATAAGGAAAGGCCACTGGAATGGCGAAAACCCCGATAAGGCAGCGTATGATCAGATGCAGCCGCAGAGGGCCAGCAAGCAGACGTGCACTATGCGCATCCGGGGTCCAGATGTCATCACTGCACCGGCGCAGGAGAAAACACTCCCAAGCCAGCTTAGCGAGCAGCAGTACGCCGAAGGCGATCGCCCCAAGGAGGTTCTCAGACACCAGCAGCATAGAAAGCAGAGTTGTACTGAAGAAGCGCACCCCCCCCCGATTGATGCGCCACAAGGAGCGCATGGTATCGTGGTACACCATGACACTGGTAAAAATTGCGGCGAGACCCAGAGGAGGAAGGAGCCATCTGACTGCGTTCACAATTTCACCCTTGAGGGCGAAATCAGGCATCAGGGGAAGACAAACCCATAAAACGAGCAAAGGGGTGAGAATCGCGAATGCGAGAATCTCCCGGGAAAGCCACGAGGTCCTGAGCCCGAGAAAAAAACGCCATGCCTTGAGGGGTTGGCCGAGATGAAACACTGAAGCGACCATTCCCATCAGAAACATGCCCGCACCCGTGGCTGCCACGGATGGACCGTAACTCGGGGTCAAACAGGTCGCCAGTAACAGGCCGATGCCGGATTGTGTCAGGACCAGCATCAGCACCAACGGCCAGTGAGCGTGCTCCACCACAAGCGCAGCACGATCGGCCGCGTGTGCTGTCACCGGGACCTCCCTTCCCGTATATCGCGTAGTGGGCCGCGTAATGCTCTCGTCCGGTAGTGCCGATGCCGAACCCTCCCCGCTCATCATGGACTCCGCTCGCTCCTCCTCGGCGCGCGTGGGAACCGTCACGATACGGATTGCCTCTGTTGGACAGGCCTGAACGCAGGCTGGCGCCTCTCCCTGTTCAAGGCGCTGATGACACATGTCACACTTGCGCACAATTCCCCTCTTTTTTGAGTATTTCGGTACATCATAGGGACATTTGAGAATACAGTAGGAACAGCCAATACACTGATCATCGAGATGTCGGACGATGCCGGTATCCACCTCCTTCTCATAGGCCCCAACCGGGCATCCAGTGAGGCACCCCGGGTCTGCACAATGATGACAGGCGGTGGTGACCGTCTGCTGCCATCCAGGGCTTGAATCACCGCCGAGGATGGCGCCGACATCACGCCACGACTCCTCCTCATCAAGACCATTCATTGAGTGGCAGGCAGAGACGCAGGCCTTGCAGCCCGTACAACGATCGAGAGCGACCTCAAAGGCGTATTGCTCATCAGGACCGGGCCGGCTCAGTGGAATCAAACTCCGGTAATGACCCGCCAGGTCAGGTTCCCTCTCATGAGTGTCCGCAAAACGCTGCACGGGGGTTTGAAGTTCGCTCTGCTCGGCCAGGAGATCATCAACAAGCGTTCGAACCGCAAACGCGGAAGACTCGACCTCATCCTCGGTCACTGGGCTTGACTGGATCGAAACGGGGACCATCACAACGGGGTTCAGACGGCAGCAATGGCCTCAAGCAACTGGTCACTCCAGAGCTGGTAAGGCTCATCATAATCCACATCACAGGTCACCAGCGGAATGAGGGGACGAGCCCCCAGAGTTGAAAGGCGGTCGTCGAAATCGAGGCCACACTTGCAGAATTCTTCATGACCGGAATCTCCCAGCGCAAGCACTGAGTATCGGATGCCGCCAAGCTCGGGAGCATCCTCGGAGTGAAGTGCCTGATACAGGGACCTGGCATTATCTGGCGGCTCCCCTTCACCGTAGGTTGAGGTGATAACCAGGAGGTTCTCCACCGTCGGCAAATCAACCAAGGGAAGATCAGCCATGTCACTCACCTTTGGGCTCATGCCGGCTTTGCTCAACTTCTTGAAGAGCTTTTTGGCAAGGGCCTCGGCATTCCCGGTCTGCGACCCCCACGCGATCGTCACGGGATGACCTCGCTCTATGACCGCAGGCTCTTCATCCCCGGAGGCTTGCAGAGAGCTGTTGATGCCATCCAGATATCCTTTCAGCCAGTATCTCTGAGCCCCAGTGAAAGGAGCATTGTCTGGGATTCTAAGCGACACGTTTTTAGAGGATTATGCAGCACTGACGGCTACGGGATTGAACAACTTGGCTAGTTCCTCGACGGACTGGCGTTTGGTAAAATCAATGAAGGTTTCGCCGTCCCTGCGATCGCGCAGAAAAGCCACCAGCAATTGCTCAATGAGCTGTGGAGTCTGATCCGCAGGAATGGATTTCCACACCTCCCGCGCAATGGCCTGCGTGTCATCTACCCCACCTCCGAGAACGATGTGATATCCATCTCTTGATACCCCTTTCTCATCTTTTACCCGCACACCAACCAGTCCGATATCACCGATATAATGTTGGGCGCAGGAATTCGGGCAACCAGTGAGATGAATGTTAATCGGCTGGTCCAGTTTGATATTCCTATCAAGGTATTCGCCAATCGCGAGCGCATGACCCTTTGTGTCGGCGGCTGCGAATTTACAGCCCTTGCTACCAGTGCATGCAATCAGACCCCCGCGAACATTGTGGCTGCGATGGTCCAGCCCCGCATTCTGAATAGCGGCAATTGCATCCTGGACCCTCGATTCATCAATTCCAGGAATGATCAGGCTTTGCCAGACAGTGAGCCGAATTTCTCCGCGACCAAACTCATCCGCAATATCGGCGAGAGCATGCATTTGAGATACCGACACCCGTCCCACCGGCGTCAGCACCCCGATATAATGCTTCCCGTCACTCTGCGAATGAACTCCGAGGTGACCATGCTTGAACTTTGTTTGCGGCTGTTCACATTGTTCTTGCGGGAAATAGCAGAGAGGAAATGAGAGCTTTGCCTGCATTTCCTCGAGTGTTTTTGGGATACCCCATTGATCTACGAGATACTTGAGACGAGCCTTCTTGCGGTTCGTACGATCTCCATTTTCAATGAATACGCGGATCAGGGCCGCGGCTGCTGGAATGGTCTGCTCGGGGGTAAGGAGGATTCCGGCATCGGTGGCAAACTGACGGTGCCCGGTAATGCCGCAGAGCTGCATGCGAAAATAGACTCCTGGAACCACCCCTTGGTCATTCTCACCTACTCTTGTGGCATAAAAGCCAATGTCATTCGTGTCGGCGCAAACCGAAAGCCGTCCCCCTGAATCATAGGAAATATTGAATTTCCTCGGCAGCCCGTAGAGGTCCCGGTTCTTCAGGATATAATAATGCATTGACCGGACATAGGGCATCACATCAATGATCTCGTCCGGATCAAATCCGGAGGTCGGGGTCGCCGTGATGTTCCGGACATTATCGGCTCCGGCTCCTTGCGACGTGAGGCCGAGGTCTGCCAGCTTCATGAGAATTTTCGGGCAGTTCTCGGGCATAATTTCGCGAATCTGGAGATTGGCCCTTGTGGTCAGATCCCCATGCCCCGGACCCCATTCCTGGGCTATTTCAGCCAACCCACGCCACTGACTGGTGGTGAGAGCCCCACCGGCAATCCGGCAACGCAGCATGATGCTTTCCTGCGCAGGGCTTACAAAAAAAAGACCATGGAACTTATACCGGAACACATCCCCCCCCTTGGGAAACTGAACCTCTTCGGCATTCTGGAGGATCGTGTCGTAGCAATCCAGGCCATTCCCCTCATACTTGATTTCCTCCTCTTTGCACAACTCGTCGAGGGGAGTGCCGTAGACAGTCTCGTCGGCAACATCATCAGACTCATGTGTGAATCGGCCCTGGGCGTCCTGACCAAGGAAGGGCAGTTCCCGCCCCTGAAATACTCCCGACATAAACCCCGTGAGATACTGCTTTTGCTCCTCATTGAATCCAGGATCGACGGTGGGACGTGTCATTTGAACGGCGGTAGGGGGTTCTATTCTTTCGGTATGGTGACGTCTCCAGACAGAGGAAGGTTTCTCGTGTCACTCGTCTCGGCCACGAGCACTATACCTGTGTTACATGGTCTTTATCCTGCGGTAGCGGCCGGACGTATTTCATGCCCTTCCGACTCCACTGTCGGCCGACCAGTAAAGGTTAGGAGTGAACTCGAGTCATGGATGCGTGGCTCGCCCCTCAGATGGGCCCGTTCTGTGAGGAAGGAAACCAGATGATCCAGACAACGGAAATAAAGCGGATCCTGCAGAATCTCAGTCCGATCCCGTGGACGATCAAAGTCAACGGTGAGGATTTCCCCGATCGTTGCTTCCGGACCATTGGTCATCATGACAACCCGGTCGCAGAGAAACACCACTTCATCTACATCATGAGAAACCAGCATGGTCGTAATTTTTTCACGATTGAGAATTTCAAGCATGACGTCCTGTAATTCCATGCGAGTAAGGGAGTCCAGTCGCCCGAAGGGTTCGTCAAGCAGCAGCAGTTTGGGCTTGAGCGCTATCGCACGAGCTATCCCCACCCGCTGCTGCATGCCCCCCGACATCTCTCTCGGATACTTCCCCATCGCATCAGCAAGCCCTACTGACGACAAGGCCGACTCGACAATCTGGTTTCGCTCCTCCCGACTGACGTGGGGGTAAACGTTTTTGACACCCAGCATGACGTTGCCGTGAGCAGTCGACCACGGCATCAGGCATGGCGACTGAAATACCACCGCTCGATCAGGCCCCGCGCCATCGATTTCCCGACCGTTAACTACGATCCCACCCTCTGAAATTTCGTTAAGGCCGGCGAGCATGGTGAGGACTGTGGACTTCCCGCAGCCCGAATGACCGATCAGCCCGACGAACTCCCCCTGTTCGATATTGAGGCTGAAATCAACTACCGCCCGAAACGGTTCCCCGTAGGGATTCGGGTAAGCCTTGCCAATCTTGAAGAGTTCAACGGAGCGCATGGAAACTTGGAGTCTGGTGTGAGGATTCAGGCAGGAATTCTGGATTACCGACCCGGCATCACGGAAGGTAGTTTGAAGTCCTTGGGTTTCACATCCGGCATGGAGACGAGGGTCTTACTGCGAAGCTTGCGGGCCTCCTTGTTCAGTCCGACTAGATAGGAGGTAATTTCTGCTTTCAGCCTCTGGTACTCAGGCTGGTCTGTCAGGGTCCGGCGATCGCGTGGACGCTCCAGCTCCACCGGAAAGGCCTCTGCCAGGGTCGCCTCCGGGCCCATGGTGAGAGGAATGATGCGATCGGCCAGTAAGATGGCCTCATCAACATCATTAGTTATCAGCACCACCGTTTTCTTCTCCTTTTCCCAAATCTGCAGGATCTCGTCCTGAAGCACTGCCCGGGTAAGCGCATCCAGCGCAGAAAGGGGCTCATCAAGCAAAAGGACATCGGGCTGCATCGACAGTGTTCGGGCGAGGGACACACGTTGACGCATCCCCCCGGACAACTCATGCGGCGCCTTCTCGCAGGCATCTGTGAGGTTCACCATATCGATGTAGCGATTGGCATGCTCCCGAATTTCCGAGCTGCTGAAGTCCGAGAATACCTGTTTGACTGCCAACTCGATGTTGCCGAAGACATTCAACCATGGAAGCAGGGAATAGGACTGGAACATCACTCCTCGGCGTGGTCCGGG